>ERZ795052.3678-NODE-3678-length-16591-cov-5.943336_pt1 | contig 16591 bp, 9 predicted proteins | sample MGYA00375136_ERZ795052 | MGnify/ENA primary metagenome ERZ795052 (study PRJEB30181, sample SAMN05720156) | activated sludge metagenome | isolation source: Anaerobic digester | place: Japan | collected 2015-05-26 ... | reverse complement strand
GCCCAGCCGTTCGAGCAGCTCCCCGTCGTGCAGGTCGTTGTGATTGGCCAACTGGTAGAACGCGCCGTTCATTTGGAGCCGCATCGGATAATAGAAGGGCCCGGGAGCCCCCATCTGCTCGCAGAGCCAGAATGCCAGGCCCTGCCGCATGTAGGTGGGGTCGGGGTAATCCGCCGTCCAGGAAGTTTTGCGGACGCGGCCGCCGGGGCCCGGATGCCGGAAGGGATGCTCGCGGTTGAAGATGACGCTGTGCGATTTCTTGAGGTAGCCGGCGGTGGTATTGCCCCGGACTTTCATGAACACGTTGTCGTAGAACTCCCCGTCATAGTAAACCGAGGCGCGGCCACCGGTCTTGTTGGGATTGTCCACGCCCACTCCGGCGGTGTAGTTGGAAACGAAGAAGTGCACGACGGGCAGTTTGCTGACGACGTAATTTGGCTGCACGACGGTGCCAAGATATTCCGCCGACCCTTCGGGGTCCTCAAACAACGGCCAACGGGAGGACTCTCCCTGGGTGTCCGCCGCCGTGAAGTACCAGCGCACCATCTGGCCGGCCGAGTAAGTCCAATTCGCGCCGACCTTGTTGGGAATGATGGCGCCGTAAACACCATCTCCGGCAGCGCCATCCCCGTGCAGGCCGTCGTCGAACATGCTGGCCACGGCAGTGGCGCCGTACATGACACGCCAGTGGAGGGTCACGCTCGCCACGGGGGCGAAGGCCTGAACCACCCGGCAGGTGACCGTGATGCTTTGATTGGTGCCGGGGATGAGAGGCCAATGGCCGGCTTGGGCGATGATTGGGCCCAGGTCGCGCGTCCCGCCGCCGTTGATCTGGCCAGGCGTCGGCTGCACAAAGTAGCGGCTTTCGGCTTGATGCTCGCCGAGGCTCAACGCCTCCAGCTCGGCGGCGAGCAAAAAGTCAGGGTTGTTTGCCGCCAGGTTCAGGCCCTGCAACGCCAGGACATTCGTCCCGTCCCGCAGCGCGCTCAAGTGGCCTGTCAGATCGAATTCCTCATCCTGCAAAGCATCGGCGGTCGGCCGCCGCGCCGTGGCCGCCGAATTCCAGCCGAGCCAGGCGGGGGCGTTGGCGGCGGCGGCGGCGGCGCCATTGAGAAAGGCGCTGAAGCCGTCGTCGTACTTGGTGCGCAAGGTGAGCCCCGCGATGTCCGCCGCGTTGGTCAGGACAAAGGGCAGGCGGTAATAGATCGAACTGTTAACCCCCGCCATGAGACCGCCAACATCGGTCCGAATCTCCGCCGCGTAACTCGAGGACGAGGCCACTGCAATTTCGTGGCGCTGGGCGATTTCGCCGGCGGACAGCGCCCGGTTGAAGAACCCCACTTCATCAATATGGCCGTTGAAAAAGAAGGTGCCCGTGCCACTGGTGGTGGCGCCAATCCGGAAAGGATATGCCGTGTTCGTATTGGCCTGATAGGCGCCGCTCAGACCCAATGTGGCGACAGGCAGACCGTTGACATAGAGCGTGGCCGACCCGCCGTTATAGACCCCGACCACGTGATGCCACGCCCCGGTTTTTACGGTTCCACCGGTGACCGTCGCGATATAACCGCTGGCGTTCCCCAACCGGAATTCCCAAACGTTTTGCTCGCTTTGATAAAGCACGTAACCGGACCGGGCGCTGCCGGAGAACGTGGCGGAAGCCACAACGCACTGCCGGAGATTGGTCGCGGCTGGATTGACCCAGGCCTCGACCGTCAGGGGCCCCGCCGGGTTGAGCGCGGGCGAATAAGCGACGTCCACCGTCGCGTTCGCGCCATTGAACCGCGCCGCCAGGTTGCCGGGCTCGAAGCCGGGGAAGGCCGGAGGGCGCGGCCCGGTCTGTCCGACCGCCACCGCACCTTTGAAAGTGCCGTTGCCAGCCAGGCCGAGCGAACCACTGTTGACCGCCCCGTTGTTGGTAACGACCTCGTTCAGCCGCCAGTAGCCCACCGGGGCGTCCGCAAACACGTCACCCGGAACATTGGTCGGGAACTCACTCGCACCGGTTTGGAAGCCGATGCCATTGGTGACGGGGCTCCAACCACTGTCATCAAAGGTGGTCGAAGCCCAAATCGAATCCAGGGAATCATTGGCCGGCACGGTGACCCGGCCCACCGCTCCCGTGGTGACCAGGTTCCACCGGCTGACCACCGTACCGAAGCCATAAGAAACGTCCGGAAGCTGCGGGGGGAATTCCGGGTAAAACTGTGTGGCAATGCTGCCATCCGGCCTGACCAAAGCGAGATACTCGCCACTGGCCCCCAGTTTGAAATTGGTGTGCAATGGGGAGCCTGGATTCTTGCGGTCCCGGCCCGAAGCCCAAACCACCAGGCATGTCCTGGGCGGGAGATTGGTGTTGGGAAAGCGCCACTGGAACAAGTCGCGAGCGCTGTCAGTCAGGGCCCAATTCAGCAAGTTAACGTTCGTCGAAGTGGCGTTGTAAATCTCGATCCAATCCTCGTATTGGCCAAAATCATCGGCCACCGTTTTGGTGTTGCTGGCCATGAACTCGGAAATCAACACCTGCCCCCAAACCGGCTGGGCCGCCAAAAGCAAAAGGATTGCGGTGAATTGAAGCCTCTGGAACATGCTAAACCTTGCCAAGTTATTATCGGAGAAAACTCAAAAAACGAGAAGAAGACAGCCAGGAAGCCCGGTGTGGGCAACTAATCTACCATCTGCGTGAGACAGGAAAAGCGAAGGCTTGCTGCGGTAAAGGGTGCCGGGTCCCCTTTGGAAACATCACGATTCAACATAAGAGATTATTAGCAGGACCGAGAGTGTTTATCAAACCAATACTTGTCACTTGACCTCGCGCGGCTGGAGGGATTCCTGAATACAACATTTTCACCCAAAGCAGCTTGGGTGATGGGGCGTTCCCGGGCAGAAGCCCCTGACCGGCCGGCGAAATCCGATGGCTTTGAGAAAAGTTCCGGCACATAGCCCGACATTCTTTATCGAGCGGCGTCCGCTCCCCTTGACAAGCGAGGGCGAATCGGCCACCACACAGGGATGATTGCTTCTTTCAACCGTCGTCAGTTTCTGCTCCGCACCGCCGCGGTCACCGCCGCCGGTCTCACCTTGGGCCTTCCGACCCACGCCGCCATGTTCAAAGGAAAACTGCGCAAGGCGATGATTGTGGGCGAAGTTACCGAGGCAGCGCTCCAACCATACAAGGAAGCCGGTTTTGAGGGGGTCGAGACAACTCATATCTGCCCGGAGGCCGACGCCGCCAAAGGCCGCGCGATCGCCGAAAAGCTGGGCATGCAGGTGCACTCGGTCCTGCGGGGGTGGATGGAGTTTAACAGCGAAGATGCCGCCAAGGTCGAAGACAGCCTGGAGAAGACACGGCTGGCCTTGCGGGCCGCGCGGGCTTACGGCGCCGATGCCATTTTACTGGTGCCCTGCCGGGTGGGCGGGATGCCAATGCCCGAGCCGTGGGAGTTTGAAATTGAATTCGACGAGCAGACCGGCCATGTGGCCAAAGTCGCCGCCGGGGACAATGAGAAATTTGCGGCCTACATCAAGGCGCAGAACCGCGCGACGGACACTTCCCGGGCAGCCATCGAAAAGCTCATCCCCATGGCTGAGGAATTGCGCGTCGTGATCGGGATCGAAAACGTTTGGAACAATCTGTGGGTCAAGCCCGCCCTGTTCCGGAATTTCGTGGGCTCATTCAAAAGCCCGTGGGTGAAAGCCTACTTTGACATCGGGAACCATGTGAAGTATGCGCCGCCGCAGGAGTTCATCCGGGCACTGGGCCCGCTCATTGTCAAGCTCCACATCAAAGACTTCAAGCTCAACCCCGATGGCCGCGGCGGAAAGTTCGTGCATCCGCGCGATGGCAGTGTCAACTGGCCGGAGGTGCGGCGCGCGATTGACGAAGCCGGCTATGACGGCTGGGCCACGATCGAAGATGGCGGGCTGTCCCTCGCCGAATTCAGCAAGCGCCTGGACCAGATTGCCGCGGGAGAATAGCACGAGGATTCACCGGCCTCCCGGAGGGGATTTCAACCCCCGCTGGGCGGACGCCACGCCGCTTCGGGATTTCACTTGCTGGCAGGGGCCTGGAGCCAACCTCGCGCGGTGGCCGATACTCCCGGGTCAAAGACGGTCGAGACACTCGGCCAGGTATTCATACTGGGGAAGGCTGTTATAGAGCTGGGCCGAGATGCGGAAATAGCGGCGTTCCGGGTTGCCGATCCGGACGAAGGGCACTTCGATGCCGAAGCGGTCATAGAGCGCGACCTGTTCCGAGTCCAGTTTGCCGCGGCGCGGACGGCCTTGAAACCGGTCTGGCAACGGCAGGGTGGCCATCGAACCCAGCAGGCTTTCCGGACAGGGGGGTTCGATTTTCAGCCGCTCGAGCAGGAGGCGGCGAGCCCGCAACAGCAGTTGATGGTTGCGACGGCGTACGCCTGCCCACCCGTCGGGCAGAAGCTTCCTCATCCATTCGATCGCCGGCCCGACGCACATCCAGGCGGTGGGATCAAAAGTCCCGGCCCAGTCGAACCGGTCCTGGAAGGGGGTATAGCCCGGCCGCGGCGTGTTGTTGCCGTGGCTTACCACTGGCGGCTGCATGCGCTTCTGAAGGTCTTCGCGCACCCAAAGGAACGCAGCGCCCTTGGGGGCGCAGACCCATTTGTGAAGGTTCGCCGTATAGTAGGCGGGACGAAGCCGCGCCAGATTCAATGGCAGCATGCCGGGCGCATGGGCACCGTCCACCAGTGTCTCAATACCGCGGGCCTCCAACTCGCGAACCAGGCGCTCTACTGGCAGGATCACCGCCGTGGAACTCGTAACGTGGTCCAGCATCACCAGCCGGGTGCGGCGGGTAACCCGGTCCAGGACGCACTCGGCGAGGGTTCCCTCGTCAGGAAGTGGAAACGGCAGGGGCGCGACCACCAGTTTCGCTCCCCTTTCCGCGGCCGCCTGGGCCAGCGCGTTGCGGCAGGCATTGTAATCAAAAGCGGTCGTCAGCAACTCGTCTCCGGGCCGCAAGGGAATCGAACGAAGCACGGCGTTCACCCCCGTGGTGGCGTTGGTCACAAACACCAGGTCGCGCGGACGGGCGCCCACAAACCGAGCGAGAACCCGCCGGGACGGCTCCAGGCGCTCCTCGTAGCGACGCCACAGGAACTGAACGGGCTCCGCCTCCATTTGCCGGCGCAGCTCGGCCTGCAATTCCAAAATGGGCCGGGGACAGGCGCCAAAAGCGCCGTGGTTGAGGAACACTGTTCCGGGTTTCAGTTCCCAATGCGTCGCCAGTCGTGACAGTTTTGTAAACTCAGGTTTTTCAAACACTCCATTTGGCTAAGGGCGAACCGGCTGCCATGCAATCTCTTTTGAGTTTTGGGCCGAGTGGCAGGGTGACTTGGATTTCGTCGGCCGCCGTTGATGAAAGCGCCCTGCATCACTCCGCTGGAGCATTTGCCGCCATAATTAGCTTGTAGCAAGAGCAGGCGGGTGGTAAGGGTCGGTTTAATCAGAGCAAACGGGTTGGGTATGAGTCGTCAACGCGCAGGGTCACCGCAGCCAGCTCCCGCTGGGTTTGAGAGACCGCGCCGATACCCGGATGGCTCTGAGCCAAAGCCTCGAAAGGATAACCATGAAGACAACCGTTCGTTTCCTCACCGCTTCCGCATCCGTCCTTTGCAGTCTGACGCTGCTTTTGGCTGCGCGGACTTACGCTGACTGGCAGCCGGTCGCCCCCTATCCCCTCGCCGGTTTTCAGTTCGACCCCGTTGAAGCCGGCAATCATATTTACATTGCGGGGGGTACCACTGCCGGGCCGCTGGCTGATGTGTATTATGTTCCAGTTCAGAGCGGCGGCGGGCTGGGGACATGGACAGCCACCACCGCGCTGCCGCAGGCGGACCCGGGGCCCGGTCTGGCTGCGCACAACGGCTGGGTTTATGCCGTCCTGGCCAACGGCGCGGTGTTGCGGGCTCCGATACAACCCACCGGCGGCCTGGGCAACTGGATTTCCGAGCCGGTTGTGGACGCCAGCACGGCGTACGCGACGGTCCTGAAAGTGTACAAGAACCATCTCTACCTTGTGGGACGGTATGCCAATGGCCCCCGGAACACGTTGCGGATCGCTGCAATCAACCCTGATGGTTCTCTGGCGGCTTGGAGTGCCGGGAGTCTTCCCCTGGCGCTGTTCCGTCCGGCGGTGCAGTTTTACAACGACCGGGTGTACCTGGCCGGCGGACTGGGCCAGGGCGGGTTCGTCAGCGAGTATGTTTACTCGGCGCCGGTGCAGGCGGACGGGTCGGTTGGAGCCTGGCGGCAGGAAGCGTCGCTCCCGGTGCCGCTTTGGTATCACAGCAGCGTGCGCATTGACGATCGGATACTGATTTTCGGCGGGCTGACCAACACGCTGGCCGGCAGCCAGAGCCCGGCAATCTATGAGGCGGTTCTCGCGCCTGCGGGCGGAGCCATTACCACCTGGGCGCTGGCCGGAAGTGTTCCAAACACATTCGCCTCCGGCCAGGGGGCGGTTTACGTGCCAGCCAATGGAAATGTTTACCTTGCGGGTGGCCAGGGCGGCCCTGATTCCACCAACTTGACCGACCAGGTCTGGCGCAACGCGTTCGGTCCGGTCCCGCCAACCAATGCCGTCCCGGTTGCCCAGGCGCAGACGGTCGCACTTCCGAAGAATACCAGCACCAACCTCACCCTGACGGCGTCGGATGCGGACAACGATCCGTTGACGTTTAGCATCGTCTCCGGCCCGACCAACGGGGTGCTGGTGGGGACCGCGCCAAACGTGACCTACACGCCAAATGCCGACTACGTCGGCCAGGATGCGTTCCTGTTCAAGGTCAACGACGGGCAGGCGGACTCGGCGCCAGCCTTGGTGGCAATCGAGGTGTTGCCGGTAAACCGGCCGCCGGTGGCCCTGCCTCAAACCGTGACGGTCCTGGTCAACAGTCTCAAGGTGGTTACTCTCAGCGGGACGGATCCTGACGACGATCCTCTGACTTTCGAAGTGGTTGCCGGCCCCACCAACGGCGTCCTGGCCGGCACCCCACCCACTCTGACCTATACTCCCAACCCGGCGTATGTTGGGCCTGACGCATTTCTGTTCAGCGTGAGCGACGGAGCGCTCGAGTCCGAGCCGGCGCTGGTAACGATCCGAGTGGAGGCGGAGCCAGGCGAACCGACGGCGATCATCAAATTCAGCCCGCAGACGACTTTTCCGGGCGAGACCGGCCTGTTTGTGATTGCGCCGAAAACGGTGGCGTGGGTGACCCTGGACGGCAGCGATTCGAGCGATCCGCAGAATGATCCTCTGGAGTACGAGTGGACCGAAGGTGACACGGCGCTGGGCACGAATGAAGTGGTGACGGCCCGCTTTTCGCTCGGGTCGCACACGGTCACGCTCACCGTCAAGGATGCGAGCACGGAAGGAACGGCCGAGGTCAGTTTCAAGGTGATTTCTCCCCTGCAAGCGATTGCGCTGCTGGCAAAGTCGGTTCGTCAGTCGGCGTTACCGGCGCAGAAAAAGCAGCCGCTCATGGCCTCGCTGAACGCGGCTGCCGCTTCCTTGATCAAAGGCCATGCCATCCCGGCCGCCGGCCAACTGGGCGCTTTTCAATCCAAGCTGCGGCCGCTGGTCAACCCGCATGATGCCGCACTGGCTGCAGACTGGCATCTCTGCGCCCAGCAGATTATCAACGCCCTTTGCCTGCCGGCCCGTCCCGGAAGGTGACGAGTCGGGTTTGGCAACGGCGAAGAACGGCCGGCTTTCGTCAGCGCCGCAAGCGCCAGCTTGCCTCGCGGTGCGGAATGCTTGAGTGGGCGTGGCAGGCCGCGCGGATGCGGCAGAGAGCCGCTGGGGCCGGCTCAGGCCGCCACCTTTTGCCAGCGCGAAGATTTCGCGGACTTCAGGACGGCGTCGCAGACATATTGGGTTTGCAACGCATCCCGGAACGTGGGGGAGGCGGGCTTGCCGGCGGCGATTCCCTGGAGGAAATCGGCGAATTGATGCACGAAACTGTGTTCGTAGCCGATCTGGAGACCCGGCACCCACCATTTGCCCATATAGGGATGGTCGCCGTCGGTGACGTGAATCGAGCGCCAGCCGCGAACCCGGCCTTCGTCGCGATGGTCAAAGTATTGCAGGCGGTGCAGGTCGTGCAGGTCCCAGAAGATCGAAGCGTGCTCGCCGTTGATCTCGAAGGTGTAAAGCGCTTTATGACCCCGGGCATAGCGCGTGGACTCGAAGGTGGCGAGGGAGCCGTTCTCGAACCGGGCCAGGAATGCGCAGGCGTCGTCAATCCCCACCTTTTCCACCTTGCCGGTAAGGTTATGCTTGCGCTGTTTGATAAAGGTCTCGGTCATGGCGCTGACGCGGTCAATGCGGCCATTGAGCCAGAGGGCGGTGTCAATGCAATGAGCCAGCAAATCGCCGGTCACGCCGCTGCCGGCGACCTTGACGTCCAAGCGCCACAAGCCGGCGCCGCCCTGCGGCAAATCCTTCGAGATGGTCCAATCCTGGAGGAACTTGGCGCGGTAATGGAAAATCTTCCCGAGCCGGCCTTCGTCAATCAGTTGCTTGGCCAGGGTGACCGCGGGGACGCGCCGGTAGTTGTACCAAACCATGTTGGGCACGCCGGCTTTTTCGACGGCCTGGACCATTTTCAAGCCCTCGGGGCCGTTCATGGCCAGAGGCTTTTCGCAGGTGATCATTTTGCCGGCCCTGGCCGCGGCGATGGCGATGTCGCGATGCATGTCGTTGGGGCAGGCAATATCCACCAGGTCAATGTCGTCCCGCTCGACCAGCTTGCGCCAATCGGTCTCGCAGGTTTCGTAGCCCCAGCGTGCCGCGAAGGCTTTCACCTTGTCGGCGTCCCGGCCGCAAACCGCGCGGAGCACCGGCTGATATTCGAGGTCAAAAAATTTCGGGGCTTTGCGAAAAGCATTCGAGTGAGCGCGCCCCATGAAACCGTAACCGACGAGTCCAATGTTTAGTGTTTTCATGCTTCGATCGTGTTCCTGCTGTGTGAATACAGGAAAGCCCGGGGGGCTGGCCGAGGCAAGCGGAAACAAGCCATGAAATGGGAAAAACCGGAAGCACGGGTTGAGGGGGGTGGCGCGACCCGGCGGACGGCTTTGGGATTGCCAGGCTCGCGCCGGGACTTACCCTGCGCGGCATGGCGATCTTTTTTGACACGCATGCGCATCTGGACGCCCCGGATTTTGCTTCAGATATCGCGGCCGTGGCAGCCCGCGCGGAAGCGGCTGGCATAGTCAAAATCATCAGCATCGGCACGGACCTGGAAAGCAGCCGGCGGGCGATCCGGCTGGCGGAACAGTTTCCCAGTGTGTTTGCGGCGGTGGGCTGGCATCCGTCTCATGTCAACGAGGCGCCCGAGGACATCCGCCCTGCCCTGCGCGAGCTGGCGCGGCATCCCAAGGTGGTGGCGCTGGGCGAGACCGGCCTGGACTACTACCGGCTGCCGAGCAAGAAAGCCGGCTTCACGGCGGCGGACGACGAACGGTACAAGGCCCGGCAGGCGGCGCTCTTCCAGCAGCATCTGGAGGTGGCGGCTGAAACGGGGTTGGGCTGTGTCATTCACCAGCGGGAATCGCTCGAGGACATCCTTGCGCAACTGGCGCCCTGCGCCTCGCGGGTCCGGGGAGTGTTCCATTGTTTCTCCGACAGTGTCGCGGCCATGCAGCGCATCCTCGCGCTGGGATCGCTGGTCAGCTTCACGGGAATCCTCACGTTCAAAAACGCCCAGAACATTCGGGACACCCTGGCGGCCACTCCCCTGGACAGGTTCATGCTGGAAACCGACAGCCCTTTTCTGGCGCCGGTCCCGTATCGCGGCAAACGTTGCGAACCGGCGTATGTGCGCGAAATCGCGGAGGTGGCGGCCCAAATCAAAGGGTGTTCGCTGGAAACCCTCAGCGGCGCCACCTGCGCGACGGCCGAGCGCTTCTTCAGCAAGCTGCCGCCGCGGTAGAAACCTTCAAGCGGAGAACCGCGTCAGAGCGGGCTCTGGTTTTCGCCGACGCGAGTGTCGCAGGCAACAGGCTGGGTTGCAGTCAGCCGTTGAATGGGCTAGATTTTTCCATAATGAAACCGGTTGCGCTAATGGCCCATTTTGATGGCGAAAAGGTTCAGTTTGATGAACCGTGCGAACTTGCCACCAATGCCCGTCTGGTCGTAGTCGTGCTTCCGCCGGACTGGGAGCGTTCTGAGTGGTCGAGCTTTTCCGCCAGCCACCTGGCCAGGGCCTACGGCGATAACGAACCGGAATACACTGCCGCAGACGTGCGGCCATGAACGAAGGCGATATTGCTCTCGCTCCGCTACCCCAAGCCGCCCAACCGCGGTAGCGCGCCAGTCAGCGGCCGGAAAGGCTGGGCCGGCGGGAGCCTTTGGCGAGAATCAGGCCGCAGGAGGCCTGCTGCAAAACCGTTCGGCCGGTTGCCCCGGACCGCCAGCGATCGCAGAAGCGGGCCGCCGCGGTAGAACCTTACCCAAGCGCCTCGGCGAGCACCTCGGCCATGTGGCGGGGGCGGACGGGGGCGAGGTGGGCGATTTGGTGGCGGCAACTGGTGCCGGAGGCGACCACGAGCGTCCCAAAAGGCTGGGCCCGGATTTGTTGAACGAGCGGCTCGGCGACTTTGAGGGAGAGTTCGTATTTGGACTGCAGGGCGCCGAACGCGCCGGCCATGCCGCAGCAGGCGGTGTCCAGCAACGTCACCTCGCGCTCCGGCAGGCGCCCGGCGAGCCGCCGCAAAAATTCCGGTTGCTTCAGCGACTTGACATGGCAGTGCGCGTGGATGACCACCCGCCCGGCCTTGGACCGGAAATGAAGCGCGGCGGGGTCCTGGAGCAGCAGCCGCTCCAGGAAGTCTTCGAAGAGGAAACAACGCGAGGCGATTTTTTCGGCGCCGGCCAGCTTCAGTTCGCGATAGTCTTCCACGAACATCGAATAACAGGAGGGCTCGAGGAAGAGGATCGGAGCGTTGTCCACGTCGCGGGCCAGCAGCGCGAGGTTGTGGCGCCCGAGTTCCCGCACGCGGGCCAGGTGTCCCTGACTGAAGGCCGGGCGGCCGCAGCACTTGCGTTTGAGGGGGAGCTCGACCTTGAAACCGGCGGCTTCGAGCACTTTGACCGCCGCCACCCCGATATGCGGCTCGTGGTACCGGACGAAAGTATCGTCCCAGAGCACGACGCGGCCGCGGTGGCCGGTGCCCGCCGGCGCGCGGCGGGCAAACCAGCGGTCGAAGCGCTGGCGGGTGTAATGGGGCAAGGGCCGCTGCCAGGCGATGCCGAGCGATTTCGAAAGGAAGCTGCGGACCAGCAGCGAATCGAGGACCTGGTTGGCCAGCCAGGGCAGGCGGGACCCCATGTTTCCGAGCACGTCCACATAGCTAAACAGCCGCTCGCGCAGCGACAGGCCGTGACGCCGGATTCGCGCATGGAGCAGTTCGGCCTTAAGCAAGCTGAGGTTGACGTTCGAGGGGCATTCGGTGGTGCAGGCGCGGCAGGCCAGGCAATTGCTCAAAGCGGCCTCGAGCTCGGCGGAGCGGAGCGGGTCCTGGTGGCCCAGGCCCCGGTGTTCGAGGGCGGCGCGGATGGCGTTGGCGCGGCCCCGCGTGCTCATGAGCTCTTCGCCCGTCACCAGGAAGGTCGGGCACATGGAGGGCGTCTCTTTGCGGCACCCGCCGCAGCCATTGCACTGCTCGAGGTTGCGGACAAAGGACTCGTCCTTGGCGGCAAACGCCAGCACGGGCGTGAACGGCAGCTCGAGCTTGTGACCGGGACCGAGCCGGAGATTCGCGTCAATGCGGTAGTTGGTTTCGCCGGGGATGATTTTGCCGGGGTTGAACAGGTTATGGGGATCGAAGGATTGCTTGATTTCGCGCATCACGCCCAGGAGGGCCTCGCCCACTTGCGCCTCCAAGTATTCCGTCCGCGCGATGCCCACCCCATGTTCCGCAGCCAGAGAGCCGTTGAATTGCCGGACCAGGTGGGAGACCTCGTCGGCCAACTGCCGGAACCGCTTCACGTCCTCGGCCGAATGAAGGTCCAGCAGGGGGCGCACATGGAGGAGTCCGGCGGCGGCGTGGCCATAGAAGGAGGCCTCGAGGTCGAGCCGCGCGAGAATCCGGCGCAGGGCGGCCACGTAATCGGGCAACTGCCGCGGGTTCACCGCGGTGTCTTCGATTCCTGTCACCGGCTTGGCGTCGCCCTTGCGTCCGGTAAGCAGCGAGAGGCCGGCTTTGCGGAGCGCCCACACGCGGTTCATTTCCGCCGGCTGCTCCAGCAACAGCAGCCGGGTGCCCAGTTTGCGCCGCGCCAGCGCCGCCAGCCGGTCCTCGACGTCCTCGAAGAACTCGACGGCCAGGACGGCCTCGGCGGGGCGCGCATCCAGCTCGAGCAGGTCGCGGGCGGCCTGGAATTCGAGCTGGCCGCGCGTCTGATCCAGCAACACACGGTCCATGTGCTCGATGGCGGCAGGCTGCAGGTCCAGCAGTTCGACGGTGGCCTGCATGGCGTCGGCCACCGACCCAAAGAAGAGAAGTCCCAAGCCTTTCTTTTCAGGCAAGGGAACGATTTTCAATTCCGCCGAGAGAATCGCGGCGAGGGTGCCCTCGCTGCCGCAAAGCAAGTGGTTGAGATTTCCCGGCTCGGCCGCGCAACGGTCAATCGCGTAGCCGGGACGCCGTTTCAACAGGCCCGCGGGCAGGCGCTCCTGGATCTCGAGCGCGTGGAAATAAGCCAGGTCGCGCATGAGGTCGCGCTGCTTGCGCAGCGTGTCGTGACGCGGCCCGACCATCACAATCTGGCCGTCGGACGTGATGATTTCCAGTTCACTGAGGTGATCGGCGGTGGTGCCGTAGGCCGGGGTGTGAGCGCCGCTGGAGTTGTTGGCGACCATTCCGCCGATGGTGGCGCGGGAGCTGGTGGCCACATCCGGCCCGAACCAGAACCCATAGGGCCGAAGAAATTGGTTCAACTGGTCCAGCACCACGCCCGCTCCCGTGCGAACGGTCCGCCGGTCCAGGTCGAGATCCGTGATCTGCCGGAAATGGCGCGAGAAATCAATGACCAGGCCCTCCCCAATCGCCCCGCCAGCCAGGCCGGTGCCGGCCCCGCGCGGCACAACCGAGATTCCCGCCTCGAACGCGGCCTGAATCAGCGCCGTGGCCTGGCGCGGAGTCCGCGGAAAGGCCACCGCCGACGGCTCGACCTGGTAAATGGAAGCGTCAGTGGCATAGAGCTGCCGGGTAAGATTATCGAATGCGATTTCGCAATTGGCACTGGCCAGCGTCGCCTGTTGTTGGGCCGAGGTCATTGCAGGGCTTCAGGTTATGCGGACCCTCCAACGTTGACAACGAAAAGCAAGCGATCTGCACGCCGCCCTGGAGTCCGCCGTAATGCCATACTCCACCGGGGCAACAAAACGTTTTTATGTCAAAACGCGATGGCAGCGTCACCGCCCCCGACGCCTGCTGCCTTTCTGCCGTCGCACTTTCCTGCGTTTCCACCTTTCCACCTTCGCACTTCGGCGACCGTCCTTCCTTGGCGTTCCTGGCGGATTTGGGATTGTCCAAGGTATGTTGGAACCGCATCGGCGCAAAGGGGCGCAGAGTTCCCGGATCAGGACCAGACCGTCTGCGCTTCTGGGGTCGGTGGCGAATGGGTGAGGAAACTGGCAAGGGTTGAAGTGGGGCGCGGGGGGACAAAACTGGACTGGGGTGGAGTGCCGGAGCTCTGGGGATTTTGGGTTTGGGCGGTTCGACGGAGGCGGGGCTGGTCCGGGGATGGGGGACGATCCTGGACGCGAAGGGACGCACAGTTGCGGTTTTGCCGAGATTCAACCGGGCCGAGGCTGGAGGCACGGACATTCCTGTCCGCCACGGCTCAATTAACTGTTTGGACATGGTGCAGGAGGCCGGATTAAAGTGGCGGGAGATTTGGTACCGGAAATAGCAAACAGAACCCTGGCTCACCATGAAAAACTCCTCTCGCTGCTTATGCTACTTGATCACAGGCCTGCTCGGCTTGCGACTCGCCTGCGCCCCGGCCGATGCCGCCCCCAACCCCCAATCGCTCCCCATCGCCCCGGGGCCGTTCGCCGCGGACCTGACTTCCCTCAAACAATACCAGGTTCCGAAATGGTTCCGCGACGCCAAGTTCGGCATCTGGTCCCACTGGGGCCCCCAAGCCGTTCCCATGAACGGTGATTGGTACGCGCGCGGCATGTACGAAGAAGGCAACAAACATTACGCCTACCACCGCGAGCATTACGGTCATCCCTCGACCAACGGCTACAAGGACATCATCCCGTTGTGGAAGGCCGAAAAATGGGATCCTGACCGCCTGATGGCACTCTACAAGAAAGCCGGCGCGCGCTACTTCGTCTCGATGGCTTCGCACCATGACAACTTCTTTCTCTGGAACTCGCGCCTCCACCGCTGGAACTCGGTCAACATGGGACCGCACCGCGATGTGGTGGGCGACTGGCAAAAAGCGGCGCGCAAGCACGGCCTGAAGTTCGGCGTTTCTGAACACCTCGGCGCCAGCTTCACCTGGTTCCAGAGCAGCCATCGCGCGGATAAATCCGGTCCCCTGGCCGGCGTGCCTTACGATGGCGCCAATCCCCAGTATCAGGACCTCTACCACTTCCCCGCCGAGCCGGACGATACCGGTTGGTACAGCAAGAACCCGCGCTGGCAACGGATGTGGTTCGACCGCATCCGGGAGCTTGTTGATGGCTACCGGCCGGACCTGTTGTACACCGACGGCGGCGTCCCCTTTGGGAACGAGGTCGGGCTCAGCCTCATTGCCCACTACTACAACCAAAGCGCCGCCCGCAACCGCGGCCAACCCGCCGTCGTTTACACATGCAAACAGCGGTCCGAAGGCCGTTGGATCGAAGACCTCGAACGGGGGGTGATGCCCCGGATTAACCCGGATCCCTGGCAAACCGACACCTCCATCGGCGACTGGTATTACAACCGCAACTGGCGGTTCCGGCCGGTGAGCTGGACCATCCACATGCTGGCCGACATCGTGGCCAAGAACGGCAACCTCCTTCTCAACGTGGTCCAACGACCCGACGGCTCGCTTGACCCGCAGGTCGAACAGGACCTTGCCGCGCTCGCCGCCTGGAACGCAATCAATGGCGAAGCCATCTTCGAGACCCGCCCCTGGAAAATCTACGGCGAAGGCCCCGTTCGCGCCAGAGGCGGCCATTTCAAGGAAGATTTCAACTACAGCGCGCGCGACATCCGGTTCACCACCAAAGGCAAAGTCCTCTACGCCATCGCCCTCGGCTGGCCCGAGGACGGCCAGTTGCTCGTCCGCTCTCTTGCCAAAGTGGAAAACGGCCCCGCCAACCGCATCACCAAGGTCACCTTGCTCGGCCACCGCGGCCGGCTGCAATGGACCCAAACGTCCGAGGGTCTGTCCGTCCGTCTGCCCGCCACCCGCCCTTGCGACCACGCGGTCACGCTCAAAATCCTTGGTCGCGACCTCGCCCCTGTTGAACATCCCGCCGTGGTCGAAGCTGTCCTCCCGGATGCCGGCGGCCGGCTCCGCTTGACTCCCGAGAAGGCCGACCTCCACGGCACCCAACTCAACCTTGAAGCTCAGGGCGGGCAACCGAACATCGGTTTCTGGGACCGCGCCGACGAATGGGCCGCCTGGAAAGTCCGTTTTCCTCAAGCCGGCACCTACCGCCTCACCGCCGTTTGTGCCGCCCTCGCAGAATCCGAATTCTTCGTCCAAGCCGGCACCCAGCGCCTGGCCGGCAAAGCCACTGCCACCGGCAGTTGGTCCGAGTTCCGTCCGCTGGAACTCGGCACTTTGCGCATCGAGGCCCCCGGAGAGGTCGAAGTCTCCATGCGGCCGCATTCGCCGGAGCGCTGGAAAGCCGTCAATCTCCGCGTCCTCGAAATCACCCCCATACCCTGAGGCTGTCATGACCCCCTCCAAGCTGGTCGCGGCTGCGCCCCTGCTGCTGGCTCTGCTGCACCCCCAGACCGTGCTTGCCGCCGATGTCAGGTCAGCGCCGCGCCTGGTCCTTTACGTTTCCAAACTCGGCGACAATTCCGACGGCCGATCCTGGGGCACGGCCTTCACCACCATTCAGGCCGCCCTGGACCGTGTGCCGGACGACCGCGGCGGCTGCCGTATCGTGATCCGGCCTGACACCTATATGGAGGCGAACCTCTTCCCCGCCTTCCGCGGGGCGGCGGGCGCCTACAACGAACTGATCGGCGACTGCGACGGCGGGCTGGGGTCGGGCACCCGCGGCCGGGTCATCATTGACTCCGGCGACCCTCAGAAGGGATTCAAGAGTTACGACTGGTGGGGACCCATTCGGGCCTACAAACGCGGCTGGTCTCAGGAACACCAGCAGGAAACCTTCTCCGCCATTGGCTGGGACCGATGGCATCTCCGGCACCTTTACGTCACCGGGGGCGACGGCGGGTTGTTTTTCGATCTCGTGGACGTCGCCGAACCCTTCTCGGTGGTCGTCGAGGACTGCGTCAGCATCGGACGGGCCTTCGGGGGCGGCGTGGCCAACGTCCTTTCAAGACCGGACGAGCCGAG
>ERZ795052.3677-NODE-3677-length-16592-cov-5.415674_pt1 | contig 16592 bp, 17 predicted proteins | sample MGYA00375136_ERZ795052 | MGnify/ENA primary metagenome ERZ795052 (study PRJEB30181, sample SAMN05720156) | activated sludge metagenome | isolation source: Anaerobic digester | place: Japan | collected 2015-05-26 ... | reverse complement strand
AAAAAGCTTACCCGGTAAAAGAAAAGAGTTGCATGGAATGTGGAGCCTGTGAAAAAAACTGTCCCGCTGGTGCAATAAAAGTGAAGTCTGGTGTGGGATGTGCTGCTGCAATTATAACAGGACTTTTACGGGGCACAGAACCTACTTGCGACTGCAGCAGCTCATCTGGAAAGTGCTGCTAAGTAAATTAGTCTTTTACTACCCTGCCAAACTCAATCTTATACTGGCTATAACCTCCAGAGAGATTATATACTTCTTTAAAGCCAAGATTTAAGAGCAGATTTTGAGCTGCATTTCCAGTTGTCCCTTTATTGCAGTGAACTACATATTTTTTATTTTTATCAAAAGATTTGGCTGTCTCTTTTAATTCCTCATGAGGAATATTAATTGCACCATCTATATGTCCTTTGTTGTAATCATCTTTACTGCGCACATCAATTACAGTAAAAGAATCTCTATTTTTCATAAGCTCATGAGGTGTTATCAACTGCCGACCACGGTTTATTGCATTATCAAGTATCATGCCGCTATACATTACCGGATCCTTTGTTGTAGAGAAAGGTGGAGCATAAGCAAGGTCAAGGTGAAAGAGATCCGAAACTTTAGCCCCGAAAGTCATGGCAGTTACAAAAACGTCAATTCGCTTGTCAACGCCTCTTTCTCCAACAATTTGGACACCAAGAATCCTTTCACTTTTTCGTTCACTTATACACTTGATTACAAGCTCTCTACTCTCCTTCAGGTATTTGCTCTGGTTCTCCTTGATATTGTGACTCACAACATAATCAATTCCACGAGTAGCGGCTTCTTTTTCCGAAAGTCCAGTTTGTGCAACTGTAAGTTCAAAGGTTTTAAAAATTCCGGTGCCGGGAACGCCCCTGAATCGTAAATTTCCGCCGGTAATGACATCACCTGCTATGCGCCCCATCTTATTTGCTGTTGAACCGAGGGGCCTGTATATATATTCACCTGTTACGGTTGATTTAACCTCACAGCAGTCACCCACTGCATAAACATCAGGTATATTTGTCTCCATTTTATCATTTACAATTATTCCGCCATGCAATCCCAATTCGATGCCTTTGTTCTTTACAATGTCCGTTGCAGGCTTAACCCCTGTAGCAACAACTATCATATCAGTTGCAATTTTACTACCAGATAAAGTATTAACATAGCGACCATTTTCTGTTATGCTTTCCACTTTTTCTGAGGTATAAAGCTTTACGCCATTTTTCAGGAGATGATCTTGTATATAAAGAGCCATCTCGTAATCCATAGAGGGCATTACATGAGGGGCAGATTCAATCAATGTTACATCTAAACCTCTGCTTTTTAGGTTTTCTGCCATCTCAAGTCCGATGAATCCTGCTCCAATGATTACTGCACTTTTGGGATTTTTTTCTTTGATGAAAATTTTTATTCGCTCACCACTTTGCACATTACGAACAGGAAAAACATTCGCCGAATCAATGCCCTCTATATTTGGAATAGAAGGATTAGCTCCCACAGCGATAACCAACTTATCATAGCTATCAGTGAAAGCTTCACCTGTTTTCAAATTTATAACCGAAATTAGTTTTTTTTCAAAATCAATATCAGTCACCTTGTGCTCTGTAAATATATCTATATTAAAACGCTTCTTAAACCACTGAGAGTTCCTTGGAGTTAAATCTTCTCTGGAAATGTAATCCTCTCCAACAAAGTATGGAATCCCACATCCGGAATAGGATATATCTTTATCCATGTCATATATCACGATCTCCAGATCTTCGCTATTTCTGCGCATCTTTGCAGCAGCAGAAGTCCCTCCTGCAACGGATCCAATAACTAGAACCCTCATAAAAACCTCATATTAAAAATATTTTTCTTTAAATTTTAAAGCTACATTTACCAGACTTATAAGTATTGGCACCTCAAGAAGTGGCCCTATAACAGTTGCAAAAGCCTGACCTGAACTTATTGTAAATATCGCAATGGCAACAGCTATTGCAAGCTCAAAATCATTTGACGATGCAGTAAAACTCAATGCAACGGTTTGACCATAATTGCCACCAAGCTTTTTTGCTATAAAAAAAGTTACAAACCACATGACAAAGAAGTAAATAGCAAGAGGAACTGCTACTATTAAAACATCTTGAGGGGACTCAATTATTTTATTCCCCTGAGTTGCAAACATAACAACTATAGTAAAAAGAAGAGCTACCAGTGTAATAGGCGAGATCCTTGGAATTAAAACTCTTTCAAACCATTCACGTCCCTTTAACATAATGGTTCCATACCTTGTAATCACCCCAGCTAAAAAAGGAATCCCCAAATATATCAACACAGCCTTTGCTGATTCCCACATAGAGATGCTAACATTAAGCCCTGGCACTAGATTAAAAAAATTAAGGGCAACAGTTATAAATAAATAGATATATACTGCATAGAAAAGTATCTGGAATATTGCATTAAGGGCAACAAGACCAACTGCCACCTCTCTATCACCGCCAGCAAGTTCATTCCACACTATTACCATTGCAATGCATCGCGCAAGACCCACAAGGATCACACCTATCATATAATCTGGATAATTGCGCAAAAATATAACAGCAAGAATAAACATAAATACAGGGCCTACAATCCAGTTTTGCACCAGAGACAATACAAGCAATTTTTTGTTTTTAAACGCAAGCCCCATTTCCTCATACTTTACTTTTGTTAATGGTGGATACATCATTAGAATAAGCCCTATTGCTATTGGAATAGAAGTGGAACCAACAGAAAGATTTGTAATAAAAGCTGGCACTGATGGAGCAAAATACCCGAGAGCAATTCCTACTGCAATTGCAATAAATATCCATAAAGTAAGATATCTGTCCACAAATGATAATTTTCGTGTTAAGTTTTCCATATATTCCTCCATTTTTATTCAATCACATTGTATTAAAGTCTTTATTATTTAAAATAATTCAAATAATGAGTCAGCCTATAGAACCAAAATAATCAGTTGTTATCAACACTCTATTCAACATCCAGATTATATTCGCTATAATTTAAAAGTGAAAATAGTTAACAACCATCCCCTGTCTTTTTTTTATTCAAAGCAGCCATTGCTTTGATATCGCTTTTATAGTTCTTTAATTTTTTCACCTCTGCTTTCAAAGCTGTTATTATCTCCGGATGTAATTCTATAAATTTCTTACTGATTGAATAATAAACCCATTGGGCATTTTTGCGTGATGAAAGAATCCCTGCAATTTTCATTTTGGCAAGATGCCTTGAGACATTGGCCTGAGAAATCTTTAGAATCGACTCAATATCGCAAACACACAACTCCCTTTCAAGAAGAAGCCCAATAATCCTTATACGGATATCATCTCCTAAAGTTTTAAATATTATTGATAGCTCCATAAATTTATCTCACATATTAGTATATACATATATACTAATATATAAATATAAGTCAAGAATTAATTTTTATTTTTAGCCCACATATCAAGCTGTGTGGCATAATCATCATATACAGCAAAATCTGTGAGTATTGTGGCATGACTCCTGTTATAGATTTTGACCATAGGATTGTTATGAGTTTCCCTATACTTTTCAAGAAGGGCCAATGATGTAAGCTGGTCGTATTTCGCAAAAAGAATAAGGATTTTATCCGGTGGAGTTATTACCCTATGTTCTATAGGTGATACAATACTGTATGCATACCGCAGTTTATCCTCAGAATATCCATCGGCCATAAGACGTTTTTTCAGCTCACATACTTCAGGGCTGTCAAGCAATAAGGTGTTCCAGTCCAGCACGGGTATCATCGTTGTAATATGGGAGTAAGTCTCAAACTCTGCCGACAACAGCAGAAACGATCCCCCCATGGATCCACCCCATGCTGATATATCAGATACTCCCTTTAATTTAAAATACTTTACTGCACTTCTCACCTCCGAGGTGCAGCCGGCAATCATTTTTATATTTCTTACGCTGTCGTGCGTAAAAAACCCCTCCCCCTGATTTTTCCCTGGAGGTATTCTATCAAGATGGTATGGTGGTACATAAACTGCAAGAATATATCCTCTTGATATTATCTCCTTAAAAAAATGTTTAATGAATAACAGAGCAAAATTAGAAACTCCCATACCAGGGACAAAAAGAAGAACACGCCCACCTTTTATTTCAGCTTTGCGGTATATATATAAAACAAGTTTATCATCACGATGAGTCAGTGCAGAGAGTGGAGTATTAAAAAACAGTTTTTCCTGAATAAGACCTGGAACCTCTGGAATATCGAGTTTCCATTCACCTATAGACCTGACTTCAGGTTCGCCGGTATCAAATGGCTCTGTATATTTTGCTAATGAGAAATTTTTTAAAAATAGAGAAAGAACCTCCGGATTTTCCTTTTGATAATCTCTCATTATTTCCTTACAGGATGATTCGATACCGCTTTTATCCAGGTATTTCTGAAAGTCAGAACATGACAAAAAAAGCAAAATCAAAAGTGCTGCAGTTATGCTTGCAGCTCTTTTGTTTTTGATAGATATATAAGCCTTCATTCAATTTTTGCTCCTTTGAAATTATAAGTGAATCCAACAACTTTAAAATTCTGGCTTAATATATCTGATTATGCAACAAATAAACTTATTTAACTAAAAGCTTCCAGATCATCTGTGCTGCAATAAGGTAAAGTACAACACCAATTATAATCTTAACCTGCTTTGTATTGAGCTTTTTGTTCATCAGATAAGATCCAAGCAAAGCTCCAGCTATTGACCCTACAACTGTAAATCCAAGAAGATATAGACTCATATCCCCAAGGGCTGCGTGACCTAAAAATCCAGCCAATGAAGAGAATATAACCACAAAGGCTGTTGTAGCTGATGCTTTTTTAGGATCTATTCCAAGCCATACCAGAACAGGAACAATAAAGTTTCCTCCTCCAACTCCCAGCAATCCACCAAGATATCCAGCAACAGCTCCAACTGTAGAGCCATAGCCAATCATCTTACCAGTACCTGCCTTAAACTCCTTCCCCCTCGCATTGTAAAACAACATCATTGAGCCTGCAAAGATCAAAAATGCAATAAAAAGCCATAGCAATACTGTCTTTGGCAAATGCTGTGCTGATAATGCTCCCAGAGGGGATAAAATAGCTGCACTAATGATAATAGGTATAGATACCTTAAAAAGAATTAACTTCGATTTTGCATAGTTTATCGAAGCAAAAGTCATTGAAATAGAATTAAGCAACAGAGCAACAGACATTGCTGTTAACAATGGTATCCCAAGTGCAACAAAAACTGGTATCAGTATAAATGCTGCTCCAATTCCTGCAATTGAAAGAACGGTAGTAAATAAAAAAGTTATAACTCCTGCTATTAAATATGTAAACATCTCAACCTCCAGATTAATACAAATAATTCCATTACCCCCTTCTCCCCACGATGGGGAGAAGGGGTAGTATGACAGAAAGTAGCTTTTACTTCACAGCACAATCCATACAGACTTTTTTATCGCCCTTTATTCGTCCATATTCCATAACAGTCATTTCACCACACTCTTCACAAACAAAGCTGTTAAAGCTGTGAGGATGCTCCTCAAGATTATAATCAAATACCTCTGAAACCTTGATGAGCATTTCTTGTGGAGCATTCATAACTTTCTGAACAAGAGGCTCAACCTCAGAATCTGGAACCTGGCTTGCCGGAATACCCTTTTCCCTGTAATTCTTGAAAAAAGTTGTATTTTTATTACCAAGCATAGCATCCGCAGTTGGAGTTACTCTCACTGCTTTTTTTCTCTTCTTGTCTACAACCAAAACAGCCCATTTACCTTTATGGGTTTTCTGAATATTTCCTTTACCAAAGGTTGTACCCATAATAACCTGAAGACCATCAGCGTAACATGTAGCGCAATGATTTTCACCGAGATCAACAAAAGCAACAAGTTCACCATCCTTTGCTCTCTCCACTCCAAGTGCATTCATTGCAGCAGCACCAACCCTAAGCCCCATTGGCATAGCAGGACACTTATGCCCGTGAAATTTTTGGCCAAATTCAAGCCATTCTTTTGGATCTACCATATATATCACCTCGTATTATTATTTATTATACTGTAGCAAGACCTTTCAAGGTCAAGTCATCATCAGCTATAAATATATAATACACCATTAAGACAATTTGTCATTGATTCAAATCAACGGAGTTATTTTTTTGCGGAATTTAAAAAAAATTTATTGGTGAAGAAAAAGCTCTGAGTTTATCAACATCAAGTATTTTGAATTTATTAATATCAATCCTCTGAATGATATTTTCTTTTACAAGTTCAGAAACTTTTCTGGAAAAACTTTCTGGTGTAAGCCCAATTGAGAGTGCATATTCCTTTGAAGACACAGGAAGTGTAATATCGTTTCTTGATTCTCTCTTATACAACTCTAAAAGCGCTGAAGCTACAACTGGCAAAGCATCTCTATTTGAGCGCTTAACTATAATATCAAAGGCATTTCTAAAACGCTTTGCTAAATACTGCAACACAGGTAATGCAAGTTCTGGATCACTTTTCAAAATTTTTGTAAAATCTTTATGGGTAATAACCAGCGCTTTAACTTCATCAAGAGTTTCTGCACTTACAGGATATGGTCCTCCATCAATCATTGGCAAGAATCCCAGAAAATTACCCTGATCAAGAATAAAAAAAGTGATACTGTTCCCATCTGGCAAAACTCTAAATATCTTAACGCTACCTTCTAAAATAAAAATCATCATGCCATCAACGTCACCCTCCTGGAAGAGAGTGACGTTTTTTTGAAAATTCATCTCTACAAAGTATGGGGCAAAAAACTCTCTTATTTCTTCTGTAAATTTTGAACTACTATCCACTTTTTATCTCACAATATCAATTATATGAGGAAAATTCTTTTTATTATTTTTAAAATTTTTGTCATAATTATATACAAACAAAAGTGACAGTGCAAGAAAAAGAATTGCTCCTATAAAAGATCCTGCTGTAGTATTCATTGATAAAGACGAGGCCACAGAGTTACCTAAATATATGCCCAAAATTAATGAAATCATTGGGACAATAAAGGCCATAAATGCAACTTTGAGCATATTATCATCTGGCATAACAAAGCGCACCTTTTGCCCAATTTTAGCATTCACTTTATTCACTGCATAAAGCTCCACGTGGACTGTATTACACTGGCCACAGTTATCGCAATCTGCATTTGGAGCTACTCTCACATGGGCTATATCGCCATCTAAGCTAAGGATAAAACCTTCCTGGATTTTATTATCTAAATTCATTCCACCATGCATGATGCACAACTCCTTAAGTAATTTTACATATTAAATATTTGAGTTTAAACCTTTATTGAGAGTTACTAAAAAATTATCAATAAAAAATAAGCATATATACACCAGCTATAACGACCAGTACGCCGCACCCTTTTTTAAGAAACATCGCACCTTTTGAATTTTCATTCCATTTCAGAAGATGGTTAACAACTTCAGTGAATGTCCCTGCAATAATAATAACCATGCAGTGACCAACAGCATAGGCACTAACCAGAACAATAGCATACATCATATTTGTCGAAGCCACAGTAAATGCAACGCCAAGCATCGGTGCCATATAGGCAAATGTACATGGTCCCAGGGCAAGGCCAAAGAAGAGCCCCAGTAAAAAGGCCGCAAGCAGCCCCTTTCTTTTCATCCCCGGCTGATTAATCCCGCTGTCAAGAAAGGGGAGCGGAATAATCCCCAGCAGGTAAAGACCGATAATCACCATAAGTATAGCAACAATAATATTCCCGGACTGGCCGATATCCCCCATCATCCTCCCTGCAAGGCCGGTAATTATGCCTATAACGGCAATGGTAATAAGTATCCCTACAGAGAAGAGAGTGGCAATGAGTGCAGCCCTCCCTGTATTAATCTTCCCTTGGGAGTCAATATAGCCTACAATAAGTGGTATACTTGCAAGATGACATGGTGATAGCAGAATACTTGCTACTCCCCAGAGTAACGAGCCTGTAATTGCAATCATGGGTGACGATGACAGCATGGATGACAGGGCAACAAAGAAATCCATGAACATTATTTTACACCCTTCTGCTTCAGAATTTTATCAACCTCTTCGAAAGGGAAGAATCCTTCATGTCTAAAGTACTCCTTTCCATCTTTATCAAGAAATACCTGAGTTGGAATTACTCGGATATTATATTTATAACCCTCTTCCCTTCCCTCAGGAGTCCACACGTCATAAAAAAGAACCTTTACCTGACCTGCATATTTTTTCTTAACCTCATCCAGCACAGGTTCCATCATTCTACATGGAACGCAATTTACTGAACCCAGTTCCACAAAAGTTACTTTAATCTCTGTCTTCTCTGTGCTTTTAACATCAACCTCATTCTGATTAGCCTTCTCTACAGCTACAGTTTGGTTGGATGAGTTATCAGAGGAAGTTGAATCCTTTTCTCCGCTACAGCCAAGTATTGCCCCTGGAAATATTAAAGGCAGGTTTGCTCCACAATCACAGGGTGTTTTAATGTATGGAGCCCCTATCATCAATCCTGCCGCAAAAAGCGCAAGAGCAAATTTCTTATAATACTTTTTCATTGAATAACCTCATATTCATAATAATATCCGGGTCTAATTTTAGACCCCGGATATAAAGAAATGGTTTCATTTACTGAAAACAATTTTAGCAGTTACCTCCGCAGCCGCAGCCTCCACCGGAAAGTACAAAAGTCTTTTCTTTTGGTTTATCCATTTTACCTTCACGAATATTTACACACACAGCCTCAATTACTTCAGTTGTCACAGGTGTACTTCCCTTTTTAAAACCCATCTCAGTAACAATATAAGAGACAGGTGTTATACCAATATTTTCCAGTATTCTCCGTGAACAGGCAACAGGGCACCCATCCACAGTTATATTTACATCCGCACCTTTTGCAGATTGAACATAGCCAGGCAACCCTGCACCAACTGCAGCTATACATGAACCTTGAGCAAAACCCTCTTTCCGGAGTAATCTAACAGTTCTATCTGCAATTTCACCAACATCAGCAACCCCTGAACAGGAATAGATCAATTTTGTACCTGAATTGCACGCACAATCTCCCATATTAATACTCCTTACGATTAATTATTTTATTATAACATACTTTTTTTCTCCCCCCCTTTTTCATCAGGAGGGGGGAATAGAGCTATCCGTTGATCATCTTTTTCACTTCTTCAACAGAAGGAACTTTTCCTGCCACCTTAACAACACCATTAACAACTAAGGCTGGAGTTATCATAACCCCATAATTCATGATGTCATTAACATCTTTTACCTTTAGAATTTCATATTCTACACCAAGCTCATCTGCAGCTTTGCGTGCATTTTCCTCAAGTTTTGTGCATTTTGCGCACCCTGTACCTAAAACTTCAATTTTAAACATTTTTACCTCCATAAATAAATTTCTAAAAGAACATCCCGAAGATCATACCGCTCAGTGTTGCCATAATTATTACCAGAGAACAGTAGACAAAGGTCTTCTTCGGCCCGATGTAACTGTTAATAACAAGCATGTTCGGTAAAGAGAGAGCGGGCCCCGCAAGAAGGAGCGCAAGAGCAGGACCTTTCCCCATGCCGCTGCCGAGGAGCCCCTGAACTATTGGAACCTCAGTCAAGGTGGCAAAATACATAAATGCCCCGACGATAGAGGAGAAGAAATTTGCTCCGAATGAATTGCCTCCAACAAGATCTGATACCCAAACCGCAGGAATAATCCCCTCATGTCCCGGCCTCCCAAGGAGAAAACCCGAAACAAGCACACCGCCAAGAAGAAGAGGAGTTATCTGCTTCGCAAACCCCCATGTTGACCCAAACCACTCACCCGGCTCACCCTTGTCTGTACTTGTAATAACAGAAAGGCCTATGGTACCTGCAGCAAAGGGAATAACAGGTTCATGGGGAAATATAAAGCCAAGTATTACAGCCGGAATTGCTGCCAGAATCATCTTCCATGGCTTAACTCCATACCATAAAACGATCACTGTGGCAAAAATTATAGCAGATAAAGTAGTAAACCACCACTTATACTCATACATAAACTGCCAGAATCCGGAAGCCTCTCCAGGTTTTCCCCAGTTAGCAAAAACAAGTATGGCAACCATTGAACCGAAGTATATTATATCCTTCCATAAAGGACGGGCAACCTCAGGCTCAGGCATATACATCGCTGCTTTTACTTTTGCATGTTCCTCGTGTCTGAAAATAAAATGCATGATTGCTCCAATCACTACGCTGAACAGCACAGCACCAACTGCACGGGCAATACCTATATCCATCCCTATAACTCTTGCTGTTAATATAATAGCAAGTACATTGATTGCAGGCCCTGAGTATAAAAATGCGATTGCAGGCCCAAGCCCAGCTCCCATTCTGTATATCCCCGAAAAGAGCGGCAAAACAGTACATGAGCATACAGCAAGGATCGAACCTGAAACAGATCCAACGCCGTAAGCAACTAACTTATTAGCGGTTGGCCCAAGGTATTTCATAACTGCTTCCTGCCTAACAAAAACACCAATTGCACCCGCTATAAAAAAAGCAGGAATAAGGCAGAGCAACACATGCTCCTGTGCATACCACTTAGCTAAATACAAAGCCTCAAAGACAGCATTATCAAACCTCTCTGTTCCAACAGGCATGTAATATAAGGCAAGAAAGAATCCGCCGATTACTGCAAGCGGCTTCCATTCGTTTTTCCAGAACATCAAGCTCCTCCAATAAATATAAATTTCTTACTATTTTGTAATTTACTGTTAAAGATTTTATAAATCTTTAAAAAAATCAGGACTCAAACCTGGTTTTAAATGCATCATGCTTCAGAACATGATGCATTTAATTCAACTGCTAATTCAATAAAAACTACCACACATGAATACCCAGATAGTTTCCTATAAACTTTATAGCCACATAGAAAAAGTAGACACCGAAAATCAGTTTTAGTGTATGCGGCTTGAATTTCTTAATTGTGGCTGCTCCAACCTGAGCGCCAATAATAGTCCCAATCGCCATAACAAGAGCTGCTGCAAGGAATACAAACCCCTGAGCAAGTTTAATTGCCCCGCCAACAATTGCCATTGGAACCATAACCGCAAGAGATGTCCCCATTGTAATATATACCGGTGCACCAAAGAGATAGATAAGACCAGGGACAAGTGCATACCCTCCTCCGAGACCCACAAGACCTGTGAGTGTGCCAACGATAATTCCGAAAACTGAAAGTTTCGCCGGAGTACCATTTATACTTTCCCCCTGCCCAGGAACAGGTGCCGGAGATGCTGCGTTTGATTTTAACCCTTTACTTCCCTCCCAGATCATACGGATTGAAGGCCAGAGAAAAACTATGCCTATAATAAATCCGAGTAACTGAGACTGTGCTGAAAGATATATAAAAAGCCATGATCCAAAAATGACGCCCGCGATACCTGAGACTCCGAGCCATAGAGAAACCCTCCTATCAAGGTTTTTCTGTTTAAAATGGCCGTATCCACCTGAAATAGCTGTGAATATAACTGCAAAAAGAGTTGTACCAACAGCAGCAGGTGCCGGAAATCCAAGCCAGAAATGAAGAATCGGCAGCATAACACTGCATCCCCCTGTGCCAATCCACCCACCAAGAAGACCGGCTCCGAATCCGACTATAATCAGAATACTGATAAGACCGAAACCCAGAGATGGAGCACCTTCATATTCTGAATGTCCTGTATAAAAAACAGCGATAGTAATAGCTGTCATTACTGCCAGTAGAAATATCGTAAAACTGTACTTTTTAAAAAAAGATTCTTGCTGCATAAAATTACCTCCATCATTTTATTATCATCATAATGAATTTAATGCTTTCGATTAGTACCATTTACACTAATACCCTTTCCACCAGCAGTGACAAAATCTCTTTCCACACATATATAAACCTCCATGGAGACTAAATAGTTCTCTTATACAGTCCTTCTTGTCCTGCAGCAGCTTAAAATTTCAAGCTGAGCCTTTGTGTTGCTTTCAATTACCTCCTCAATGCAGCCGATGAAATTCAGTATGCAGGGAGTTTTAAGGCTATAAAAAACAGCTGTGCCCTTCTTCTCATCTTCAACAATACCCGCGTTTTTCAGTACGCTGAGATGCTTAGATACTGTTGAAGTATCAGCCCCTATCATTTCAGTAAGTTCACCAACAGTTCTTGACTGTTTTTGCAGCATATCCACAATAAATAACCTGCTGGGGTGTGCCAGGGCTTTAATGATATTTGCCCGCGCTTCATAAAGTTTAATTTCATTCTGATTCATTTTATACCTTTTCTTATTTGGCAATTTAACCAAATAAGAAATAAACGTCAACAAAAAAATACAAAATTTTACTCTTTATTTCTTTAAAAGACTATAGTGAGCTCGGAAAAATTTTTCAGAGAAAAACTACTACATCTAACAATTCTTGGCAAGGCGGAATGATGTGGCGGTTATATTTGATAAGTATTTTAAAACCGCAAAAGATAGCCATTCCTTTCTAACCAATCTTTTGAGTCTTTATAATTTGGTAATAACATTTTTAACATAATCCAAAAAGCTTTTGAATGATTTTTTTCTTCCAGATGGATAAGTTCATGAACTACTACATAATCTATAACAGAAAGTGGAGCCATTATCAATCGCCATGAAAAATTTAAATTTCCATTAGGCGAACATGAGCCCCACCTTTTTTGTGCATCTGTAATATTAATATTATTAAAAACAAAACCTCTTTTTTTTGCATACAACTCAACTCTCTCAGAAATCTTTTCATAAGCTTTTTCTTTATACCAATTGATAAATAACTGCCTTGCCATTGGCTGATAATCTCTCAAAAGAAAGAAACCATTATTGAACTTTAATGGTATATCCTGATGTTCAACCATAAATAGTTTGTATAATTTCCCGAGATAAAGAAAGCCTTCTCCATTTACAAACTCTTTTTTTGCAAAATGAGGATCTCTGTTGAGGACTTCATTTTTCTTTTTTTCAATCCATTTTAGATGTTTTGTAACAACTTTCGTTATCGCTTCTTCGCTTACTTCAAAAGGTGCTCTAACTATAAGGGTTGCATCATCAGTCAATTGAAGGGATATTGTTTTTCTTTTTGACCGAATTATTTTATCAATTTTAACTTGCATTGGTTAATTTTTACTTCCATAAACATGATAAGCAAGTTCTAACAATCGTTGAGCTATTTCATTTCTTTTGTTAAACAAATTATATTCGTTATTGGCCAGATATGGTTGCGTTTCATCTGCTACACCTTCTTTTTTAGTTTGTTTAGAAGGTCCTTTCTGCAATAGATGAGAAATTATATATGATTTTAACTTTTTTTGCTTTGTATAGTTTTCCCAGAAATCAACTGAATTTATTTCTCTTTTAATAATTGCTAAAATATCCTGGGTTAAGCTAACCAAAAAGTTTATATGAGTTTCTGCAAGCTCTTCTATAGATTGTTTACCAAATACCATTTGTTTTAATAATCCAAAGAATGGCATTTCTTTTTTGGGATCAAATCCAAAAGTTTGTTCAGACTCTCTTCCTTTTCTAATTTCACTTGTTAGTTTTTCCAGTTCCTGAGCTAATTGCTCCCAATTTTCTTTATATTCCTCAAGAATCTTTTTCAATCTATCTGAAAAACGCTCATAAAACTCAGGATCTTCTTCAAAATATTTCTCAATATGTTCTATTATTGCATATTCCAGTTCTACTACTCTAGCTTTTGGTGTTTTTTTCTTTACTGCTGAACTAAATTCATCTGATAGCAGCGGTAATGGTGGAATTTTTGAATTAACACCTTTTGATATCAAATACTCCTCTATAATTTCTCTTATCTTTCTACTAGCATCTTTAACACTCAATTTATCATCCCTGTACCTTTGTCTTGCAGATTCTTTTATGAAATTGATAATCTTTAAGCCTGTTGTATATTTTAAGGCTTCTGGGTCAGGGAGAACTTTGTCTAATGCTTTATTGAATGCGCGAACAAGAGCTATGAACTCATTTCTTATTTCTTCATCCACTAGCAAATCGATACATTCTTCGATATTTTCTCGCCAGTTTTCAATTTCAAATTTTTTGAAAAAATTTTCTATCTGACTATGCGTATATCTAAGTTGATCCTTGCTCTTTGCTTTATTTACAACAACCTGACTTATCTCTTCAATATCACCATCAGCGTATATTGCAAGGGCTTCCTTTAAATGTCTCAAAACACCAACATAATCTACAATAAAACCACAATATTTGTTTTTGTATATTCTGTTTACTCTTGCAATGGCTTGCAAAAGCCGATGTTCTTTAAGTACATTGTCGAGATACATCACCTGTTCAATCGGAGCATCAAAGCCGGTGATGAGCATTTCGTTTACTACAATAATTCCAACATCGCCATTGATTCCAATTTCATCCGATTTGCCATAAGGTAATTTGAAACTACGAATATTTTTATCATGTTCATGCTCATTAACATATTCGTTTTTGAAAACCTGCGTGTCATCGTTTGGAGAACCAGAAATAATTACTGCTACTTTAAGCTTCTTTAATGTATCGAGGTCAATGTTTTTTGTGTTGTTTTCCTCAAGTTCTTTTATCTTTTCTTCAAGGGCATTTTCTAGTTTCTCTTTATATCTTACGGCTGCAAGGCGGGACACAGCAACAACCTGAGCTTTAAAACCATTAGGGAAAACATGTGTTATATAGTGCTCTATCATATCCTTTGCTTTATCGGCAATTACCTCTTCGGCTTCGAGATAAGCCCGCCAGGTGAATCTTCCCATTATTCGCTGTTTTTCTTCAGCTTCAACAGCGTGGAAGACATCCTCAAATTTTGCGTTTGCTGCTTCCTCATCTGAAAGTTCTGCTGAGTGTGTTCTACCCTCATAGACAATTTCGACTGTTACACCATCCTCAACAGATTGACGCACAGTATATTTATCAATATAATCGCCAAAGGTTTGCTCAGTTTTTCCTATTGGTGTACCGGTAAATGCTACTTTAATTGAGTTTGGAAGAGCTTTCCTGAGATTGGCACCCAGTATATTATATTGAGTTCTGTGAGCTTCATCTATCATAACAAGAATTTTATCAGACTTATTAAGCAGTGGGAATTCTTCTCCAACTTCTCTCTCTTGAAATTTATGAATCATTGCCATTACTAAATCGGGTGTGTCTGTCTTAAGAAGGTCTTTTAATTTTTCAATGCTGTAAGCGTCATGAATAGTATAGCCAACGCTTTTTGAAGTGTCTTTGAGTTGCTTTTCAAGCTGTTCTCTATCGGTCACAAATACTATTTTAAAACCACTAAGTTCTGGATCTCTGTAGATTGCCCTAACTGTTTGCATCATTGTTAAAGATTTACCTGATCCCTGTGTATGCCAAACTATTCCACCTTTTTCATCTGGCATTTTTCCTTCTTTTACTCTTTTTACTATTTTTTTTACAGTTCTGAATTGTTGATATCGTGGTGCAATTTTTATTACTCCCATGCCTTTGGGATCTTCAACAAAAAGGGTAAAAATACGGAGAATATCCAATAAATTACCTTTTGTAAGTGTTCCCTGAACCAAAACATCCTGACTTGTTATTGTTTTATCTTCGCTTATATCTGAAAGTCCATAAGGATATGGATCCTTCCATTCGTTAAAATGCTCATACTCTGATGTTATAGTCCCTAATTTTGCCACCTGTTTAGACGTGACAATCATAAAAAGGTTGTACCAGAATAGCTTTTCATTTCCTTCTTTTTCACCTCTTCTGTTTGAATATCTCATAAGTTGCGTAATAGCTTCGTTTATAGGATCTGCTACTTTTGGCAATTTGCATTCTATAACAACTAACGGCAAGCCATTAACAAAAAGGACTATATCGGGAATGATATGCTTTTCGGTGCCCGGAATATTTACTTTAAATTGAGAAATGGCAATAAAAGAATTGTTTTCTGGGTTTTGAAAATCAATATATCTGACGGTTGGGCTTTTTTCCCCTGTTTTTCTATTTTCCGAGACCGAAGTATTTTCTAAAAGTAAATCATGGATTTCTCTATTTGCTTCAAGTAAAGAATTTGCTTGCGGTGTGGTTATTCTCCGCACAACTTCGTTTATCTGGTCATCTTCTATCCATGGGTTTATTCTTTTAATGGATGCTTTAAGTTCGTTTTCAAGAATCACTTCTCTAAAGCTTTCTCTAAACTTTACACTATCACCATAAACAGGTTCGCCATTACTATTAAATTCAGTAATTTCCTTTACATCTTCAGGATTATCTTTATTTTGCCTAAAAACTTTCCAGGCAATACGTTGAAGATGATCAAGGAATGAGTTTTCGACGTAATGTTCTTCGTCGAGTTTGTGGAGCATTTTTAGAGCTCCTTTTCAAGCAGAAAATTTATTGCCTTTTCTAATTCTGGAAGTTTATTTCTGATAACTTCCCAGATTATTTCAGCATCTACTCCAAAATATTCATGAATCAGGATATCTCTTAAACCAGAGATTTTTCTCCACTCTATCGGGTAAAGTTCTTTTTTATCATCTGGTATCTGTTTGA
>ERZ795052.3662-NODE-3662-length-16663-cov-23.038536_pt1 | contig 16663 bp, 14 predicted proteins | sample MGYA00375136_ERZ795052 | MGnify/ENA primary metagenome ERZ795052 (study PRJEB30181, sample SAMN05720156) | activated sludge metagenome | isolation source: Anaerobic digester | place: Japan | collected 2015-05-26 ... | reverse complement strand
TTAACTAATAAAACTGTCTAGATTTTCTTTCCAACTCTGAGTTGAGGTGTGAATAACCCGACCGACAAAAAGTTGACGAAGCAATCTTAGTTCAGGAATTTTACTAATGGCAATTTTATATTTCAAATATTCCGGTTTTTCTAAATCCTCTTCTTTAAGATAAATTGGTTCTCGACGAAAATTTATCTCTAGCATACAGCGGTTAAATTTTTTAACCAAATCATTTAATTCTTCTCCTAGAGGAACTTTAAATAAATAGGTAGCCTTGCCTCCACTTTCAATAGTTGAACCTGCCTCCATCACTAAGAAATTTTCTCCCTTGTTAGAGGAAATTGGCATTAAAAACCAAAGATACTCGCCGGTTAAATCTCCCATTAAATCTCTTTTAATCCCGATAAAAATTTGGCCACTTTTAGATAATGCTTTAAGGTAATCATAGTATTCTTTAATTCCAATTTTTATCAACTCTTTTTCTAGTCCTTGCCAAATGCCAGAGGAAATTTTATCCAATTCGTTTTTTTCCACTGCTCGGCCATCTTTTAAAAGTTCGGCGGCTTTTTGAAGAGACAAGGGGTCTAATTCTGGCAAAATTTCTTTAAGAATTGCCTGAGTTTTTAAAGATAATTCTGCTATGGCTTCTTTTAGAACTTTGTCCAGAATATCAAATTTTTCTCCAAAATGAGATAAAATTAAAAAACTGAATTCGGTTTTAATTGAAATCTGATAATTTTCGTCTTTGAATTCAATAATTTCGCTATAAGGAATTCTAATTAAATCGCCTTGCTCTGGTTTTATTATCAATCCAGTATCACAAATCTCAACTTCGGCTTTACCAAAACGTCTTTTTCCAGTCTCCTCATAATCATAGTCACCCTCTAAACCGCTCTTTCTCACCTTCTCTTCCATTAAAAGTTCTGTCTTGATTATCTGCTGGCGAAGTTTAGAAAAAACTCTGGCAAAATCATCATATTGATAACCCAAATTTGAAATAACTGCTTTTTCTCCGCCAGAAAGCGATAAATATATTTTATAATCTTGAGCAAAAAAATCACTAATATCCCTTAAGAAAAAAGTAAACGCTTTGCCATTCTTTAAAATCAAAGAAAGTTTTTCTTCATCAAGAATAAATTGCGCTTCGCCATTTTCAATTTCTTTCCCAGTTTCGTCAATTAAAGTAAAACTTCCATTAATCTGAAATATTACTTTTGGTGCTTTCTTTTTTTGATCTTCGGCTTTCTTATTATTTTTACTCTTTCCTTGTTCTGATATTATCTTTTGTATTAGTTCCGGTTCTAAAAAATTATCGTTTGTTTGTTGATTATTGTTTTCCTCCATATATAAAAAGACGATATTTATCCTATTTTTTCTCCGCAATTTCCGCAAAATCTTGTGCCAATTGGATTTTTTGCTCCACATTTTGGACAAACCACCAATTCCAAAGAAGCACCGCAATTAACGCAATATTTTCCTGTACCTGCTGGTTTTCCGCAGACAAGACAAATTGTTTGTCTGGCTTCAATTTCGCCGGTAAAAACTTGAGTGGCGGCTGCTTTTTCTTCTATATCTTCGGTTCTTTTTTTGGCTCTGGCAGCCGCTACTTCAACAGATTCTCTGGGCGCGCAAGAAACACATAAATTTTCTTGTTCATTCCAACAATTTTCACAAACCCATCTGGTGCATTTAGGACAACGATAAAAATGGGCTTTTGCTTCGGCTTGGGCCTGGGCAAAAGCAAGGTCATGCTCTTTGCGCCATTGGGGTGACATTTGAGAAAAACTTTCACTGATTGCTTCGGTTCCTCTTTCAACTCCATAACCTATATTATATTTTCCAGTCATTTGTGAAGCGGCGCCAAAAATTCCTCCAATAGTTTTAAATATTCCTTTTGTTTTATAAGTTTTTGAAGGGATAAATTTGGTTTGGTAACCTTCATTGCAATTAGCACAATTAAACGTAAATTGAAAACCGGCTTCAGTGCTGTCGTCAGTATAATTGTCAGTAAAAGGCTGAAGAGTCATAAGATTTTTTAAATTATTTTAACTTTTTTTATGGCGCTAATTCTCGAGCCCGCTGCATATACTTTTGGGCAACCTCTTGAAGATGCTGAGGATCTTCTTGAAGCATCTCGCTATAAGCCTGAACCTGTTCTGGGGTAACTCCATATTTTGCGAATAATTCTTTTTCTTTGGCTACCCAGGCAGCAGGATTAGTGCTACTGTAATAAGTGGTATGAGCCATTATCTCAATGAAAATATCGTCGTTCATTTTGCCAATATCGCCTGTTCCAGTTGGTTCACTAGTAACACTACCTTCAGTTCCAGCGCCACCTGTTTCTTCTGTCGAAGGTGTAATTGCAGGAACTGTTTCTTGTCCGCCTTTTTTTGAAACATTCAAACCAAAAATAACGCCAATGACAACAACCACGACAACGATAATAACCGGTATCAGATATTTTTTCATAAGTATTTTTTAATTTAATTTTTTGTTCCTGCCCATCTTTTTACCAATCCACATCTTTCTATCTTTTTTGTTCCTCTTATCTTTTTGAACCAAACAGATAAACGCGAAAAGCACAGACAGGCAAAAAGATGGGCAGGTGAATCGACCTTTTTATTTAACTTTTTTCAAGGATTTTCCGCATTTAATGCATTTATCACTTAATGGAGGTTGTTCTTGACCACAATAAGGACATTTTACTATTAACCGCGCTCCGCAATCTTCGCACTGGTCGCCAAAAAATGTTATTTTTCCGCAATATGGACAGACAATCCTTAAATTCTGGCCGCATTTAGAACATACTAACCATTCTTTTTCCACTGGCTCGTGACATTTAGGACAGCGCATTGGTCCCAAAGGATTGCTTTTCCCGCAGAAAGGACAAACAGTGGAATCTGGCGGAATTAATTCTCCACAATATTTACAAGGATGTTTATAACCAACAGTTGGTTTATTTGCTTCTTGGGTGCCAGTTGGTGTATAAGGAGGAGTAATTTCTCCTGTCCCATCCCCTGAAAAAGCCAAATAACCAGGAACAATTAAATTTATAATCGGCACGATGATTAAAATTCCCCACCAATTTGGTTTATTTCTTTTTTCAGCAATTGCCATCCAAATAATGATTGTCATTACGATGTTAACAAGTGGAATCAAAAGCAAAACAAACCACCATAATGGTTTTTGAGCAATTTGAATCATCAAAAATACATTGGCAATTGGAATCCAAGCCATCCAACCATTGGGAGTATTGGTCTTATTGGCGATTATTTGTAAACAAAGAGCAAAATAAATGTAAAAAGCCAACCAAACCAATAAATACCAGCCACCAAACCAACCTCCTATTCCTATCAAAGAAAACCATTTCCACCATTCTCCTCCTCCTTTAAAAACACATTTTCTTTCTTGACAAACAAATCCTTCTAGGCAATCGGAATTTCTTAAACATTCTTCTATAACAGTTTGGCAAGAGTCATCAACTAAACATTGCTCCTCTCTGTCGCAATTTTCTGGTTCACAAGTTCTTATTTGATGTCTTTCATTTTCTTTGCAATTTCCTCCTTGACATTCTTCATTTATCCAGGCTGAACATTGACAGCCACTTGTTTTAACACACTTTCCTTTTTCACACTTATATCCTTCACCGCAATAAGCCATTGACGACCATTCCAAACATTTATCATCATCAAAATTCCCGCATTTCTGATAATTAAAATTATCAAAACATTGAGTTTGACCAATGCTACAGGTGTCTTGACAAGGAGGAATAATAGTAACCGTAGTGGGAGGAACAACAGTTGTGGGCGGAAGTTTTGTTGAAGTTGTTGGGGAAATGATAGTTGTAGGTGGAGCTTTTGAACATGCGCTATTACAATCTGATGTCTCGTAGCAAATCTTGGTCGTGGCTTTTTGACATTCAGTCAAAGAAGAATATTCGCCAGCCATCTCACATCTTTCCTCTTTACAAACAAAAAATTTAGTCAGAGAACCACTCTTTTTTATATCCAATTTATAACTAAGAACCTCACCGGTAATAGATGATGCCGGACTAACTCCTATAAAAATAGTAGTATCTGCGGCAGGAGTTAAAGAAAGATTGACTATCGCTCCTGGATTGGTAGATGATTTCTCATCAATTGATTCCCTATTAAAATTAAATAGTTCTAAACTAATTGCATCTGTTGCTGGCGGAGTTGCTTTAAATGTGTAAGTTATTCCTTTTTCTACTGAAATTTTATAATAATCTTTCAAATCATCCCCTTTTGGAGTCATGGCGGGATAATAACCAGCCAAATAACCCTGATGTTCTCCAATTCCAATATTTATGGCTTTCTCAAAAGTATCACCGGCATCAGTGAGAGAATTTGCATCATAATAGTTAATCAGAAAAAAATTTAGAATAAAATCTATTGGTCCAAAAGACTCGTTAGATACTTTTAAATAGAAAGTATGGATACTTTTTTCTGAGTTTGGCAACCAATGAACAAATTCATTACTAAATTGCAATTCTTCTTTTTCATCGTTATAAAGGATTAATTCTACATTACCAGTGTTAACTTCGACTTTAATTTCTTGTCCAGCACCTCCTTGAAGACGGTAAAACCTCGCATCTCCTTCTGAAAAAGAACCTTGATATTTTCCAGAAATAAGCGGGGTTGCAGTATCAAAATTGCTTCCGCCGGTTGGCAAAGCGCTTTGAGCAAAAACAGGGCCCAAACCGCCAGCCAAAAACGAAAACAAAACAAAAGAACTAACGATTATTTTTTTATCGCCAAACAAAAATTTTTTAACCATATTTTTGTTTAAAATTTTATGATTCGGCCTTAAATTGAAAGAAACTTTGTCTCTTAATAAAATTATATCAAAATTTTTGTTGTCAAGCAAAATAAAAAAAACTAGTGGGCGACGTAGGGATTGAACCTACGACCTCGTCTTTATCAGAGACGCGCTCTACCACTGAGCTAGTCGCCCAAAAAATCGCAAAATAAATTATTAACAATATATCATCAACTATCGTATCTGAGCGCGATTCGGCTTTCAACCGAAAGACGTTCTTCCCGGAAAATATTTTTTATTTTGACAAATCAAGGTATTTTCCCGCTGAAAGCCAAGACTTTGGATTTCAGCCCACTGAACTATGTGTCCAAAATAACGGAGAACTGTTCTCCTTTACTTTTGAATATCTTTAAAAATTTCTTTTGCCTTATCAATATCTAGATGATCAACATTAGTGGCAGGAGGCAATGGTTTTAACAATAAATTAATATTTTTGATTAGAAAAGTCAAACTAAAAAAAACGAAAACAACTAAAATAATAATTGAAAACGCAACTATTAAAATCAAAAACAGGTTATAACGGCTGGTATTTTTATTATTGTCTTCCATAATTATCTTAAATAAATTCTTCCGACTATTTTGACTTCGTAAGAGGCGGGAATAAATTGGGTAATAGTTTGCCCATCTCTTTTTATTTTTACGCTTGAGGCTGGATTGGTCTGATTTAATTCTATTTTTTCCAATCTTAAACTAAAAAAAGATTTATCTATTTCCTCAAGCCATTTAATTAAATTATCAATTCGGCCGCTTATTATTAAATTAAAATTATAACTTTGAGGTTCGGCTGCGGTTTCTTTATTTAAAGTGCCAAATCGAAAACTAAAATTCAAATTATATTTTTCTGCCAATGATTTTAAATTGTTTTCTAAGTTAACGGTTTCTGCTTCTGATGGTAAACTTTGTTTTAATTTTAAAAGATAAGGTTCTGCTTCTTTAAGTTCTTTTTCAAAAGTTTGAATTTTTGCCATTATTAATTGTTTGTTGAGTATCTCCTGTTTATAATTTTCTATTTTACTGTTTCTTTTTACAATGTCATTTCTAAAATAAATAAAAAGGCCCACTAATAAAATTATCGCCAATAAAGCCAGGCCAATAACTGTTAAAAGTCTTTTTTGAAAAAAAGTAAGTTTCTTTCTTGCCATTTATAAGTAGTATCTTATTATAGCAAACTATTTTTCTCTTGCCAAATCAAAAAATTTTGTTAATAATAGAAAAGATGGACCCCACCGAAGAAAAAATTTATTTGAATGGTCTGAATACTCTATATCGGAATTCTTATCCGAGGCTATTTTCTTTTATCAAGGATTATCTTGAACAAGAAAAACTTCCTTCTTTTAAAACTATTTGGCGCTCTTTAACCTATAAAGAAAGACAAAAAATCAATTTAGAAAAAGAATGGCAAAAGTTAGAAAAAGAAAAAATTGATTTAATTCCGATTAACTCTTCTCTTTTTCCCTTTCTTTTAAAACAAATTCCCTATCCACCCTTGGGCATTTATTTTCAAGGAAATTTAATTTTTGATTTACCGGCAATCGCGGTCGTCGGCACCAGAAAAGCAAGCCTTTACGGCAAATTGGTAACAGAAAAAATCGTTAAAGAATTAGTTTTGTGCGGATTTACAATTGTAAGCGGTTTGGCTTATGGAATTGATTCTTTCGTTCATAAAGACACCCTCCTAAATAAAGGAAAAACAGTCGCAGTTCTGGCTTCTTCCGTAGATAAAATTACTCCCATTTTTAATAAATCTCTGGCAGCAAAAATACTTCAAGATGGCGCCATTGTAAGCGAATACCCATTGCATACTAATGCTCTCAAACAAAATTTTCCTTGGCGAAATAGAATTATTTCCGGATTAAGTCTGGGCACTCTGGTGATTGAAGCAAAAGAAAAAAGCGGAGCTTTGATTACCGCGAATTTTGCTTTAGAGCAAAATCGTCAAGTTTTTGCCATTCCTGGTTCTATTTTTAATCAGAATTCCCTTGGCACTAATAATTTAATTAAAAGCGGAGCGAAATTAGTAAATAAAATAGACGATGTTTTAGAAGAACTGCCAATAATTTATCAAGAAAAGAAACAAAAAGAAAAAAGCGAGTTTCTTAATAAAAGCAATTTTCTTACGGCAAAAGAAAAATTAGTTTTTCAAATATTAAAAGAAGACGAAGGAGTTTGCCTTGACAAAATTCTAGATTTGTCTAATCTTAAAACAAACGAAGCTATGGTAATTTTAACTGAATTGGAATTAAAAGGATTAATTAAAGAAATCAGCCAAGGAAAATACATTAAAATATAATCCACATGAATTTAATTATTGTTGAATCGCCAACTAAAGCCCAAACCATTTCTTCTTTTTTAAAAGATGATTTTAAAGTTGTCTCTTCAAAAGGCCATATCAGAGATTTACCAAAATCGACTCTTGGAATAGATATAGAAAATAATTTTACTCCCCATTATATAATTCCTGTAAAAGCAAGAAAGACAGTTAATCAACTGAAAAAAGAAGCAAAAAAAGCGAAAAAAATAATTTTAGCCACTGATGAAGATAGAGAAGGCGAAGCAATCGCTTGGCATATTGCCCAAATTTTGAATTCTGATGAAATTAAAAACTTCGAGCGAATAGTTTTTCACGAAATTACCAAAGAGGCAATTGAAAAAGCCCTCCAAAACCCTCGGGAAATTGATATCTCTTTGGTTAATGCCCAACAAGCAAGAAGAATTTTAGACAGACTTGTTGGCTATGAACTTTCTCCTTTTCTGTGGAAAAAATTATTTAGAGGATTATCAGCAGGAAGAGTCCAGTCCCCAGCTTTAAGATTAATTGTTGAAAGAGAAAAAGAAAGGCAATCTTTTAAACCAGAAGAATATTACACCCTTGAAGCGCTTTTTTACAAAGACAAAAAAGACCAAACAACTGCAGCCTTGCTTTTTAAAATCAATGACAAACTGCTCTCAAAGAATGGAATTAAAACTAAAAGTCAAGCAGAACAAATAAAAAACGAAATAGATAAAAATACCGGCACAGTTTTAGAATTTAAAAAAGAAACTTCAAAGCGTTCGCCTTTGCCTCCTTTTATCACTTCAACATTGCAGCAAACTGCCTTTCAACTTTTCCGCTACTCAGCCAAAAAAACAATGCAAATTGCCCAATCGCTTTATGAAGGAAAAAAAATTGGCGAAGAAACATTTGGTTTAATCACTTATATGAGAACTGACTCTTATCACTTGTCTGAAACAGCCTTAAAAAATTGTCATCAGTTTATTCATCAAAATTTTGATAAAATTTACTGGCTTAACACCTTCAGGACTTTTAAATACCGCTCACGGCTCGCTCAAGAAGCCCACGAAGCTATCAGGCCTACTGAACCAAACCTTACTCCTGATAAGGTAAAACCGTATTTGAGCAAAGAAGAGTATAATCTTTATGAACTTATCTGGCGGAGATTTATCGCTTCCCAGTTAAAAGAAGCGGAAATAGAAAGAACAGAGGTTATTATAGAAGTAAAAACAGAAAATAATAAATATTTTTTCAAAAGCACTCTCTCTAAATTAACTTTTGACGGCTTTTTCAAGGTTTATCCTTACAATAAACCGAAAGAAATTGAAGGCGGTTTCCCTTCCCTTTTTCCAAAAGACGTGCTTTTTATTAAAGAAATAAATCTTAAACAGCATTTCAGTCAGCCGCCTCCTCGCTACAACGACGCTTCTTTAATTAAAACTTTAGAAAACTACGGCATTGGCCGGCCATCAACTTATGCCCCAATAATAAGCGTTTTATTTGAGAGAGGGTATGTTGTCCGCGACGAGAACAAAAGTTTAATGCCAACCGAAATTGGCGTCTTGGTGGCAGATCTGTTAACTCAACATTTTCCCCAAATCATTGATTACAATTTTACGTCTTTTTTAGAAGAAGAACTTGATAAAATTGCTCTCTCAAAAACCGATTGGCTCAAAGTAGTTAAAGATTTTTATTTCCCTTTTAAAAAGAATTTGGAACAAAAATACAGCGAGGTTTCCAAGGAAGATTTTCTGCCAAAAGAAAAAATTGATGAAAAATGTCCATTATGCGGCAATGACTTGATAGTTAAATATGGCAAATATGGCAAGTTTATCGCCTGCTCAAATTGGCCAAACTGCAAATACACTAAATCTTTAAATAACAATGAACTTGATTTAGTATGTCCAATTTGTAAAAAAGGAAAAATAGTTTTAAAAAGAAACAAAAAAGGAAGGTTTTTTTACGCCTGTTCGAAATATCCTGATTGTAATTTTGCCTCATCGTTAAAACCAACTGGCGAATTGTGTCCGATCTGCCAAAGTTATCTGGTTGAAACAAAAACAAAAATAAAATGTTCGAACAAGGATTGTTCTTATGAACAACCAAAAAAACAAAATTAAAAAACAGATTGTTGAGAATTTAGAGTTGAATTTCGGCAAATTAGAAGAAAAAGACAAAGAACTGCTGAAAAAGGCTTTTGAATGGGTAGAAACTTATCATTCAAATCAAAAACGGTTAACCGGTGAATCTTTTATCAATCATCCTTTAAGGGTCGCTCTGACTCTTTCTTTGATGAAATTAGATATAAATTCAGTCATTGGCGGACTGCTGCATGATATCATAGAAGACGGTGGAGTAGAACTTATCTCTCTTAAAAAAAATTTTAATGAAGAAATTGCTTTTTTGGTGCAAGGGGTAACAAAGATAAGCAGTTTAAATTATAAAGAAACTTTCTCAGATGAAGAAGCGGAAAATTTCCGAAATATGATTCTTTCAATGAGCAAAGATTTAAGGGTGATTTTGATTAAATTGGCTGACCGTTTAGACAATCTGAAAACTTTGTGGGTTTTGGACAAAAAAACGCAAAAAATCAAGGCCCTGCAAACTTTAGAAATCCTTGCGCCAATCGCTTATAGACTGGGATTAACAAAAATAGGCGCTCAACTCGAAGATTTATCTTTCCCTTACGCCTATCCTCAAGAATACAGACTCACTAAAACTTTAAGCGGCAAAAGACAAAAAGAACTGGAAAATTATCTAAAGAAAATAGTCCCTTTAATAGAAAAAGAATTAAAAGACAACAATTTAAAACCAATAAATATAAAATATCGGGCGAAACATCTTTATAGCATTTGGCGGAAACTCCAAAAAGAAGATATGGATATCACAAGAATCTATGACTTGGTGGCAATAAGAATTATTTTTCAAACGGTTGAAGAGTGCTATTCTGCCTTGGGAGTCATTCATCAGTATTATAAGCCAGTGCCCAACCGCTTTAAAGATTATATTGCTTTGCCAAAACCAAATGGCTACCGCTCTCTTCATACAACTGTTTTCACCAAAGAAGGAAAAGTATTAGAAATTCAAATCAGAACCCAAGAAATGGATGAAGAGGCGGAATGGGGCATTGCCGGTTATTGGTTTTATCAACTGCTAAAAGATTCAAAAATTTATAAAAAAAGAAAAGGATTTCAAATTCCTAGACATCTTAATTGGTTAAATCAAATTAAAAAATGGAAAGATTCTTTTTCTACTTCCAGAGATTTTTTAGAAGCAGTAAAAATTGATTTCTTCAAAAATAGAATTTTTGTTTTGACGCCGAAAGGAGACATTATTGATTTGCCCGAAGGAGCGACACCAATTGATTTTGCTTACCAAATTCACAGTGAAATTGGCAATCATGCCATAGGCGCCAAAGTCAATGACAAAATTGTTCCGTTAGATTATAAACTTCAGTCAGGAGAAGTGGTGGAAATTATTACTCAGAAAAATAAACTCCCATCGCCATCCTGGTTAGAATTCGTTAAAATGACTGATACAAAAAAGAAGGTTCAACAAACTTTAAAGAAAACGAAAATTCTTCCTCTTCAGTCAAAAAAGAATTTTATTTGCCGATTAGAAATTTTAGCGGAAAATAAAGTTGGCCTTTTAGACCTTGTTTCTAATCTCATCGCCAAACAAAACATTAATATTATAGAACTTAATGGAAAAACAATTAAAAATAAGGCTTTCTTAACTTTTAAATTAAAAATTAAATATTTTTCTCATTTAGAAACTCTTTTAAAACATCTAAAGCAATTAAAAGAAATCAAAGAAATTAAAGTTGATTATCGCTAAAATTTTCTGGATTTTGCTTGGCAGCTAAAAGTTTTTCCATTATTAAATACAGATCTTTTTCAGAAAAAAATTTTACTTCAATTGCTCCTTTTTCGCCATTCTTTTTAATTTTTACCGGCATCTGAAGAAAACTCTCCAATTTTTCCTTAAATTCTAAAACTTCCGGTTCTAAATTTGATTCTTTAGAACGGCTTTTATAATTATTTTTAGACGCAATGGTATTTAAATAATGTTGGGCTAACTCTATTGCTTCCCGGCCAGTTAAATTTTTTGCTAGAATTTCTTTTAAGAAAATCCTCCTTTTTTCCGGATTATTAAATAAAAGAATCGCCCGAGCGTGACCTTCGTTGATTTTTCCTTCCTCTAAATATTTTTGAGCTTCTAATGGAAGTTGAAGTAATCTTAAAGTATTGGCAATTACTTCCCTTGATTTTGATAATCTTAAAGCCAAAGCCTGCTGGGTCAAACCATATTCATTTATTAATTTCTGAAAAGCTCGGGCTTTAGAAATAGGATTTAAATCTTCTCTCTGAATATTTTCAATTAGAGCCATCTCTAAATGATTTTCTTCAGAAATTTCTTTTTTAATAATCACTGGAACAGTTGGTAAATTTAAAAGTTTTGCCGCTTTGAGTCTTCTTTCACCGGCAATCAGTTGATAAAAAACAATTTCTCCAGAAGGGGTTTCTTCTTCAATTCTGGTAACAATTAAAGGCTCCAGAATTCCATATTCTCTAATAGAATCTGCTAATTCCTGTATTGATTCGTCTTGAAATTTTTTGCGGGGCTGATGAGGATTTGGTTTGATTTTTTCTGGTTCAATATAAAAGATTTTTTCCTCCCTCCCTTCAGAGAAGAGAAACTTATCTTGTTGTTTCCTTTCTAATAAATCTCCTTGTTCCTTTTCAATTCTAAAATCTTTCTGAAAATCAGAAGTCAAAGAATCTAACGAAGAAGAATTCTTTTCTTCTTTTTCTCTAATCTCTTTTAAATCCTGAGGATAATTTATTAAAGAATCATTAACCTTATCCTCTATTCTTTCCTCTAAACCTCCTGAAGTAGTTCCTTGTTTTTTAGGAGGAATTAGAGCATTGATTCCCTGACCTAAATTTATATTATCATTCATAGTGGTTTGAAAATGACGGAGAACTGTTCTCCGTTACTTTGCTCTCTAAAAGAGAGATTAATTCCTGAGTTAAGTTTTTATATGCTCTGGCGCCACTTGAATTAGAATTATACAGTAAAATTGGTTTGCCAAAAGCCGGGGCTTGAGCCAAATCAATATTTCTGGGGACAACACTATTAAAAACATAACCCGGAAAATGTCTTAAAATATGTTTTGTCACTAATCTATCTAATTTATTCCTTTTATCGTACATTGTCAAAACTGCTCCTAAAATTTTTAAGTCTTTATCTAAGTTTCTTCTTATTAAATCAATGGTTGAAATAAGCTGAGATAATCCTTCTAAAGCATAAAACTCGGTTTGAATCGGAATTAAAACGTATTCAGAAGCAACTAAACCATTGATTGTCAAAAGCCCCAAAGATGGTGGCAAATCAATAATAATATATTGATAATAAGGCACTATTAAAGCCAAAATTTCTTCCAATCTTCTTTCCTTGTTTTCAAAAGAAAGTAATTCCACCTGGGCGCCGATTAAATCAGGAGAAGAGGGCAAAACATCCAAGCCAAAAATATCAGTTTTTTGAAGCGCCTCTTTTATTAAACCCTGTTTAATCAAAAGGTGATAAACATTTTTCGAAAGGTTTTTGTGATTAATTCCCAAACCAGAACTGGCGTTTGCCTGCGGGTCAAAATCAACCAAAAGAGTTCTTCTTCCCAAAGCAGCCAAATACGCTGAAAGATTAATAGCGGTTGTTGTTTTTCCCACTCCTCCTTTTTGATTGCAAATTGAAATGAGATAGGACATAAAAGTCGCTAAAATGACAAAATCCTAATGTCTAATGACAAATAATTTGACATTTGATATCTAATATTAGATATTTTATTAAACCTTAGATATTAAAAATTTGATATTTTATATTTTTTCTTTATTATACTCTGAAATTTTCTATTTTTCTAATAAACTTGAAAATAGGAACTAAATCCTTTATACTAAAAGCGAATTATTAAAAAGCGGATTATTAAAAGCGCCCAGGTGCTGGAATTGGCAGACAGAGCAGACTCAAAATCTGCTGGTCCTTGTGGCCGTGTGGGTTCAACTCCCACCCTGGGCACCCCCTTATTTTATTTTTCTTAAATCCAAAAGCAATAGTTCAAGGGCTAAAGTTGGTTCAAGCGCGCCCTCTTTTATTTTCTTGTCGTAATTTAAAAGTTTGAGATAAGCCTTTTTCAAGCCATCCAATGAAAGACTTTTTGCCACTGGCAAGAGTTTTTTATAAACAAAGGGGTGAATTTTTAAACTTTCAAAAGAAATTTTTTTCGGACTATCCAAATAAGTTTTAATCTTTATCAGGTTTCTGAACTGGTTTACTATCATTGTCAGAATAACAAGCGGATAAGTGCCTGATTCAATTTCGTCTCTCAATAGTTTAAAGGCTTCTTTTGTTTTTCTTTCCGCCAAACTATCTAAAAATTTAAAAATATTGGTTTTAACCGGCAAATTAATATTTTGCTCAACAAAATTTTTATCAAAATAGCCTTTTTTTGACAAAGATAATTTCTGCAAAACTTTAGAAATTTCTCTGGTGTTTGAACCAAAAGACAAAATGATTATATCTCTGGCTTCTTTTGAAAGTCTGATTTTAAACTTTTCTTCTTCTTTCATAAACCAATTTTCTAACTCTCTGTTTTTAAGCAATTCAAAATTTTTAACTTTCAAAGAATTTTTTAAAAGCCACTGGCTTAATTTATTCTTTTCTAATTTTTCTCTTTCATAAAAAATAACCAAAATATCTTTTGCCTCTTTTATTTTTTCTTTTTTCAATGTCTCTAAAATTTGCTCTAAAAATTCATCATCAAAATTAGTCAAGATATCTTTAAACAATATTAATCTTACAGAAGAAAAAAGAGGTTTGCTGCTCAAAATATTTTTTAATTCATTTAAAGTTAATTTTTTATCTTCTTCTTCTCTAAAATCATAACTTACAAAAAAAGGGCTCTTTTTGTTATAAAAAGAAATTACTTCCTTTAAATAAACTCCAGAGCGGAAATCGTCTTCCCCGTAAATTAAAATCAACATAGTAAATAATTCAAAATTCAAAAGTCAAAATTTAAATTCAAAAATAAAAGATTAAAAAATTATTTGTTATAAGTTATGAGTTGTAAGTTCACTCGCCTAAATTTCAGAGAAATTTGGGCGGGTGAATTTTTGACACTTTGGACAGTAAAAAGTTGAACGATTTGCCTGAATAGTTTTTAAAATAGTCGCCCCGCACCTTAAACATTTTTCTCCTTCTTTTTGATAAACCTTTCTTATCTCGCCATATCTGCCCTCTTTCCCAAAAATATCCCGATACATTTCGTCGCTAATGGTAGAACCATTATGTTCAATAGCCAAATTCAATATCTTTTTAATAGAGAGAAACAACTTTTTAATTTCTTTCTCAGTCAGTTCTCTTATGCTCTTAAAGGGATTGATTTTTGCCTCCCATAAAATTTCGTTGGCATAAATATTACCAATGCCGGCGATTATTTTCTGGTCCATTAAAATTTCTTTAATTGTTTTCTTCCTTTTTTTGTTCTGATTGATTAAAGCAGTAAATTTTTCAAGGGTAAACGTTCTTTCCAATGGTTCCGGGCCAATTTCTTTTAAATCTTCAATTTCGTTTAATTGGTCTTTTTTAAATAAAACAACTTTGGCAAACTTTCTCAAATCGGACAAAGCCATTATTTTTTCATTGTCAAAAATAAGATAAAAACGCACATAAGGGTCTTTTAACACTACTTCTTTTTCTCCGTATAAAATTCTCCCTGTAAGTTTCAGATGAATGAGTAAAATTAAATTATTATCTAATTCAATCAAAATATTTTTGCCCCGGCGAAAAACTTTCACAATTTTTTTGTTTTTTAGAATTTTCTCTAAATCTTTTGCCTTTACTCCTTTTATTAATTTCTGCCAATTTAAAAAAACTCCTTTAATCTTTAAGTTTTTTAAAACTTTATTAAGTTGTTTTGTAATTGTTTCTACTTCCGGTAACTCTGGCATAACTTTTTATTGAGGTGGAATATAGGCGGGGTCAAGAGGAAGGGTAAAGTAAAAAGTTGTTCCCCGATTTTCTTCAGATTTAAACCAAATTTGACCTCCGTGTCTTTCAATGATATTTTTAGTCAAATACAGGCCTAAACCACTCCCCATGGTTTCTTTTTTAATTGCTCTCTGAGAACGGAAAAATTTAGAAAAGATTTTATCTTTCTCCTCCTCTGAAATTCCCATTCCTGTATCTTCTATCGAAACCATTACAAAAGGCTTATCTTTCAAAAGTTCTAATTTAACCCTTACCTCGCCGTTTAAATTATTATACTTAATAGCATTATCAATTAAAATTTCCAGTACTAGCTTGATTCTTAAGGGGTCTATCACTATTGGATTTAACGGTGGCTTTAACCGATAAAAAATCAGTTTGATATTGTTTTTTTTAGCGAGTGGCTCAAATTTTATTAAGGTTGTTTCAATAATCTCTTCTAAATTATTCAAACTAAATTGAAAGCCAAATTTTCCTTCTTCAATCTGAACAGTGTTTAATAAATCTTCAACAGTATCTATCCCTTCATTTATTGCCTCTTTTGCTTTTTCTAATAATTCTTTTTGATCTTTATTTAAAGGACCAGTTTCTTCCTGGGATAAAACCTCCAAAATCCAGTTTAATCCCGACAATGGCGTTCGCAGTTGATGGGCGGCAATGGCAATAAAATCCGACTGGGTCTTTCTTAAATTTTCTTCTCTGGTTAAATTATGAATGATTTTCAAAAAACCGTATATTTTCCCTTTTTCATCCATTACTTTTGTAGTAATAATTTCGAGAGTTAGCTCGTTAGGCTCAAAGATTTTTACTTTTACTCTCTGAGGATAACTATCCAATTGTTGTTCTAAAACTACTGGGGCTAAACTTGGAAAAATAATTCTGGTTAGTAAAGAAAATTTTGCATCACTGGCCATTTCTGGAACTACAATTTTTCCGACTAATTCTTCTTTTTTTAAATTTGTCAGTTTTTCTAAAGCAGGGTTTATTAAAATAATTTCGAAATTCTGGGTATAGGCAATGGCTGGGTCATCTATGCTTCTAATCATCGCGTTAATTTGGGCTCTCTCTAATTCTAATCTAGAAGAAACATCAATCAAATTAATAGCAAGAATACTAATTATCAGCCATAAAACTAAAATAAGGAAAGCGACTAATTTCAAAGGAAGTTCTGCTCCAAAAAGAAAACAGAAAATAACATTAACAATTAAAAGAAGACCCAAAAATAAAAAGGGAAGAAAGGAGAAAGAAAACAAATGTTTTTTTAACTTTGTAAAAAAATTCATAAAGTATCGATACTAATATACGAATGAATACAAATTATACGAATATCTGGATGATGATCGACACCAGATGCCGAACAATTAACATTTTTTAATGTTCAACTTGAAACCTCTAACCAAGTTTTTCCAACTTTAACTTTAACTTTCAGGGGCACTGATAAAGGATAGGCATTCTCCACTATCTCCCTTAATTTATCCTTTACTTCATCTATTATCTCAAATTTTACCTCAAAGAGCA
>ERZ795052.3660-NODE-3660-length-16667-cov-6.461112_pt1 | contig 16667 bp, 7 predicted proteins | sample MGYA00375136_ERZ795052 | MGnify/ENA primary metagenome ERZ795052 (study PRJEB30181, sample SAMN05720156) | activated sludge metagenome | isolation source: Anaerobic digester | place: Japan | collected 2015-05-26 ... | reverse complement strand
AATGTTCTTTTCGTCTTCGATGATAAGTATTTTTTCGTCGGCCATGGCGTTTTCGATGACTTCCTCGGTCTCGCTGTCGAGTTCCACGCTCTCGGCGTTTTCGCCGGGCTCGGGTGTCTCCTCCGTCTCATAGGCCTCGGCCTCTTCGTCCTTGCCTTGATATTCCTCGGCGTATTCGGCTTCGTCCTTGAGCTCTTCCAAGACTTCGCCCGCTTCCTCCGTCGACGCCTGCTCCATTAAGATGTCGTCGGAAACATCTTCGCGGTCGTTGCTTTCGGTGTTGTTCAGTTCATCTATATCGAGGTTTTTGGTTTCGTCGTCCATACAAACTCCTTGATTTTGTAAATATTTTCCATAATCCGCGTTTATTGTATCATAACCGCAACTTATATTGCAAATAGTTTAGGCCGTTTAAGAAAAGTTATGAATAGAGCCCCGCCGCAACATAAATTGAATAAAAAGCCGAAGCTTCTTGCGTTAAATCAGCCCTTTATATCAATTTAAACTGTTGCAAATTCACTCTAATTATTATATAATGAGCGGGCAAATAAACGCGGGCGTAGTTTAGTGGTAAAACAGCAGCTTCCCAAGCTGCGGTTGTGGGTTCGATTCCCATCGCCCGCTCCAAAGAGAGAAGGGTTGATGCGGAAGCGTCAACTTTTTTTATGTGGTAAAGAAAATGCTTTTTGTTACATTTGCTTATAAAGCTACATGCCCTGTTTTGAAATGAAATTTTCTATATTAGGAGTATTTCCACTTATTTACTCACTTATATTTATCTGTTAGTATTGAGTAAAGACAGTCAATACTGATTAATGAGGTATTGAAATGGGGAAGTAATGTATCTTTTGCAAACAAAATTCTTTATTTAATATCATTCGTTAAAATGAATATAGTTATTGATTCAATCTAATAAGAAAATCCGTCGCAAAAAGCGCCGAAGGAAAACATTACCAAAGTTGGTTTTAGCCGCTTTTTTTGCTTATGCTTGAAATTTTAATAATTTAATGTTAGAATTAAGTTAATATTTTCTTATAAAGGAAGATAACAAATGATGAAAGAGTTTTTTAGCCGGAGGATTTCGGCTGTATTATTGGTTTTCCTGATATTTGCCTTGGCGGGCATTTTTATTTTTTCCGAGGATTGCGCCATAACAACCGCCGAAGCCGATTACGATTACTCTCCGCCTTACATGATAAGAATCGGCGGCGTGGAATATGACACGGCCGGTGGTTTTGAAATAGGCGAAAACATAGAATATCAGCATATCGGCCATTACACCTTAACTCTTTCGGGCGGAGCGGTTGACCCTATCGAATATATGGGTGATTTGACGATTTTGGTCACGGCCGACACCGAAATTTTAGACAGTGACAGCACCGGATATGCTTTGAGCATACTTTCGGGCAAAACCAGAATTATTATCGAAGAAAACTGCACTCTCACGCTTAGCTCTTCTATCGGCATTGTTTTGAATTGCGTCGGGAAACCGGGAAAAGTCGAGATAATCGGCAAGCAACTCAATCCCGAAAACCCGCAGGGAAAGTTGGTTATTAACTCGGGATACGCCGTTTACGTCGGGACGATAGCTCAATCGGGCCATTGTATTTTCGCGGATGTAGTAATGGAGGTCGCGATGGAGGCGTTATACCGCCTTTCCAACGATTTCAAATTTTATCGCACCGAAAGAACGCCCGACATCTTTGACGCCGATAAAAGCGTTCTTACATATAGGGTTGAGCCTCACGCGGAGCCTAATGGTTATCTCCAAATATTGACTGAGGACGGCAAATGTTTTACGGGCATGGACGGCTGGTTCGGCGTCCCGGGCACCACTCAGTCGCTTTTTATTGAGCCCGACGCCGGCTATTACGCCGTAATTGAAGTCAAAATGGGCGACGAGGTTGTTTCAAGCGAGGCGGAATTCATTATGCCCGCGGCCGACGTTATCGCCTATGCCTATTTTTATCCCGACTTAACCCTCGACGATCCCGCGAACTTGCGTTGGGACGACGAAAACATTTTCACGGGAGAATGGGACATCGTTACCGGCGCCGACAGCTACAACGTCAAACTATATAAAGTCGAGGGTGAAACGGACTCGCTTATAAGCGAATATTCCGGCGTAACCTCGGCGAGTTGTAATTTTTCGGACTATATTTCGGCGGGAACTTACTACTTCACCGTGACGGCCGAAGGGGAGGGCAAGACTTCTTCGGACGAGGTCGAAAGCCCGGAGCGGGAGTTCGCCACAATTTCGGTTGACGTTGTTTTGGGTGAGGGCGTCGGCGCCACGATGTCGGAATATTTCTATAACGGCGTTGAAATCAATTCCTTTCCCGCGACGGTCATCGCGGGCGGCGAGTTCACCGTAGAGGTCGAAGTGACGGGCTCTTCTGTTATTGATCCCGTCTTCAGCTACAACTGGAACGGAGCACCCGCGGGAACTGTGATAGACGGCGGCAACCTCGGCATTGCCGAAACGCACGGCGTAATAGATATCGAATGCGAGGCGACGGCAGAGAGAAAGCTTTACGACGTCGCAATCATCATCCGTAAAGATGGAGTAAATTGGTCAATCAGCGATATCGAGTTTACACTTTACTGCGAGGGTTGCGAAGCTTTCGAGGACGTAACAAGCTTCGACGGCACAACGATTCATGCCAGCCTTCACAACGAGCAATATCAAATATTTTTAAACTTCGCTGCGAGCGGATTTAAGTTTACGCCCTCCGACGCCAATCTTGAATTCTTTATGAACTTTTATCAGGTTAACGTTTCAACCTCAATTAAAGGAACGGCTACCTCGTCATTGACATCTATCTACTATAACGGCGTCGAAATCGAGTCGGGCGATATAGTGCTTGAAGGCGGCCAGCTGATTGTCGCCGTGGAAGGCCAGGGCGCGCCGGGCAACGGACCCACTTATCAATATGACTGGGAAAACGTAAATTCCTCCTACATAGCCGAGAACACCGTCCAAATCGACTCCTTGAACGAAGTTGTCAACGATATCAGGTGCGAGGTCACCGGCGATAACGGCACCTTCGAGGGAAAAGTGACGGCGACGCTTGACGGCGCACCCCGAAGCGGAATCGCCGTGAAAGTTGTCAAGGGCGGCTCGGAATGGACTTTGTCGGAAACCGCGGCAGGCAGCGGCGAATATGCAAGGCAGCTTTATGAAGGCACGTATTCGGTTTATTACGGCGGCGTCGACTCCCATATTTCGCTTGTAATCACCACCGAAGGCGGCCAGGCCGCGCTTACGTTTTTCACGGTGGATTTTGAATTAATTCAAGCTGGAACGGCGGGGACGACGACAGAGAGCGAAATTACCGCCACTTATGACGGAGTCGAAATCGAGTCGGGCGATATAGTCCTTTCCGGCGGCGCGCTGATAATCACCGCTCAAGGCAAGGGCGCGCTGGGAGCCGTGCCGACTTACACCTACGCGTGGTCGGGCTCGGGCTTTGACATTCCCGCCTCCACGGGCACGGCGTCGATTAGCGTTTCCGAGCTTTCTTCCGTTGTTAACGCCACCTGCGAGGTCACCGGCTATAACGGCACCTTTGACTTTAAGATTACGGTTACACTAGACTCCGCGCCTTACGGCGGCCTCGACGTCTCGGTAAGCGCCGACGGCGAGAGCTTTATCAGTTTTACCGAGGAATCGGCGGGCGTTTACCGCGCCTCGCTTTATGAAGGCAGCTATGAAGTATATATCGGCGGCGAGGCCATCGGCGTAACAGCGCTTGCTACGACAGACGACTCGGGCGACGCCGAGGTTTTGTATTTCACCGTCGATTTCACTCTATCCAAAACAAACGCACCGACAAGCACGATTACCGCGGTTTATTTCGGCACCAATACCGAAATAGCCGACGGCACAACGGTGCTTTTGGGCACCTCGGTCACCTTCAAGGCGGTAGGCGGCGGCGCAGGCGGGACCGGCCCTACATACAGCTACGAGTGGTTCTATTCGGACGAAGCCGAGCCGTTTTCCACCGATGCCGAAGTCACGGTAACTTACGGTGAAGCCAAGAGCGTGGAATGCATAGTCACCGGCCACAACGGCACTTTCTCGGTGGCGGTCGCCGTCCTTCTTGACGGCGAGGCTTTCACCGACGCGCCCCTGTCCTTCGAGGCGATGTTTTATGCCGAGGGAAGCGACATCGCGCTTTCGGGCGAATATGCTGATGGCATCACTGAGGCTATGCTATGCGAAGGCATATATACCATCAAGATAGACGGTGTTACCGTCACCAAAATCGAGGTGGCCGGCGCGGGCGAGAGCATTAACGTTGAATATTTCAACGTCAAGCTTTCCTCGACCTTTACCAACGCGCCGTCAAGCGCCGTTTTGGCGCTTTGCAACGGCGACGCGCTGGACATGGGCGAGCATATTCTTTTGGGCGGCTCCGGGCTCAGCATTACGGCGACGGGCAACGGCGCCGAGGGCGTCGACCCGACTTATGACTATATTTGGACGGGCAGCGGCTTCACCGTTCCCGAGGAAGGCGAAAAAGTTCTCACCGTTGACGGGCTTTCGGGTGCGCTCGACATTAACGTTGAAATCGTCGGCATAAACGGCACCTTCTCGGCAACGGTCATATTAAAAATTGACAATATCGGGAGCGAATACGGCGAGGTAACGATAGTAAAGGGAGTTGATTCTTATACGCTTTCGTTTGACGATATGGATGGCGAATATTCGGCGTCGGGGATTGCCGAAGGCGTTTACAGCGTTTACGTCGACGGCGACTATGTCGGCGTCAGCTTGACGGTGGGTCCCTCGGGAAGTGGGGCAATCGTGGGCTATTGGACGATTTCTTTTGAAATCGATAGCCAAAAAGGAACCGTTTCGGGCGATACCGAGCGAATTGTTCTTGACGGACGCGACCCCGAGCCGCCCACAGTAACGGCAAAAGCGGGCTATTCCTTCAACGGCTTCGGCACGATTTTGGCGGCCGATAGACCCACAACTTATACCGCGGCGTTCACATCAACTGCGGTAACGGTTTCGGGCGCGCCCGAGTCCTTGACGGCGGCGTTCGGAAATAGCTACACCGAGGCCGCGCCTCTTGTCGATTTCGGCGCGCTCATTACCATCGTCGGCGACGCCGAAGCCGGCCAAACCGTCTATTACACGATAAAGAGCGGCGGGCTTCCCTCGGGACTTATTTTGACTAACGCGGGTTTGATTTACGGCCGGCCCGAGGCGGCAGTCGAAGAGGTTTCGGTCACTTTCGAAGTGCATGCCAAAAACGGCAACTCAGACGAGTTTACGGTAGTCTTTACGGTAACTAAATTTGCGGCGCAGGTTGTTTGGGCAAACTTCTCCGGCCTCGTTTTCAACGGCCTCACTCAAGGCGTGACGGCCACCGTTTCCGACGCCGAAGGACATGTTCATAACTTGGTTGTCGATTTCTACAAGCTGTCCGACTATCGGCAATGGGAGGAAAATCACAATTATCAGCTGGAGAAAATCGCACTCAGAAACGCCGGCGAATATATGGCGTATGCCACCCTGTCTATCGTCTCGGGCAATCCCGATTTTTGGGAAAACTATGAAATAAGCGGGCTGACCAAAGAGGTGAGCATCGCGCCGTATGAAGTTGACGTTGAGTGGGAGCTGACGGTCCATAACGGCGTCGAGGTCACCGAATACGTCTATTCTGCCGCCGTTCAAGAAGTCAAGGCCTACTTCAAATATATCAACACCAACGACAAGGTTTATCTCGACGTCATTTTCTACGACGCCGAGGAGTTTGAGAATCCCGAACGCATTCCCAAATCTTTCCGTGAAGTCGGAAGCTACCTCGCCCAGGCGAGCATAAAGTCAAGCTATGCCGAAAAGAACAACTACGCCCTCAAGGCGGACAACTCGGTGAAAAACTTCACCATGAAAAAGTTTACCCGCGCGGTGGAGTGGAAGACGGATTCAAACTACACTTACAACGGCAATATTCAAACAAAATCGGATATGGCAAAATTTTCCAGATTGGGCGGCGCCTCGCAACTGATTCTTGACATCAAATGCTATCTCAAATCGGAATACGACGCCGCCGAAGGCAACACCTCCGAGCTTCCCGTCCGTGACTTCAAGGACGCCGGCGAATATGTGCTGGTTGCCTCCTTTAAAGAGGACGACGCTTCGGCCGCCGACTCCTATATCATGACGGAGATGACCAAGACGCTCGTCATCAACAAGAAGGCGGTCGCGCTGTCGTGGGGCGAGACCAAGAGCCAATATAACTACACGGGCAGCAATCTTGCCGTCAAAGTCAAGGCGTTTGCCTCGGGAATAAATGGCGCGCCCAAAGAGCAGCTTGATTTTGTAGTGACGATTTACCGCGTTGAGGGCGAAACCGAGACCGCGGTCGACACCATGACCGAAATCGGCGTATATCGCGCCGTGGCGAGCTTAAACCCCGACGACGCCGCGTTTGCCGATAATTACGCGTTTTCCAATCAGTCGAAAACAATAAAAATCGTCGAGCCCGAGGACACCGAAGGCGAAGACAACGAGCCGGGAGGCGCGGGCGGCGAGGGCGAAGTCGTGGAGGTTTTGGTGCCTGCCGAAAATCCCGAGGAGCTTTCGGGCGGCGAAATAGCAGCTATTTCGGTCAGTTCATTTATCTTTGTCGCCGCGCTGGTCCTGTTCTTTATTAGAAAAGCCATTGTCAAGAAAAAATAGCGCGCTGTCTTGATTAGCTTTAATAAAAGAACAGACAAAAAATTCTTAGAAATCCGCTATCAATAGTTTGATTGTGAAAAAAGCAATTCTTAAAAATCCTATATAAGACAAAAAACCTCGGGAGACCCGAGGTTTTTTTGCGCTATATCCTAGCACTGGGGCTGGTTGGTGGTTTCGCTTTCGGTCGCCGATTCGGTGTCGTCGCGGCAGAAGGAAAAGAAGTCGTCCAGCTTGCCGCATTCCTTAAGCACCAGCGCCAGCACGGTGAATATCAAGACCGCCGCCTCGGTGTCCGAAATTCCGTCGCCCGCCGCGAAGACGATGAGCAGAATAAGAATAAATAAGAGCCAATTTTCTTCAAACATAGCATTCGCCCTTTTTTTATGTTATGCGCGATATTGCGACATTGTTCATACTTGGGCGCCTTATTCTGCCGTGGCATAATAATACTTGGGCGGGAGGGAGAGATATGGAAATTTTGATGGAAAGAGAAACGCTGGACACGCTCAGGCGGTATCTGCCGAGCGGCACCGAAGTGAGGATGCTTTCCGATTTTTTTTCGCTGTTTTCCGACCAGACGCGGCTTAAAATCATTTCGGCGCTCTCCATTTCCAAGATGTGCGTGTCAGACCTCGTCGCCGTGCTCGCAATGAACCAGACGACCTGCTCGCATCAGCTGAAAATTCTGCGCTCCGCCGACATCGTCGACTTCGAGCGGTGCGGCAAGGTGCTGCTTTATTATTTAAAAAATCCCGCCGTCTGCGACGTTCTGCTTTCCGCCGTCAAATATCTCAGGCTTTAGCGATTTAGGCTTTTCTATTGATTAAGGTTTTATCTTTATGTTATAATAGCTTCGATGTTTTCTGAGAAGCTTAAAAATCTGCCCGAGGAGCCCGGCGTCTATCTCATGCTCGACGAGGCGGGCGAAATAATCTACGTCGGCAAGGCGAAATCCCTCAAAAACCGCGTTCGCCAATATTTCCAGTTCTCGGGCAACAAGACTGCCAAAGTTCAGGCGATGGTGTCCAAAATCGCCGACTTCCGCTATATTTTGACGCGCACCGAGGTCGAAGCGCTGGTGCTCGAAAGCAACCTTATCAAAAAGCACGCCCCTAAATATAACATCTTATTAAAAGACGACAAAAATTATCCCTTTTTAAAACTGAATTTAAAGGAGGAGTTTCCCCGCCTCGAGGTGGTGCGGACTCTTAAAAACGACGGCTCAAAATATTTCGGGCCGTATATGAACGGCATTTCGGTCAAGGACATTTTGGAACTCATCGGCTCAGCCTTCCCCCTTCGCGTCTGCGCCTATGATTTTTCCAAAAGCCGTCCCGCCCGCCCCTGCCTCAACTACCACATAGGCCGCTGTCTTGCGCCCTGCTCGGGCAAGGTGGACGCCGTTGAATATCGGCGCGCCGTCGAGGAAGTGATTTCCTTTTTAAAGGGCAACGACAAAAACATCGAAAAGATTTTGACCGACAAGATGAAAGAACACAGCGCCTCGGGCAACTTCGAGATGGCGATTTTCTACCGCGATAAGCTCAAGATTTTGGAAAAGCTTCTAAGGCGTCAGATAGCCGCCCTTCCCAAGGATTTCAACCTCGACATATTCGCCTCGGCGTCCGACGGCATAAAGACCATCTATTCCGTGATATCGGTGCGCGGCGGCAAAATAACGAGCGGCGACAATTTTTCCTCGGATGGGCTTGACGACCAAACCACGTCATTTATCAGTCAATATTATTCGATAAACCCCGTTCTTTGCGATGAAGTGGTTTTAAACAGCGCCGAGGACGAAAAAGTTTTAGAGCAGTTCTTAGCCGACAAGACCGGCCGAAAAATCAACGTTATCGTGCCGCGGCAGGGCGTCAGAAAGCAGATGCTGGAGATGGCGGAGAAAAACGCCGCCGACTTTTTGGAGGCATCCAAAAAGCGCGACGAGAAGCATTACGGCATGACGGTGGGCGCCGTTTCACAGCTTGCCGAATTCCTTTCACTCGACACCCTCCCCATGCGGATAGAGGCGTTCGACATTTCTCACATCAGCGGCACCGACATGGTGGCGAGTATGGTTGTGTTTAAAGGCGGCGAGCCTGCTAAAAAGCATTACCGCAAGTTCAAAATCAAGACGGTGGCGGGCAACAACGACTTTCTCTGCATGAAGGAAGCGCTGTCAAGACGGCTGAAAAACCTAGAGGGCGAGGACGAGAGTTTTTCCGAAATTCCCGACCTAATTTTAATCGACGGCGGCAAGGGCCAGCTCGCCTTTGCCAAGGAAGCGCTCGCCGAGGCGGGGCGGGAGAACATCAACATTCTGGCGCTCGCTAAGCGTAAGGAAGAGGTGTTTTTAGGGAAAACGCCAATCATTCTTCCCAAAAACAGTCTGGCGCTGACTCTACTTCAGCGCGTTCGGGACGAGGCGCACCGCTTCGCCGTCGACTACCACCGCAATTTACGGAGCAGCCGGCTGAGAGCGAGCGGGCTTTTAAAAATCGAGGGTTTGGGCGAAAAACGCGCCGCCGCGCTTATTAAACATTTCAAATCAATTGAAAAAATCAAGCAGGCAACCGTCGAGGAGCTTGTCAAAGTCAAAGGCATGCCCCAAAAGACGGCCGAAAAAATCTTTGAGTTTTATCACAAAAACCCTGAAAATGCGGACGAAACACCGAATAGTTAAATATATTCGTATTCTCAGTTCAAATTTAGTTGGATTTAACTAGAGAATAGTTTTTAAGACTTAGCTCGAACTTAGATAAAATCAAAATTAAGTTTTTTAGTTATCATTATTTCTTTTTTTCTGCTTTCTTACGTTATCTTTTCTCTTTGAGGTCGGAGAGTATATATTCGGCGTATTCCCGCGCGATGTTCTTTCCGGTCGCCGCCTCGATACCGCCGAAAAAGGCGTTGGAGTTGACCTCGCAGACGATAGGTTCGCCGTTTTCGCCGAACAAAACGTCGACGCCGCAGAAATCAAGCCCCAGAACGCGCGCCGCGGCCTCGGCGGCTCTTTCAAAGTCGGGGGCAGGCTCGACGGCAATTCCCGAAGCTCCCAGCTCGATGTTGGAGCGAAAATCGCTCTTGGACTCTCGCAGCATGGCGGCGCGGGCGCGGCCGCCGATAACTATTATTCTCATATCTTTACCGATGCTCGAAGTCACGCACTTTTGAAAGAGGTGCGCTTTTCTTTTCAGCCTTTCCATAAGTTCGAGAAGTCCGGCGCGGCAATCGGCCTTGAACACCGACTGCCCCATCGAGCCGTAGCTGCCCTTGACAATTATGGGATAGCCGAAAAGCTTCTCCAGCGTTTCGACGGTTTGGGGCTTTATCTCGGCGTCGTCGTCATAGCATAAAAGGCCGGGCGCCGTCAGCGGCATTTTGACATTGTTCCCCGAAAGCAGAATGTGCGTCTTCATTTTGTCATCGCAAGCGCGGATGGCGGCGTGGCGGTTATAGAGCCTGAGCCCGATTTTTTCCAGCATTTCTGAGACGTATTTGTCCTTGTCGAGATAGACACAAAAGTCGTAGCCCGAAATTTTGGAGCTTATTTCGCCGTCTTCGTTTATCACGCAAAAAAAGCCGTCGTTCCTCACGATGTCGGCGTCAACACCCAACTTGAAAAACTCATCTTTAAGCCGCTCGGATTGGTGCAGGCTGTGCTCGAGTTTGGAATAGGCGTTAATTAAAATCAAGCCTTTCATTTTTTACCCCGCTTTTATGGATTTTTCTATTTTAGCATTATCTTCGCCCGCGGTCAATAGAGCGCGCCGCCGCGGCTTTTTTGTTTTGGATTTATTAATAATTCGCGATAAAAATCACAAGTTAAAAAATAGAGAAAATCCCTAAGTTAACCTTAGGTTTGGCGAGTCCCGCGAAACCCGCGCGTGAGATTAAACCAAAATATATTTTTTGTTTTATCGGTCTGCTTAACATTGAGCTTGTTTGGCGCCCTAAAAAACTACATATGGCCGATGTAGTTTTAAAGCATGCTTATAAAGTATATCCCAACGGCACCAAGGCGGTGAACGATTTTTCCATCGAGATTTTCGACAAGGAATTTATCGTCTTCGTCGGGCCGTCCGGTTGCGGCAAATCGACTGTTCTAAGAATGATTGCCGGCCTTGAGGAAATTACGGCGGGCGAGCTTTTTATCGGCGGGGCGAGAGTCAACGACCTCGAGTCCAAGGCGCGCGACATTGCCATGGTTTTTCAAAACTACGCGCTCTATCCCCATATGACCGTCTTTGAAAATATGGCCTTTGCGCTCAAGCTGCGCCACATAAAGCGCGGTGAGATAAAAAATCGCGTCGAGGCCGCGGCCGAGATTTTGGGACTTTCCGATTATCTCGACAAAAAGCCGTCGGCAATGAGCGGCGGCCAACGACAGCGCGTCGCGCTGGGGCGCGCCATAGTCCGCGAGCCCAAGGTGTTTTTACTGGACGAACCGCTCTCCAACCTCGACGCCAAGCTTAGGACGCAGATGCGCACCGAGATAACCAAGCTTCACCGACGCATCGGCACCACTTTCATTTATGTCACACACGACCAGGTGGAGGCGATGACGATGGGGGATAGAATTGTCGTCATGAAGGACGGCTACATTTTGCAGACCGACACGCCGTCCAACCTCTATAACTTCCCCGAAAACAAGTTTGTGGCGGGATTTATCGGCACGCCGCCCATGAATTTTTGGAGCGGCAGATTTTTTGATGAAGGCAATTTTGTTTCCTTTGAATTTTGCGAACGAAAAATCGATATTCCCAAGTCCAAGCTGAAAAAGCTGAAAAAAGAATACATCGACGGCCGCGGCGTGATTTTGGGCGTCCGCCCCGAAAACATTATAATCGGCGGGGAAGACGGCGCGATGACCTGCGTCGTCGAGCAGGTCGAGGAGCTGGGAAGCGAAACGCTTGTCTACTGCGATTTCAATACAGACGCCGAGAGAGGTTATGACGCCTCGCCTTCCAAAATGACGGTTAGGGCGCAGGCAGGCGTTAAAGTTAAAGCGGGCGATATTTTGAAGGTAGCTTTCAATCTCGATAATCTATGCTTTTTTGACGCCGAAAAAGAAACAACAATCATGCCGCGCCTACCCGCCGAAAACACCGTCAAAGCAACGATAAAAGACGGTTTCTTATCGATTTTGGGCGAAGCTATCCCGCTTTCACCCGCGATAAAACTTTCCGACGGCGAATATTCCGCCGTCATACCCTCGGACGCCATAAACTTTTTTGGCGGTATCGCGGCCAAAATATGCAAAGTCGAAAACATAGGCAAAAAAACGCTTTTTGAGCTTGAGGCGGGCGGTGAAACGCTATTCGCGGTGTTTGACGGCGCGTCCACCGAACTTGAAAACATTAAAATCGGTGTCGAGCTTGAGCGCGTCGACTTTTATTCGGGCGCAAAGAGGGTTTTTGCGAGCCTCCCCGCCCAAAACGCGCTGGATGCCGTTTTAAAAAAGGTTAAAGGCAGCGGCCTTGCCGTCGACATAAGCGTTGCGGGCGTGACGCGCCGCCTGCCCGACATTATCGCAAAAAAGCTTGCTTCCGCCGAAAAAAAGCCGTTCGGCCGCAAGGTTGAGCTGAGGTTTTCCACCGAAGACGTGGTTTTCGGCGAAGGAATAGCCGCCAAGACCGAAGAAAGCTTAGATTTCTGCGTAAAAAAATATGCGGCCGCAACCGTAGACGGGCGCCGAATTATAATTAAAGACCCCGGCTCCGAAAGCTTTTTGTTTTTCCCCGACCTTGAAAATATTTCCGTCTTCGACAAAGAGCTGTCAATAAGGCTGGCCTAAATGAAAAGGGCGGCATTGTTTTTTATCTTTTTGCTCGCCGCGCTTACGGTAACCACTCTTTCCGCCTGCGGAAAAGAGAGTGACGGCGGCAAAAAAAATGACACCGCCCCCGAGCTTCTGCCGAGCACCGTCAGAATCACGCCGATACCGCAAGGCGTGGAAACCTTTAATGATATTGAAATCACTATTTCGGGCGAAAAGCTGCCTCTATACTCCGTTCAAACCAACCGCTCGCAGGTGTGGTCGCCTATTGCACCGGTGCGCCGCGCTTCGGCAGTGGGATATTTCGAGCTTCGCGGCCGTTGCGAGCTTATTGTTAAACTTCCTTACGACATTGATTATAGTTCCAAACTCCGACCGCTGGCCGCAGGCATAACGCCCGTAGCCGACAAAGAAAATCGGACGCTTAGAGCCGTCATCTATTCGCCGGGCGACTATGTGTTGGAGCCCAACGGTAGCCGCTTTGAGGCCGTTCATCTGTTTGTTTCCGAGCTCAAGGACGAAGAATACCGCGAAAGCTCGGAAAACGTCGTATATTTCGGGAGCGGCCTTCACACCGCCCAAAATTCGGAACTTATCGACGAACACAACCGCATATTTTTGACTTCGGGAAAGACGGTATATCTGGCACGGGGCGCCGTGGTGAGAGCCAAGATAACAGCGGCGAACGCTTCCGACATCAAAGTGGCAGGACACGGCATTTTGGACGGCTCGGTTTTCCCAAGAAACGCGACGACGGGCGAGGTGACGGTGCCGATAGACATAAACCACTCCTCGCGCGTCACGCTTTCCGATTTTTCGGCGCTCGACCCCGCCGGCTGGTGCGTCAATTTTTACTTTAACACCGACTCCGTCATCGACGGCATTAAAATTATTTCCTCAAGGAGCAACGGTGACGGCATTTCGCTTCAGTCCTGCAAAAATATCGCCGTCAAAAACTGTTTTGTCCGAAGCTGGGACGACAGCCTTGTCGTGAAAAACTATCCGCTTTGGCAAGACCGCAGCGTTCACGGCGCCACCCAAAACATCGAGTTTTCGGACTGCATCATTTGGACAGACCTCGCCCAGTCGATGGAAATCGGCTATGAAACGGTGGGCGAAAAACTCGAGGGCGTGAGCTTTAAAAATATCACGGTGCTGCACGCCCTGCACAAACCCGTTATCTCCGTTCACAACGGAAACAACGCCGAAATCAAAGACGTAGCCTTTGAAAACATTACGGTTGAGGACGCCTCGATGGGCTTGGGCGACGCCGGTCAAAACAACCAGCTCATCGAAATCGTCAATATTTTCAGCCCCATCTGGTCGGAAAGCCACGCCGTCACCTCGCTCGGTAGCATTGAATCGGTCACCGTGAAAAAAATTAAAGTTGTTGCGGGAAACAAGATAATTCCCATTAAAATAGCGGGCACTTTCGACAGCCGCCCGGCCTATCAAAGCGAGCACTGGGTCAGAAATATAGCGCTCACCGATATAGAAATCAAAGGTAAAGTGATTTCGGACGAATATGATTATCTTTCTTACGGAAACTATACCGAGGGGATAACTGTATCGTCAGGGACGGCTTCGGGCGCAAATTATAAGCCCAAAGTGGCAAAATCCGACGCCGCGGCCTACACCACGGCCGCCCAAGTGGTGTTCGCGGATTAAGACGGTGATTGCCGAAGCGCAGGACACATCGTCTGCAGCCCCGAAATTGCAGCCGAGGCCGTGACCTTGAGATGGGCTTAAAGCGAATTAAACATTGATGTGTAGCCTCGCGAGAATTAGGCCAAAGGCGTTTATTAAAGCTACATAAGGCCGAGAAAAGCTATGAAAAAACGCCGCATCCTCATAAAAATTTTGCTTGCCGCGCTCATTGCGCTGGCGGCTTTTTCGGCGTTTGCCGCCTGCAACAAAGACGATAACGGCAAGCCCGATGCCGATATAATTGACGACGAGCCCGACGTTATGCCGGAAAAGACGGTGACTGCGACCAAGCTCGTCACTTATGATGGACCTAACCTTCTCGATGCATCCGATAAGGTTAGCGTCAAGGTTGAGGGCACGCCGCTCTTCGTCTACGAAACAAGGGTTAACCATGACAGAATGTTCAGCTACGCATCTCCGAATACAACGGCGCAAGTTGTGGTTTTCGACTTCGAGGGGCGCGTCAAAGTCGAGGTCGAGGTAAACGGCGCGGCGGCGGTATCGGAGGCCGTGGTTCGGCCGTTTGTCATGGGCGTGACGCCCGCGGTAGTCGGCAATAAAATCAGCTTTACGCTCGACTACCCCGCTAGTTATACCCTTGAATATCTCGACGACGGCGGCGAACCCGCCTATAAAAACGCGCTTCACATTTTCGCCAATCCCCTCGAAACCGAGCCTGTCGACGCCGAAAACATTCCCGAAAACACAGTTTATATCGGACCGGGCGTCTATATGGCGGGCGCCATTCCCGTCAAGTCCAACACCACGGTATATCTTGCCGGCGGCGCCTTCGTCTACGGCCAAATCCGCGCCGAGCTGGTGGAGAATTTGACAATCTGCGGCCGCGGCATAATCTCGGGCGCAATATTCCGCCGCCAGTCGGCGCCCGAATATACGCTGCCGATTGAAATCAGAAGTTCCAATAATGTTACTATCCGCGATATCGCAATACTCGACCCCGCGGGCTGGGCGGTAACAATCTATAAATGCGACGGCGTCAACATCGACAATCTCAAAATCATTACGGCACGCGCCAACGGCGACGGCATTTCGCTTCAAAGCAGCAAAAACGTGACCGTATCGGGCGGATTTGTCCGAAGCTGGGACGACAGCCTAGTTGTAAAAAACGTCGACCGCGGCACCACATCAAATATAGTGTTCAACGGCGTCACCGTTTGGACCGACCTCGCCCAAAGCTGCGAAATAGGCTTTGAGACAAACGGCGCGACGATGGACTCAATCACCTTCAAAAACATAAATATCATTCATAATTTTCACAAAGCCGCGCTTAGCATTCATAACGCCGACGACGCCGCCATTTCAAACATCACATATAAAAACATAACGCTCGAAGACGGCCAAATGCTGGGCGATAACCGAAACGACGGTTTAAACGACTATTTTATTGATATAAACATCGGATACAGCGCAGAATGGAGCAAAACGCCCAAGCGCGGGCCGGTCACGGGCGTGACTTTCAGAAACATAAAAGTAATAAACCTTGCCGATACCGTGGTGTCGAGAATTCAGGGCGAGGACAGCGGCGCCATGGTTTCCGGCGTCGATATTCTCCACCTCACTATCGAAGGAAAGAACATAACTTCCAAAGAGGATTTAAAACTCGCTACCAACAATCAGACTTCCGATATTTCGGTCATGAGCGCGGGCGCGGCGACGGGCGCCAAAAAAATATTGCCCTATATTCTGGCGCTTACAAGCGAAAGCGTGGAAAAAGTGAGCGTCCCGGGCAAAATCCAGCAAGGCCTCGAGGTTCCCGACTTTGCCATACTCGACCTGCCCGAAAGCTATATGGGCGCCAAAATTGACATCGCGGGCGTAGAAATTTCGGCGACGCACGGCGTGGGAGCCGGACTCACCGCACCATGGGACGACGGCAGCGGCGCATTTGAAACGGCGGGAAGTCCCGCTGCCAACCTGATTGACGGCAACCGCGCCACAAGCTGGGTTGCAAAGCCGTGGACGGGCGAGGCCGACGAATTTGCCGCCATTACCTTCAACTTCAACCGAAAGGTCAAGCCGGGCGTCATTCGCGTCAAGTTCGCCGAAAACGCCACGTTCTACAACGAATACTACCTCGGTGTCCGCGCCCGAATCAACGCCGGCATGTCGAGCTTTCCTTCGGCGCTTTCGCCGCAATATTTTACGAGCTCGCCCGCGACGGGCAACTATTTCGACATTAAGCTTTCCTCCGCTCTCGAGTGCTATGAGCTGCAGCTTAGAATTTTCAGGCGCGTCGGCGCGGCCGCTCCCGCCGTTCTGGCGATAAACGAAATCGAGTTTTATCCCAACAGTCTGTCGACACGAGCGCCCGTCGAAAGCTCGGAGCATAACGACGTCTACGTGCCCGAATTCGCGGTGGACGGCAACGACAACACCTATTTCGAGGCCAAGACCGTCGACGCCTATATGAAAATCGATTTGGGCGCGGTCTACACCCTCCAGCACATCAACCTTCATTTGCCCGCC
>ERZ795052.3653-NODE-3653-length-16701-cov-4.175898_pt1 | contig 16701 bp, 8 predicted proteins | sample MGYA00375136_ERZ795052 | MGnify/ENA primary metagenome ERZ795052 (study PRJEB30181, sample SAMN05720156) | activated sludge metagenome | isolation source: Anaerobic digester | place: Japan | collected 2015-05-26 ... | reverse complement strand
TACACTTTCTCTAAACCACTTGTCCTCTGTATATTTATCTTGTCCCTCTTGGTATCTTACCATACGTGGCATACCATATCCATGGGTATATGCCTTATTGGTTGCTAGCTTTTGGTCAAGATAGTCATTTGCTAGTTTATTTAATTTTGGGTCAGAAGATGTAAGATATTCCTGTATTTTTGGAAGATTTTTAGATGTAATTAGGTCATCTGTTCTCAAATCCTTTGGAACAATAGGTTGTATAGGTGCCAACTCTAATGCTGGAACATTAAAATCAGAGAAGAGTGCTTCTCTTCTCTCCATTGTATCTAGTCTTGCTGCAAGTATATTCTCATCAAATATACCAACCGCTCCTTCCGATAGAGTATTTGTTAGAATTGGTTCTTCCATTTATCTCAAATTGAATAGATTTTGTGATTGAGGTTGTCCATAAAAGTCTCCTAATCTTAGGATTAGTTCCTCTGGGTCAGAGTGAGAACGATTATTTGGTGTCCATCCTCCTTCTTTATTTTCATATGATGGAATAAGAGATACTTTTCCGTTTGCCAGCTGTGCGTGTACCTTAATCTTTAGTCCGTTCGGAGCTGTAAGTACTACATTTCTTATAGAGTAAGGATTTCCTGTACCATCTTTTAAATCTTCAGATGATGCGTAATTTCCTTTTAATAATCCCTCCATATGAGTTTGGAAGTTTCTTAGCTTCCCTATGTCTTTTTGTTGTTGCTGGGTTGGCATATTCGGTAGTGCAGGAATAACACCGGGTGCTCTAGGGGTAAGTCTTATTGCATACTCACCACTACCTATCCTCTGTATACCAACATCTACACTTCCGCTTCTACCTTGGGCTCTTTTTACCAAACTTTCTATTACTGATTTGCTGTTAATATCTCTTCCTTCTGAATCAGTTGGATTTACATAAATACTAGTTGCATTTTTATCCATACCAAATACCCTATACCCGTCTTTTTCTCCGGGAGTATCACCTAATCCTGTTACGGAAGCTATATAGTTTCTCAGAGTTTGATTCTTTTCGATATTAAAGTTGGGTGTATATAATTTATTTGCCTCATACCATTTCTTTGAATATTCTTCATTTAGCGATTTTCTATTATCTTTATTGAACTGTTCATATTTTTTATATAGGTCATATAACTTTTTAGCATCCCCTTGTGCAGTTTCTCTAGCCTCTGATTTTGTATTTGATACATTATATACTTTTCCATTCTTTGCAACAAATTTGAAAGACACAAATTCAATACCTTGGTCTTGTAAAACTGGTTCAGAAGAACTGCCTGACACAGATGATAAGTTTTTAAGTCCGTCCATAATATCTGTCCCCGATACTACAGTTCCATCAGATAAAGTAACTTTCTCATTAGCAAGTTTTTCATAACCAGCTTTATTTGTTAACTTTACTCTTTCTTCTACACCTTTTCTAAATAATACTTTTTCTTCGTAAGCCTCTTTTGACTTATTATATACATCCAAAAGTTGATTAAATTCTGGATTATCTTTTGCTACACTATTTGCATAGTTAAGAATCTGAGTATGTGTAACAGGTTTAGTTGGGTCTATTTTTTGAGCTATATATTCCCTAATAGTTTCATAAGCCTTAGAGTATTCATTCCATGCCATTCCCTCTTCCTCCATTTGCATTTCTGGAGTAAATGTAACATTGTCTTCTCCCGGAGGAACTCTTTGGTTTAAAGGAAGAGGTGTGATTCCAGCATTTCCCTTTGCTACCTCTAACTCATAGTCAAGTTTTGCCTTAAGCATAATTCTATTCGTCTCAAGGTTATCCTGAATATACATTAGACGCTCTCTTTCGTGAGCATTAAATTGGGCAATTCCTGCAGCATTTGGAATTAACTTACGTGTAACATTATCATTCTTATAGGTTTCTCCTACATTCTTGAGAAATCTATTCATGTATATACTACCTGCTAACGATTGGAAGTTGCTCTTTGCATACTCTAATCCATTATCAGAAGTCATATTCTTAAACTCAATTTCTGCCTCATTATAATCAGAAGCAGCCGCATCAAGGACTTTTTTAAGATTTGCTATATTTTTCTTATCTTCGTCTGTCTTTACAGCCTTATCTTCAATTCCTTTTATGGTTGCTTCTATGGCTTCCTTTCTTTCCTTATATGGTCCCACCTTCATGTTATAGTGGTCGTTGGCCAAATCTGTATATGGATTACTGCTAGACTTATAATAGGCCCAACCATCTATGGATAACTGTTGTTTTGCCATAGGAGACATTCCCATCATAAAACAGTTAGTCATCTCACTAGATGTTGCTCCCTCTTTAGAGGATACATCAAAGTATAAATAATTCCCATCAGCAACATCTTGCTTAAACTCAGAAGAACCCTTACAGTTATTTATAATTTTTGTAAATTCCCTAGTCATATCGTACTGGGGAATATACTTTTTATTTGCTAACTTTCCATAAAGTCCTTTTAGGACATTTTCATCTCTAGCTGTCTTTTCATTAAATTCTTCAAATCCATCTAGGGCATATGCTAGATTCTTTTGAGAAAATCCCTCTCCCTCTATTCCATTAGGAGTAAGCTTCTTTGTTCTATATGAATCTGCTTCAGAAAAGATTTGTTTCTTTACTCTTGTAAGCTGGTCATCATACAGAATTGCCTTATCCTTAAATAATGGAGACATTATAGACATTCCTTTTCTTTGGACAGATGGGTCTGCCAAATCCATGGTAGAAAGCTTTATCATTTCCTTTTCAGCATCCTTCATGAACTGGTCTCTGATTTTTCTGTTCTCTTCTAAAGTTAAATCAAGGTTGAGACCTTTATCATAGTAGCTTTTTACACGGGCTGCACCAGCATCCAAGAATTGGTTCTGAGCACTGATGGCCTTAAATATATCATTTACAGGCAACTCATAAGGTCTAAAGTTGCTAACTGCTTGATAATCATTACCTGAATATGGTGAAGTTGCTGGCATTCTTTTACAAATTTATATAATTAATTGATTCTTAGCAAATTAATTTTTGAAGTTATTTATAGGGATTCTTTATTTTACCACCCTTCTTAGATGGTAAATTCATTCCAGCAAATGGATTAGATGTGTTTCCAGATGGAGTAAACCCTTTTGCTGTGAGAATTTTTAGGAAGTTTAATTTTTGGTCTGTATCCATTTTATCCCAATCTTTTGTTATTTCTCCAACAAAATTTTCTAAATAATCACCTTTTCCTGAATTCTGTACATCAAGAATACTCTTATTTGTACGAGTAAATCTACCAGTTTTCCAATCAAAGTTGTAGGCCGGATTATTCTGGGTAAGAAGATTATATGCTAACTTTTGGTTAGTTTCTACATCTCTCATCACATTGTTCATAGCTTGGTTAGCTGTATATGTTCTCATGTTCTCAAAATTCTTCCTTCCCTCTACTGCCTGAGTATAGTATTGCTGGTCATTACCCATATTAACCAAGCTTTCGTTATTCTTAACCTGATTATTATATTGACGAGTTTGATTAAGAATTTGAGCATTTTGGTTATCATATTGACTACGAATTCCGGGAATCTGAGATTGTACAGAACCAAATAACTGAGCAGCCTGAGCATTTCTCAAAATAGGAGAAAGGGTACTTAGCTGTGATAACTGCTGAGATGATAGTCCTTTTATATCACCTATTGTCTGTTCTGGATTAACCAAAGCAGGGTCCACATAGGTAGCATTATAACGGGAACGGAATGGCATATATCGTTGAACACCAGCGTATTGTCCCCAGTTATAAGCTTGGGACAATTTCTGCCAAGGCGTAAATTGCCAATCTGCTCTCTTTACTCCCTGAGGTGTATACTCTTGCTTTTCAACGGTTGGTCCAGAGACTTCTTGTTTGACTTCTTGTTCAAGCTCACCTCTCATGTTATCTGGAATTCTAAAATGAGGACCTGTTTTATCATTATACCAACCAGTTGGAAAAGTACCTGCTGCATCCTGCATATACCCATAATCTACAGTATCTGGAGACTTTCTATATTTTGTATCCCATATAGTTTTATAATACGGACTTATTCTTTTGTCTGCAACTAATTGGTCTCCAGACATTTGTGACAGACTACCTTCAGATAACATCTTTAAATATTGCTCATCTGATAAATTAGATTTCTGAACAACTTTTGGAGCAGGAATTGCTTTTACCTCACCAGTTGTTGTTTTTTGGTAGATTTTTGCACCATCTCTTTCTCCAATAAGTGTCCATCCTTCTGCATTATCTAGCTTCTTTTTCTTTGCAGTATTAAAAATATCATCTGTGATAGTTACTCCTTTCTGAGCCTTATATGGATTTTTTGCCATACCTCCAGCTTTCATATATTGTTTATTTTCATCCATTTGGTCTTCTAATTCTTCATTTTCCATAGGAGCTGTTCCAATAGAGAAATCTGGTAAACCTTGAGGGAAACCTTTCTTATTTTCCTGCAAATAAGCAATGTTTCCTAACATTTTTATATATTTTTCCAACATTCTTGCAGATGACTTTTTAGCTAAATCATCCTTATAAGGGTTATCTATATTCTGTATAAGGGTATTATAGTGCTTAATGTCTATATTCTTCTTAAGCGTTTTTGCAGGGGTACCTCCTTCTTTTAATTCGAAGTCTTCAGCTTCATCCTCATCTATCTCCAACTCTTTATAGTCAGAGAATACAAATGAATCTGGCTTAAGTAGTACATCCATACCACCATGTGCGTGTCTTTTTCCCTTTGCTTTAAAGAGAGCAGATAGGTCAGGCTGTAAAACAACCTCACCTCCCTCTATCTCTACGTTAGAACGATAGGGGTTCTTCTTTATAGTTGTATTCACTTTAGGGTCCTTCTCTATAGAAGGATGCTGCTCTGATGTAGGTTTGCTATCATCAGTAAAGTGATATTCATTTTTGTAGGTTCTGTTATCTGCTACTCCCATTTTATTTAGTTTTTTGTCCGTAATCTCCTAAGAAGATTCTGGAATTTTTATATTTTCTTAACATTTCAGGAATTGTCATTGTTTTAACTCCAGTGCTTCCTGCAGAATGTGTATATAACAACTCTCCTGTTTCAGGTTTTCTAACTATTACTCCAACGTGGTCCATACCATATTTTCTTTTATTTCCCTCTTTCTTCTCAAATGAAGCAATTCCTGTATCAAATCCTATAACTGTTCCTTCTTTGAAATCATAGGGGTTTCCAGTAAATTGACGGAAGTTTGGAGCATTCTTTACTATTTCTTCAGATGATGTACGAGGTAAGCCAACTACTCTACAAACATATCCAGAACAATCTATTCCATCATTACCAGTTCCTGCAAATTTATATGGAGTTCCTTCATACTGCTTTGCCGTACCATATAAGTCAGTATTTGTTGCTACAAATGGTTTAGAGGATTGTACAATAGGTGTCGTATTTGTAAAACGTGGTGAATTTAAATCAAGATTTCCGTCCTCCATTGCAAGACCCATTGCTAAATTATATTGAGCTTCTTCCTCCATCATTTTCCTCTGTCTTCCAATTTCTCTTAACTGAGCAGCCTGTCTCATTTCATTTTCCTCAACAGCTAACTCTCTTTCCTGAAGCAATCTTAATTCTTCTTTCTGTTGTTTCCTTTCATCATCACCATCAAACAGAAAACCAAATACTTGTTCTGGTGTTATCCCTCCTTCTTGATAGGGATTTCCTCCCTTTTTAAGAGACCATCTTCTTATAGGAGTTGGGATAGACTCTCCCTTTTCAACATATGGATGCCTTACATTTTTTTCCCACTCATCTGCCTCTTGCCAAGTCTTAAATGGACCTCCAAGATGGTCACCAGTACGAAGAAACTCCATATAGGGATTATCAAGAGGTCTTCCATATTTCATTGATGGTATCAAATAAGCAGGTTCCCCATTCTCTCCACCAATAGATATAGCCAACTCTGAGGAATTTGATAAGTATGGACCAATCCCTTTTGGTAACTTTTTATCATTTGGTTCTAGAAAATGCAACCCACCACCTTGAAGTTTTTTATTTTTTCTAGCTGTTACCGTTATTCCTTGAAGAGGTTTTTCTGCCATCAAATTTCCAGCAGTTCTTTGTAAGTTTTCATTTATATAATCATAAACATCGTCTGCATACGAACCTTCGTCTAACACCTTTTGATGTTCTCTTATATTTTCAGCTATATATTTTTCTATATATTGCTTTTTATATTCATCATCAACTCTATATCCACTCAGCTTTTTCTCTGCTTCTTTTTCCAAGAATTTTCTCAAATCTGCCGTTCCATGACCTCTCCAAAAATAAGGTGATAATCTTCCCTCTGTCCATTTGAGTTCTGTACTGGATGCTCCCGGTTCTCCTACAATTCTTTTTGTAAAATCTTGTCCTTGGGACTCCATCCACTTTTTATTCTTTATATCAAGAGCTGTCATTAAGGGAATCACCTTATCCCAATTATACAAATCCTTAGGTTTACGAATTCCAAATTCTTTTTTTATTTCAGGGTCAAGCTCACTAAACTTTATTTGACCGGGACCAATGGACATCTTCTTAGGTTTAAATACTCTTTCAAAAAGATTTTCAGCAGCAGTTCTAGGACTAACACCTGTTATTGGAGCTTTTCTAAACTTATTTTCCTGACCAAGAATGCCGAAAACATTCAATAGTGAGTCATGTATAGTATTTTTATCAGCTTTTGATGCCAATCCAACTTTATCAAGTTTTCCCAAAAAGTCATTTATTTTGTCCTTGTCATTCGCAAATTCCATATATTTTTCTATTCCGGCAGGCGTATCATTATTATATTCAGATGAAGGCTTTAAAGAATATGTATAATCAGGGTCATAAAACTTCTGAAATGCAAGATTTTGTTTTCTATCCTCGAGAGCTTTCAGTGCTTCTGGAGGAGTGCGTTCTGTTTTTAACTTATTGATATCGAGTGCCTTGCCCGGTCTATAGACATTAACTTTTTTGTAATGACTTGTATTAGGAATACTTTTGCCAGAAACCATATCATCCATTTCCTGCTTTGTGTAGATGTCTTCTACAAACTCTTTACCACCTCTGTTATGGATAATATGATAGACTGGATTTCCTTCTTCATTTTTTGATATATTATATATGATTTTAGCATGACCTGCCTTTCCCTTAGAATCAAGATACTCAAGCTGGTCTCCTATTTGAAAATTACCATTTACCTGATAGTAGTCTTCTTTTCCATCTCTAACTGCATCTGTAAACTTTGTATTTCCAGCATATCTATCAACATCAGTTGGGGTATTATATTTCAAACCCGCTTCTATATTTAATCCGCAAATACCGTTTATACAATATGGACCATTTTGTGCATACGGTAATTCTCTTAAGAATTTAGAATCTTCTCCGGGAAGGAGTGCCTGTGTAGAAATATCTTTTAATCTATTCCTATAGGCATTTCTATCTTCTTCGTTTTCCCAGTATGGTTTAAAGGTAAGTCCTCTCTGAGCCATAGGTATTTCTCTAACAATATCTCCTTCAAATCTATATGGATTTTTTCTTCCTGCCTTCATCTTCTTCTTGTTTCCTTTATTATCTATACCTATTAAATCCATATAAGTATTGGACATATCAATTAACCCGTTTGGAGTATGTATATCCAGATAGGGATTTCCTTTAAATGGAGAATTATTTGAGTAACCTAACATTGAGATTATATCCATCATTTTCCTCTAAAATTAGTATGCCCTTTAGACATTGTTCCAAAATAACGTCTTTGTTTATCAGTCAGCGGTTTACCGTGAACTTCTTTGTCATGTAATATCTGACGAGCCTTATTTGGTGTTAAACCTCCTGCTTTCATCCTTCTATATTTGGATGTACCAAGTCTTCCTAGCTGAAGAAGTTGTGGTAAGATTTTTCTTGTTATTATCATTCTATCAATCTCATATCCTCCCTTCTTCATTTCTCCTCCTTCTTCTTTTTGAAATGAACGAATTAAATCTTTATCTTTTGGTATTCTAGAATCTATATATACTGCGGTATCTCCTTTTGGGAATTCCTTAGTTAAACAATCAATAGCCTCACCTTGCATATTTGTACATCCATAGCTCATAAACCTGCTTTGAGGTGACATAGTATATGCTGCATTTCTTCTTTTGAACTCTTGTGGGTCTGGATGTCCCTTTAATCCAGCCTTTGGGTCACTTCCATATGTTATGTGCATTGCCACAGTTGTTTTTTGAGCGCTTTCTCCATATGCAGGAATTCCTTGTAAATTATATCCCGGCCACCCATAAATATTTGGATTAGGATTCATTAAATATGACCCAGTTGGAGTTGACCTATCTTCTGGATGATTCTCTAGATAGGCCACGCTAAATGGATTACTATTGGAGTCTGTTTTTGAATTTTTTCCAGCCTGACCAGTTAGCACAGGAAATGACTTCACAATCTTATTTCCTTTTATTACATACTCTGTATTTGTTCCTTTATCTACAACTACTCCAGATTCTAGTGTACCTCTTCTATCTCCGCTAATTGTAGCAACAGCTGCACCTATTGCATTTGCAAATGCTGTTGATTTAGGAGTATCTTTTTTAACTTGTTCTACTTTCTTTGCAGGAGGTGGAGCTACTTGTTTTCTAGGAGCTTGTTCATTTTTTGTAGGTGCTTTTGCTATAGCTCCAACAAATGGAGAGTCCTTTACAGGATTTTCCAGCATCTTTATCATAGCAATATTCTGTTCAGCAGTACCAGAATATTTACCATCAAAGTACTTATCAAACATCTTCTTTCTAGCATCAAAAGATGCATCTTGTCCTCTTTCTGCTAACAGTTCGACAATAGATACATGTCCACCTTTTTTCATTAGACCTTGGTCATCTACCATACCATCTCCCATATCCATCTGAGCAGCATTAGTATATTTGTTATACTCTTTAACAATATGTTTAAGATTTCCACCTTTCTGCATATATAAGTTATATGGATTTGGTTGGAAATCATCAGTTGGCATAGGATTCATCTGACCCAAAGCCGTCTGCTGCATCCAGTCATATCTATTCTGTCTACCTCTCTCGACCATTCCGCTTAACCATGACATGCCGTTTCTGAAACCTCTGAATAACCAGTATGGGTCTAACTTTGGTTGAGGTTCTTTATCCTTTTTTTCATATATAGCATTGTATTGGTCTCTTGCATTTCCTTCATTTCCATCCTCATCTTTTTTACCAGATATTATACCTTTTGCAATACCTTCATCTATTCTATCCTTATATACTGGTTGATTAACAGGTTCATTTATAGGGGGTGGGCCCACAACATCTTCCTCTTTTATCAATGGTTGAAGTGGTATATTTATCTTCTCACTAGGAAGCTTTGCATAGTTTGTAGTATTGAACTTTTGTGGTTCATCGGGTATGCAATTACCAAATCCATCGGATTTAAATCCGGGAGGGCATTGTACTTCTCCTGCGAGTTGCATCTTTGGCTTTCCACCACATTTCATGCATTTTTTAGGTCTAAACATAGTTATCCGTATTAATAATTCTTGATTTATATTGTTTCTTCTTTGCCTCAGATAGTTTCTTCTTGTGTTCTTCTGAAAACTTCTTACCTTTATTGGGTCCTACTTTTCCTGTCTTGGCTTTACTCATATTTGATTTTGCTTCTTCAGATTTAGGTTTTCCTTTCTATTCCCGCTTTCATAGTTAATGTTGAGACAATAACCTCTTAATATTAAAGAGCTTAGTAATGAATTTATTTTTACCCGACTTACTCTTGATAAGACGGAATTTTGTCCAGTAGTGTCTGAACTTCTTCCTTTGTTCTTCTGGTTTATTTATATCTATAGCTACTGGATTTACTACCTGCTTATATCCACTTTCGTCTGTTGGGAGGATATGGTTATCTGCTAGAGAAAACTCTCCTCTGTCCTTTACTGCATCCCAGAATTGATTTATACGATACTTATTTTCCTCCTTAGAGAACAATACATCATAAGATATTGAGTTTGAAGGGTTTATCTTAGGATATATAATATCATTCTCAGGGTTACCACTTCTATATATAAGATTCAGAAGAGGAGATATCTGCTCGGTATTATGTACAATCATTCTATCAAAGTTCTCATGATGTACATGGAAACGGTCTCTTCCGAAGTTCTTATAATTATAAACTTCTAAGATATACTCTAGAGAGCGTGGGATATTAACTTCTTGTCCAGATGCTGATACAAACTCTATTTCGAATGGAAAATCTTCTCCATAGAAGTTACAGAAGCTATCAAATCTCTCGTTATGCTTCCACACTCCATTATCCTTTATAGTAAGGAAGTGGTTATCTGTTTGTACTATCCAGTCTGGATGCCAATCGTGCCAACTAACAAATCCTTTCTCAAGAGGAGAATATGATAGAGTCCAGCTTATATCGTTAAAGTATCTCTTATCTCTAAGTGTTATTATATTTCCTCTGTACTTAAATACTCCTAACTTATCATCATATGTGATATCCTTAGCATATTCTTTCTTTGGCGAGAAGTCTCTTTTTGAGATATAAATAGTCTCATAGAAAGAATCAAAAGCTGTTAGGTAACCTACTCCATTTACTGGATTTTCTGCCTTTGGATAATTTGGGAAATACTTATACAAGAAGATTGGCATATAGTTCTTGCACCAGTATGACATTCCATTTCTTGTAATATCGTCCAGAGATTCTGTAAACGACAGTATTCTTCCCTGATTTGTTGAGGGATAGAATCTACCTAGATGGGTATTGCTAAATGCGTAACGTGAGGTACATGCACCATAGTTATTATCTGTAGGCATTATCTCACGGGGGTCTTGTGCAAACAATCCACCATCCCCAATTGTTATCTTTCTACCTGACTGTTCCAACTCTAAGAAATCTCTACCCATTGAGATATATGGTGAAGACTTTGAGAATAGGAAAATTAAGCGGTCTTGGTCAAGTTTATGAATAGATGTCAGCTGACCAAAATCACTTTCTCTAAATGCAAAGTAGTTTGCAGGTAGGAAATATTGCCAGTTATCTACGTTCTGTAAATTGAAGGAGGGTAGTGAGTAGATTACTGAATTTGGTTGCTCCTGTGGAATTGGGTCAGCAGGATTAAAGTCATATCTCTGTTGTGGTGCAAATATCTCCGTAGTATATAAGTCAGAGAAAGCACGGGAAATATTGAACTCTTCCGGCTCTAATAATCTATCAGAACGGAAGATATCAGAAAGATTTCTGTTCTCCTTAGAGTAGTAGGGCATATCATTCAATTGCTTCTCCCTGAACGAAACATTATAGTCTGCCTCAACAAAGAAGTCTAATCCAGCGTTGTTTGAGAGATACATATATGCATCATCTACTCTTGCTATATTCTTTCCGTCATTCTTCTTTTTACAATCAAGGTTATGCTTTGATGTAGTTGTACGTGAAAAACGTGCAAAATTTATAGCATTTCCACCTAATATTTCAGAAAAATCATACTTTGTAGAGTCCATCCAGAAACGAGGATAGGCTATGTTTCTATATTTTCTATAGTCATACTCTGTACCATCTGGATAGTTTGTGTTTGCTATATTCTGAGAGAAGAACTGCATTCTCTTTTGGAACTGGAAACGAACTATTATACAGTCTCCACCATATAAAATTGGTGATGTAGCAACTGGCTCTTCCCCAAAAGATAAAGGACAACTGTGCATTGATACAGGTGCTGATGAACCTAATGCCCCATACTGATTAGGATTTATAGCCTTGGATGTAGCATAAAATGCAGAACCTACAGATTCTGTTTTATCATCCATCTTTCCACATATTCCAAATCCACTTGCGGTTCTTCTAGATGTATCCTTTGTAGATGGGTCTATTATTGGTTTATTTAATTCAAAGAGTACGGACTTCTCTCTATGCAGATTGTTGAATACATTGCTATCTACACTAACGACTGTTGATGGAAGATAAGTAAATTGTTTAAGTAATCTTCTTCTCTTATTACCATCACTTATACACTTAGACTGGTTGAACACTGCCTCAGCATTGTACTGATATACATAATCTGTATAACCAGTAAAGTTTCTGATAGTATCCATAATCTGTTCAGCTGCTCTTATTCCTGAAAATACAGAATATGGTATCTTTATAGCAAGTGCACCGAGTAAAGCCAATATGTTTGTTATAATCTGAATAGCAGATAAATCTTGCGCGGCTATCTTTTCCTGTATAAAGGCAACTACATTTAGATTCACCAAGTCCTCTACGGATTTTATTTCAAAATCCTGACCTGCTCTATTTATAATAATAGTACCTGCGTCTACGCCAGTTAGTTTTATTTGAAACTCTTTTTCAGATTTATGAGAAGATTTACCAGCTATTGTAAGTGCACTCTCTATAAATCCAACTGCTGCAGATAACCAGAAAGCAAACTGATTCATCAACTTTTGGCGGGGATGATTGTATACTTTCTCAAACTTTCCAGTTACTGTAGCTATTTCTTCAGTCTCAATTTTTACTTCCTGTCCAAGAGAATATCTTGGCTCAAACAGTGTGTGTGGAGAATAGAAGGTAAATTTATCCTTATAGTAATCCTTAAGCGGAGTAAAGTTGTTCTCCTTACCATTCTTATATACAGTCTGTGTAGAAGATAAGAACTGGTCAGGAGATAAGTCATTTACTGGGTAGTTAGCATACATCACTGTTTGCTGGAAAGACTGGTCATAGTAGGAGCGGACGTTTGTCATCAACCCTCTGGCTATAACGGTGCCATTTCCTCCCTTTCTATCAGAACGGGTAATCTTATACCCAACTATATCTGGGTTATCAAACTTCTCTATATTCTTAAAACGAACACCAAGTATATTTACATAAGTCTTTCCATCGACAATAGAGTAGCGTGGTACCTTACATTCGTCTGGCATTTTGTGATATCTGATAGGCTTATTTGCACTATCTCCAAACATATCTGGGTTATCTGGATACAATTCTGTTGATTGGAAGTAACCCATCTTACCTCTACCTAATACTCTTCTATTACATACAAACTCATTATTATATGGAATCATCTTTCCTGCAGTATTCTCAACTCTCCATCTAGGTATCTTTTTATCCTTCTCACAATCAACAAACTGCTCATCCAATTCATATACATCTTGCCCAGATGCAGGTGAGAAGTCAGATGGCTCACCTCTTCTTCCGGGGATTTGCCACTTTTCTGTTAATTCACCAGTATTATATACACCCTGTATATAGAAGTCATAGTTCTCATCTCTATAGAATCCTACGTCTTCTCCTTGGTTCTCATAGTAATCAAAGGGAACTTGCTCTACAACATACTCAGCCTCTATCTTCATTGCTTTGAGCTGATAGTTTTCTTCTGGACGAGATACTAAATCAGCAAGCATTAAATAGTTAGAATTAGATGCAATTATTCCAGCCTTCTGCCAGCTCTTCTTCTGCACAACTAGATTTCCTAAAGGAATCTCCAGATATGTAGAATTAACAAAGTCAGAAACTGATATGTTTCTTACCTTGGTTGAGTATATTCCGACCTGCTTTGCCAACTTGGTAACTCCCTTTGTTGTAGGGTCAATATAATTACCAACAACAACCAATGCAAAGTGAGAGAACTGCTGGTCTATATCTGTAATCTTAATATCAAGAGAGTTTGAACCAGATGTAGAGTAAAGAGGAACTCTGTTAGAAACTGATAACCAATCAGTAAATACCTGATTATCAACAACGTATGCCATTGCTACAGAATACATTCCGTTTGGCACATTACCAGTTTGACCTCTTTCTATAGTATAACAAGGGTGAGTTATCTTTCTAAATAGAAGAATATCATCACAAGATTTGATTTTATCTATATTCTTTAGCTCAATTCTTCTTACTGGATTCTTCTTATCTGTAAAAGTAATAATTGTCCCCTTTTGGAAATCCTGCTTTGCCACACCAGTTATAGGATGGTCTTGGCTAAATGCAAGACAGTCGTCATTCAATATCTTTCTATAGGAACAGTCTTGTATATTCCCTATACCTATCTCAGAGCTAGCTCCACTTGTTGAAAAGATTACAATCTCATCAGATGGTAAAGGTATATGACCTATTATTTTATAAGGAGCCTTAAAACAAAATTCGTTAGATGGCTCGTTTCCAATAGTTCCCAAATCTCCTTCTTTGCTATTTCTAACAACATTTCGGGCATGACTATATTGCTCATTAGATACAAATGACGGATTAAGGTCAGTAACTAGACCAGCCTTACCTGTCATATTTGTAGACGCACTTGATGTATTTTGTAAATCTGCCATTAGCCTATTAATGCACCCTCGTTAAAGAGTCTTAAAGATTTAATTTGTCCTATATCAGTTAATGTAACCCTATCTACTTCAATTCCCCACTTCTTCATTTCAACCCTCAATTTCTTAGTGACAGTATTATCAAAATCATTATCTGTACACTCCTCAAAAGTACGAAGGGATATTTGCTCTTTTATGATAGCTTGTGTTATATCGGATATAGCATCTGTAGAGTCATATACATTAAGCATAAATAATTCTACATCCGCTATCTTATATTTTACAACACTTTTAACAACTAACTGTTTTTTGTCCTTTGTTATTACCGATTGTGTAGGTACAGATAAAGTTGTTGTCACAATTGTTACAACTTCTATTTTATCCAGAAAAGGTATCTTGAATACCACTCCCGGTTTCACAATCCTAACAAATTTTCCCATTCTTAATAGAATGCCATTATTATACTGCTTCACGAAGAATACAGGCATAATATCCTCAATTATATTCAGGAGAAACTCTATTAGTTTATCAAACATTATTTAAAGTATTTAAAGTATTGGTTCCACCAACCTAATTCTTTCTTTCTTTGAGAATCTACATATTCTCCGTATGTCTTATCAGATGTTATTCCAAAGGCATCTAACCAAGCCTTTGCCTTCTCTAACTGGGCCAACTTAAGAAGCTCTCCATAATTTCCATCACTATTAAATAATGCATCTAGCATTATCTTCTCCTTAAGAGACCATTCGTAATATGGAGTAATCATTGGATGGAAAGGAAAAAGAATGTTACCATACTCATCCTCCATTGTACCTATGTACATTAAATACAATTCCCCACTTCTAAATGGTGTATTAATTGTATCTCCGTCGATAGATATCTGATATTTTCCAAGGTTCTTCATGTTGGGACAACCTGAGTGACAGTATACACCAGATGCCTTGTCTACAGATAAAGTTACCCAGTTTCCGTAATGATGAATTGTAGTATTTGATTCTCTTTTAACTGTAACACTATAACTATCTACGTTTCCTAGTGTTCCTCTATCCAACTCTGCTTCATATATGATATCTCTATCGAAATTATTAGAGAACGGATTTTGTTGAGAATGAATAACTGTATTTGTGGCCTGAAGTGCAGAAGCAAAATAGAGCTTCTCAAAATTAAGAGGTAGCTTTGCCTTGTACTCTACTACAGGAATACAAACCTCTTTTACTTCTCTTACATATATACCAAGTCTATCATTGCAATACATGACGGTTTTGATGAGCGTTCCCTCGTCAATTAGACCTTCATCATCCAACTTTTTCAAGTCGTTCTTTACTATGGCAAATAGCTCAGAGACAGGTCGTAGTTCGAATGTTTTATTATTTACCATTTATTTAACTTTTTCTTGTAGGATTCTTATCTATCTGCTCATCTTCCTGCATCCTCTTACTAACCCCTGCTAACAGTTCTACAGCTTTTGCATACATCTCTGCTTCAATCCAATCAGGAATGAGGAACTTTGTGTCTAAATATCTAGTACACTCCTTTTTCTCAGAACAGTCATTTTTGTCAGACACATCATCTGTAAAGAATGCTGTTATATTAATTTTATGAGGATTATGTTCTGGAAACCAGATATATCCATTTGCATAAAATGCATATATAGCTTTAGCCTTTCTATCGTATGGGTCATTCTTTTTATTGGACCAAGTGCTAAATGAAACCAAATCAAAACTTGTAGAGTAGTCAATCGAAGTTATATCTCGTATAATTGGTCCACTTTCATCTATCCAAGTTTCAGGTATTGGATTCTTTGTTCTATATATCTTACAGTTTGTCTTTATGGGACAGCATGGGTCGATTATAGATGTCTCAATTACATCCTGACACATGAGAGTCTGGAAGAAAGATACATTTCTGTATATTCTTCCAGCACTTATTTCTCTCTTTATTAACCATTTGGCATGCTCCATTAGGCTATTATAGAGAAATTTATTACTATAATTGCTATCAGCATTTCTCTCTCTTAGCTTATTTCTAAGGGATTCTATGACTTGACGTTTAGTGCTCATTGCTTTTTAAATTTTTGTCTCCATACACTGTGTCCTCCTATAGTAACACGGGCAGTTCTTATTTTATCAGCATTATCGTTCCTTATATATTCGGCAGCTAGCTTTTTAACTTCTCTTGTTTCGTCAAATGCATAGAACTGCAAAATCTTATTGAACTTAACTGCCTGTCTTCTTTCCCATTTTATACGTGGAACCTTGCCCTTTGTCTCTATATTCAGATACGGTATCTTTTCTCCAATCTTAATACTTTCCCCATGATTTACAGCTTTAAACTTATAAGGGATGTATTGAAGCTTTATCTCTCCTAAATAGCTACCCAATTTAACTCCAAGTGGATTTTGTACAACTTGTTCCCTTATCTTCTTTGC
>ERZ795052.3648-NODE-3648-length-16713-cov-5.186577_pt1 | contig 16713 bp, 14 predicted proteins | sample MGYA00375136_ERZ795052 | MGnify/ENA primary metagenome ERZ795052 (study PRJEB30181, sample SAMN05720156) | activated sludge metagenome | isolation source: Anaerobic digester | place: Japan | collected 2015-05-26 ... | reverse complement strand
TAGCGAATTTGGGAAAGCCAATGCAATCGCCGATAACCAAAGCGCTCCTATTCCGGCCACTGTCGAGCGACCGCCTTCGGTCCGAAATACACGGTTTCCGTGCCGCTGAACATGATTTCCCGTCCTTCACCAGCAGAGTCCGTAGCAAGACTGCCGGAATCGTAAGGACATGGCGCCAAATTCTGGTCGTTTCTCCGGTCGACCCCGCTCCGCCCGACACGTCGCCTTCGGGAAGACCTTCTCGAACACAACTCTGAACCGACTACTGGAGGGCTTCGCCTTTCGTTGTGCGGCGCGTTAAGATGGCGGCGAGATCGTGATCCCTACCCGATTGGACGCGGTCAAGACAGTGTAGCGTCATGAAAGAGAAGAACGACGATCCTCCGGAAGAGCATCGAGCAGGCACGAACCAAGTCCGTTCCTCCGAGGCGGAGTCGTCTCGGTCGGACGAGACATGGAGCTATGGTCCCTATCAGTTGCGGCCCTCGGATTTCTTTTCCGCGATGATCCACTTTTACCGGGGAGAGATCTCCCGCTCCAACACGTGGAGGTCGCGACTTGACAACACGACCAACTGGGCGGTGGTTACCACGGCGGCGGTCCTGACCTTCGCGTTCAGCTCAGTTGAACATTCGCACGTCGTCATTCTCATCAGCTTGCTTCTAATCTTCCTCTTTCTGATCATCGAAGCTCGGAGATACCGCTATTACGAACTTTGGGCCTTGAGAGTCAGGCTCATGGAGACCGACTTCTTCGCCCCCATGCTGCGTTCTCCGCACCGTCCTCATCAGGAGTGGTCAGCGCGCCTGGTCGCCAGTTTATTACATCCTGAATTCCCGATCAGCGTTTGGGAAGCCATCGGACGACGACTACGACGGAACTACATTTGGATCTTCACGGTGATGGGGCTCGCCTGGATTCTCAAGCTGGTTCTCTATCCTTCCGAAACCTACGGCTGGAAGATGTTCTTTCAACATGCGGCCTTGGGAACCATCCCGGGGCAGTGGGTCGTGGCCAGCGTGGTCGGGTTCTACGCCTTCATCTACGCCCTCGCCCTGTTTACCGCCGGTCTGCGGGCTTCCCCCGGCGAGGTTCTCAGTCAAGAGCAAGTGCTTGGGCTCGACCTGCTACGCTCCTTGGCCAAGGCGGCCGCCGAGATTCCGTTCCTCCACCGACACGAGCAGCTCGTCATCATCATCACGGAAAAGGCCCATGAGGTGGGTGAACAGTTAATGACCGTGGTGAAGCGGGGAGTAACGGCTTTGAGCGGCGTCGGTATGTACACCGGTGCGCCCCGCACGGTCTTGTTTTGCGCGGTCGCGCCCGACGAAGTGGATCGCGTCAAATCCGTGGTCCACGCCCAAGATCCCAAGGCGTTCGTGGTAGTAAACCCCACTGAGGAGGTTTTGGGAGGCGGTTTTCGCGATCTGCGCCCTCGCTGGCGCCGGGCTTTTACACGCAAGGATTCTGCGGGGACACCCAAAGCCGACAAATAGGGCGTCCAGCTGGACGCCCTTTCTTTCCCCTCCGGTCGCGCCGATCAAGGTGTTTTGCCGTCCCGCCGGCTGTGCTCAGGGCCCACTTCCCGACGAAGCACACGATTACTCCGAACGACCCGTTCGTTTGCGCTTGACGGCTCTCGCGGACGCCGCCGGCCTTCCATAATTGACCTACCTATCCGCCGCCGGCTCCTGTGCGGAACGGCCCGGCCAAACCGACGTACCCTGCTGAGTCATCACCTTGAGGTGCTAAACTCAGCCCCGCACATCGAGGGTCAGATAAGGCGATGAGCTGATCTGGGGTCCGAGCCGGGACGGGCTGCAGACCGGGAGAAGTCGAATACAGATGAAACTTGGACTAGGCCTGTACCGCCACATGTTGACCGAGGAAAATTTCCGTTTCGCCCGGCAGGCCGGTGCGACGCATGTCGTGGCCCACTTGGTCGACTACTTCAGGGACGGCGCCCACGCCTCCATCGATAATCAGCCGACGGGCGACGACCGCGGCTGGGGGCGGGCCGGCGACCCCGACCGCATTTGGAGTTTGGAAGAGCTCCGAATGTTGAAACAAGCCGTCAACGCCGCTGGTCTCGAGCTGGCCGCCATCGAGAACTTCGATCCGGCCCACTGGCACGACGTCTTGCTTGACGGGCCCCAAAAGGCCAAGCAGTTGGAGAACCTCAAGGAGATCATCCGGCGACTGGGGGCGACGGGCATTCCCGTCATGGGCTACAACTTCAGCCTCACCGGTGTCTGCGGACGCACCGTAGGGCCGTATGCCCGGGGACAGGCTCTCTCCGTCGGTATGGAGGGAACCTTCGACAAGCCCATGCCCAAAGGCATGGTCTGGAATATGATTTATGATCCGCAGGCGCCGGCTGAACCACAACCACCGGTCACCCATGAGGAACTCTGGCGGCGACTGGAGGAGTTTCTGCGCGTCGTCCTACCGGTCGCTGAAGAAGTCGGAGTGCGGCTGGCGGCCCACGCCGAAGACCCTCCCTTGCCGACCATGCGCGGTCAACCCCGCCTGATTTACCAGCCTTACATGTACCGCCGCTTGCTGGCGATTTATCCCGGTCCGGCCAACGCGATCGAGCTCTGCGTGGGAACGCTGGCCGAAATGACGGAAGGAGACGTCTATGAAGCGGTCGACGAATATTCGCGGAGGGGAGCGGTGGCCTACGTCCATCTACGCAACGTGCGGGGCAAGGTGCCGCGTTATCGTGAGACGTTCATTGACGAAGGGGACGTCGACATCTTGCGCATCCTTCGTATTCTGAAGCGGAACGGGTTTGACGGCGTCATCATCCCGGACCACACGCCGCAGATGTCCTGCGCCGCTCCCTGGCATGCCGGAATGGCACACGCATTGGGGTACATCCGCGGGCTGCTTGAAACCCTGGAGAGGGAGGAGAACCAATGCTCCAAGAGCCTTTTTCCTTAAAGGGCGAAACAGCTCTGATAACCGGGGGCGGTACCGGCCTGGGCTTCGGCATTGCGCAATGTTTCGTGCAGTCGGGAGCTCGAGTCGTTCTGGTGGGAAGACGACCGCACGTTCTTCAGGAGGCGGCTCATCGACTTGGTGACACAGCCGACTGGATAGCCCATGACGTTTGCCAACTCGACGCCGCCGGCCGGCTGGCCGACGAAGCCGAGCGCCGTGTCGGGCCGCTTACCATTCTCGTCAACAATGCGGGAACTTCCGTCAAGAAACCCGCCGTCGAGACTAGTTTGGAAGAGTTCGAGTCGGTTCTTCGCGTCCACGTCACGGCGGCTTTCGCGCTCACTCGGGCGGTGCTTCCCCGCATGATGGAGCGAGGTCACGGCAACATCCTCTTTACGGCTTCCATGGCCAGCCTCTTCGGCATTCCCTATGTCGTCGCCTACTCGGCCGCCAAGTCGGCTTACCTGGGACTGGTACGCACCCTGGCAACGGAGGTCTCTTCGCATGGGGTACGGGTCAATGCAATCGCTCCGGGCTGGATCGAGACCCCCTTGTTCGGCCGGACGGTAGCGGGGGATCCGGAACGCTCGCGTCGGATCCTGCAACGCACCCCCATGGGTCGTTTCGGCGATCCGGAGGACGTCGGTTGGGCTGCGGTCTATCTTAGTTCACCCGCCGCCCGCTTTATAACCGGTACCGTCCTAACCGTGGACGGAGGAGTCAGCATCGGGTTTTGACTCAGAGGGAAAAGGCTCGTGCGCCCTACCGGCTACGAATCGAGCGAACCCATGCTTGATATCGGTCACACATTGGATCAGGGCTGCTCGACCGATCCGGTGGGCATCTCCTTGACCGCCCTGGACTCTTTCTCCTGTCTCAGCCGCTCGGCAATTTCCCGGTGGTGCTGTGCCTCCTCGGTACGACGCAGTCGAAAGTAGAGTCGGGCCAGCGTGACGTGACCCTCTTGAAAATCGGGAACCTGCTTGACGATGTCCTCCACGATGGGCAAAGCCTCATCAACGCGGTTCTGAAGGATGTATACCAACGCAATCTGGAAGCGCACGGCCAGATCCCCGGGACGAACTTTCAACGCTCTCGCAAAATGCTCCAATGCTTCTTCGTATCGCTGCTCCCGGTTGTATAGGTAAACTCCCAAGTAAAGGTTCGCGTTGTAGTCAAAGGGGTTGACTTCGAGCTCTTTACGGAAATAGGGGATGGCCTCGTCAAGACGCCCCGAATCGCGCAACGCCTTCGCAAAGAGACCGTTTACGGACGGGAGGTTGGGATTGAGCTCGACGGCCTTGCGAAATTCTTCCACCGCGCTGGTTATATCACCCCCCATCAGATAAGCGGTACCCAGCATGAGGTGAGCCTCGGCCGAATCACCTTTGCGGAGAATCCGATCCACCAACAATGAGCCCTTCTCAACCTCTCCCGTGCGGATCAGGGCCGTACCCAACAGATAGGTCAGGGCCATATCGTCGGGGTACCGGGCTTCGAAAGGCGTCAACAGCCGAACGATCTTGTCGTACTCACCCTGGCGCATCCAGCAGTCGCCAAGTAATAAGGCCGCCCGCAAATCGTCTGGGCGAGCGGCCAGGACTTCTTCCAGCTCCGCGGCCGCCCGGGAAAACTCCGCCATCTTGTAGTACGCAAGAGCAAGATTGAACCGAACCGCCGGCACATCCCGGCAGTTGCCGGACTTCACGGCCTGCTCGTATTCCTCTATAGCCCGGGAATACTCGCCGACCGCCACCAGGGCCGCCCCAAGGTTGGAGCGAACGTCACCGACGTTGGGAAACTGCGCCAAGAAGCGCTCATAGCCCTTGATCGCCGCAACATAGTCGCCGGCCTGGTGCCGGCGAACGGCCTCCTCCAGCAACGCGGCAGAATCCTCCGCCGCCTGTCGCCCCGCTCCCGGCGCTCGCACCGAACCCCACAGGGCGGCCGGCAGCAACATTGTGGCCAGGCACGCCCCAACCCACCGACCAGCCCCCATGATTTCGCACGTTAGCACATTCGGCCGCCTCCCTCCAAGACGACGGCGACAACCTCAAAAACCTCGAGCCCGGAGACATCGGTTGCGGTTAGAATGATAGACCGAGGCTAAGGTATGAGTCGATGGAGTTCTCGGTGTTCCATTTTCTGACGAAGTCCCGGCGTCGGGCGATTCACCCCAGTCATAGGAGGGTTTATGCTCTGTCACCGCCGACCTTCTGACGGCCGACGGCGATGGACCAAGGTATCGCGCGTGGCGGTGCGGACGGGGTTGTCGGCCGGCGCATTCTGGATGCTCGTGACCGCGGAAAGCGATCAGCCTCCTCTTCCGGAGATCCGTTACGTCGATGTCGCACCTTCATCCACTTTCAGCTACTACACCAACAACGATTACACGGGGAGGAAGTACTTCCCGCAACCGATGTGCGGCGGGGTGGCCGTTCTCGACTACGACGGCGACGGTCTGCAAGACATCTTCTTCACAAACGGAGCGAAGCTCCCCGAGTTAAAGAAAATCGACGAGACCTACTACAACTGTCTGTTGCGGAATCTCGGCGACGGGACCTTCGCAGACGTTACCAAGGAAGCCGGCTTGACCGGCGCTCACCTGGACTTTTGCTTCGGAGTGGCGGCCGGTGATTACGACAACGACGGCGACACGGACTTGTTTGTCTGCAACGCCGGACCCAACGCCCTCTATCGGAACAACGGCGACGGGACCTTCACGGACGTGACGGAGGGCTCCGGACTGGACACCAAGCCGAAGGATCTGCTGAGCGTCGAAGCGGCCTGGTTCGACTATGACCGAGACGGGTTATTGGACCTGGTCGTCTCGCAGTACACGTACTGGAATCCTCACACCGACCAAGCCTGCTTTATGGCTGATGGAACGGAGTTCTACTGTAATCCCCAGACCGTGGTGAGCGTACCTCATACGCTCTATCACAACCTGGGGAACGGCAGGTTCGAGGACGTTACGGAACCGTCCGGGTTCGCGAAAGCTCTTGGAAAGGGGATGGGCATCGGCATTGCGGACTTTAACCGGGACGGCTGGCTCGATGTCTTCATCGCCAATGATACGGTGCAGAACTTTCTCTACCTGAACCAAGGAAACGGAACGTTCGACGAAGTTTCCCTCTTGTACGGAGTCGCCTACAATGCGGAAGCCTCTCGCGTGTCCGGCATGGGGGCCGACGTGCGCGACTTCAATAACGACGGTTGGATCGATATCTTCTACAACAACCTACAAAACCAGATTCATGCCTTGTTCCTGAACCGGGAGGGTGACTTCTTTGACTATGTCAGCCCTTCCACCAATATCGCCCGCCTAAGCCGCAAGTTTTCGGGCTGGAGCAACGGGTTTATCGATTACGACAACGACGGATGGAAGGACATTTACTCCGCGAACGGCGACGTGGACTACTTGGGAGACAACTCGCAGCAACACGATACGATGTTTCGGAACCTGGAAGGTCTCAAGTTCGAGGACGTTTCGGACACACTGGGTCCCGACTTCTTGCGCATGGGCTACCAGCGCGGTTCGGCCTTCGTCGATCTGAACCGGGACGGGTTTCTTGACCTTGTGGTCACCTCGCTCGGCAAGAAGCCTCGGATCCTGATCAGCTCCGCCGACAACGGCAATCACTGGCTCATGTTGGATCTGCGCGGCCGCCAGAGTCCTTGTGACGCTATCGGCGCCTTCGTCAAACTGACGACTGCTTCGGGGCGGGTCATGTACAATCATATGTCGACCAGTGTCGGTTTCATGTCGACTTCGGAACGAAAGATCCACTTCGGACTGGGCCCCGACGAGCGGATCGCGGAGCTTGAGATCGAGTGGCCGAGGGGGATCAGACAACAGCTCACCAACCTGGAGGCCGATCAGGTTCTGGTCGTGGAAGAACCTAAGTGACGACAGGAGACGGCAACGTGTTACGACGAGCTTTCCTAGCTCCCTGCCTTCTCGGGGTAACGCTGGCTCTGGGAAGATGGCTCTTACCCGCCAACGACCAGCGGTTCGAATATGAGCCCATTGTCTTCGAGCTGATCAAGAACTCGGGCGTGGACTTCTACATCGAGCCGAGTCGTACCTCGCGGCGGCATCAGCCGGAGACCATGATTTCGGGGGCGGCGGTTTTCGATTACGACAATGACGGGATCATGGATCTCTATCTGGTCAGCGGCGGGACGATGCCCGGCCTGAAGAAGGAGCTGCCGGCCCATTGGAACAGGCTCTACAAAGGTAGAGGAGACTTCACCTTTGTCGACGTCACCGAACAAGCGGGCGTCAGCGGACGTGGGTACACCCACGGTTGTGCGGTAGGAGATTACGACAACGACGGCGATCAAGATCTTTTTGTCGTAGGCCTTCGGGAAAATATCTTGTACCGGAACAACGGCGACGGCACCTTCACGGAGGTCACGGCGGAAGCCGGCTTGGCCGACCCGGATCCGAAATACGGGACGCTGTGGTCGGTAACCGCAGCGTTCCTCGATTACGACCGAGACGGTTGGCTCGATCTCTTCGTCTCCAACTACTGTGTATGGGAACCCAGGACCGAACCGATTTGCGGACCGGTCAACACTCCGGATTATTGTCATCCTCAGCACTATGAAGGTTTGCCTAACTCCTTGTACCGTAACAACGGCGACGGCACCTTCACCGACGTCTCGGAACAGGCCGGTATCCGCCGGCACATCGGGAAAGGCATGGGCCTGGGTGTGGCTGATTTCGACGACGACGGTTGGGTCGACATCTACGTGGGCAACGACACCGTTCCGGCCTTCCTGTTCCACAACCAGGGAGACGGAACGTTTCGGGAAATCGCTTTCGAGAGTGGGGCGGCGTACACGTATTCCGGACACGCGGTCTCCGGCATGGGCGTAGATGCCAAGGACGTCAACAACGACGGTCTCCCTGACATTTTTGTCGCTGCAATGACCAACGAGGCGATGCCGTTTTACATCAACCTGGGAGGACTGATGTTCGACGAGGCCACGGCGCGGAGCCGCCTGGCCATGATGACTCGTGACCGAACGGGTTGGAGCAACGGCATCTTCGATCTTAACAACGACGGCTGGAAAGATCTGATGATCGCCAGCGGTGATGTCATGCATCCCGGGGGAGCCTTTAAGGACCGGGTCCCGCAGCCCAACACTCTGTTCGTCAACCTTCGGAACGGTAAGTTCGAGGACGCCGGACCCACCGCCGGACCTGACTTTTTGCAAGCCGTGAAGATCCATCGAGGCATGGCCTTCGGTGATCTAGACAACGACGGCCGGATCGATGTCGTGGTGACCGCGCTGGAGGGCCCCACGGAAGTCTGGCGGAACGTTTCAAATCCTAAGAATCACTGGATCCTGATATCGACCCGCGGTACTCGCAGCAATCGAGACGGGGTGGGTGCGAAGATCCGCATCAAGACCGCTTCCGGGTACCAGTACAATCACGTCAATACCGCCGTAGGGTACGGGTGTGCTTCCGACAAACGGGTGCATTTCGGTCTGGGGCAAGATTCCCTGATTGAGGAAATCCGAATCAGTTGGCCCAGCGGAATCGTGCAGACACTCGAGAACGTCTCCCCCGATCAGATCCTTGAGGTCGTGGAGCCGGAACAACAATAATCGGGGCGTCTCCTTCTTGACCGAACCCACCCGAATCGGGGAGGGTCTTGCTTCGCTCGCTTCGCCTTGTCTCTCCTTCTCCCCGGTCTTATAGCAACAACATGAACGTGAACAAGATGACGGAGCGAGTGCGGGAGGCGTTGGCCTCGGCTCACTCGCTGGCGGTAAACAAACAACATCCGGAAATAGACGTAGCTCACTTGCTGCTTGCTTTGCTCGAGCAGGAAGGGGGCCTGGCTTTATCCATTTTACGACGCACCGGCCTCGATCCGACAACCGTAGCGGAGCGAGTCCGGGATATGGTGGAACGTAAACCTACCATTACCGGTGGAGAGCCTTCTCAAGCTTACCTGTCCGCCGCCCTCAACCGGGTTCTAGCGCGGGCGGAGGAGGAAGCCACCAAACTGAAGGACGAATATGTCTCGGTCGAGCACGTCCTGTTGGCCATGCTCGAGGACCGGGGCGAGGTAGGCAAGTTTCTGAAACAGCTGGGTCTCAGCCGGGACGGGATCATGCACGCGCTGCGGGAGATCCGTGGAAATCAGCGCGTGACGTCGGAGAATCCGGAGGCGACCTACGAAGCTCTTGAGAAATACGGCCGCGATCTGACCAAAGAAGCCGCAAGCGGCAAGCTGGATCCCGTTATCGGGCGGGACGAGGAAATCCGGCGCGTCATTCAGGTACTGTCGCGGAGAACCAAGAACAATCCGGTGCTGATCGGGGATCCCGGAGTGGGCAAGACCGCCGTTGTGGAAGGGTTAGCCCAGCGGATCGTTCGGGGTGACGTACCGGAGGGGTTGAAGAACAAGCGGATTGTGGCTCTGGACATGGGAGCGCTCATCGCGGGAGCCAAGTACCGCGGAGAGTTCGAAGAACGATTGAAGGCCGTGCTCAAGGAGGTTCAGGCGGCGGAAGGAGAAGTCATTCTCTTCATCGACGAACTCCATACCGTCGTGGGAGCCGGGAAGGCGGAAGGAGCCGTCGACGCCGGCAACTTGCTCAAACCGATGTTGGCTCGGGGCGAGCTCCATTGTATCGGCGCCACCACCCTGGACGAGTATCGAAAATACATCGAGAAAGACAAGGCTCTTGAGCGTCGCTTCCAGCCGATTTTGATCGATCAGCCCAGTGTGGAGGACACCATCTCCATCCTGCGGGGATTGAAGGAACGGTATGAGGTTCATCATGGTGTCCGGATCAAGGACTCAGCCCTCGTAGCCGCGGCGGTCCTCTCCAATCGGTATATCACCGACCGGTTCCTCCCGGACAAGGCCATCGACCTGGTGGATGAAGCGGCCGCGAAGCTCCGCACGGAAATCGACTCGATGCCGAGCGAGCTTGACGAGCTGGAGCGGCGCGCCATGCAACTGGAGATCGAACGCCAGGCTTTGCGGAAAGAGAAAGACGAAGCTTCCAAAGAGCGGCTGGAAAAGCTCGAGCGCGAGCTGGCTGAACTCCGCGAGAAAGCCGACGCGCTGAAGGCTCGATGGCAAGAGGAAAAGAAGGCCGTCCAGGAGCTCCGCGCACTGCGCGAAGAGATCGAACGAACCAGGATAGAGATTGAGCGCGCCGAGCGAAGCTACGACCTTAACCGGGTGGCGGAACTGAGGTATGGGAAACTGGCGGAGCTCGAGCGCAAGCTCAGAGAGAAAGAACAGCAGCTGGCCGCTCACAAAACCCGCCTCCTCAGGGAAGAAGTCGATGAGGAAGACATCGCGGAGATCGTGAGCCGCTGGACCGGCATTCCGGTCTCTCGCCTACTGGAAGGCGAGATGGAGAAGCTGCTCCACTTGGAAGAGGAGCTGCATCGACGCGTGATCGGACAGGATGAGGCGGTCCGCGCGGTGTCCGAGGCGGTAATTCGCGCTCGGTCTGGTCTCAAGGATCCGAACCGGCCTATCGGCAGCTTTATCTTCCTCGGCCCTACCGGGGTCGGAAAGACCGAGCTGGCTCGCGCCCTGGCGGAGTTCCTGTTCGATGACGAACGTGCGTTGATCCGGATCGACATGTCGGAATACCAGGAGAAGCATACGGTCGCCCGGCTAATCGGAGCCCCTCCCGGCTACGTCGGCTACGAAGAAGGCGGCCAACTGACCGAAGCCGTCCGCCGTCGACCGTATTCCGTGATTCTCTTTGACGAGATCGAAAAAGCTCATTACGACGTCTTCAATCTACTGCTCCAGATTCTCGACGACGGTAGGCTGACGGACGGCAAGGGCCACACGGTGGATTTCCGGAACACGATTCTCATCATGACGTCGAACATCGGCAGCCAGAGAATCCTGGAGTTCGAGGGCGGCTTCGCTAGTGAGGCTTACGAGCGCATGAAGGCGACGGTGCTGGAGGAATTGCGGAGACATTTTCGCCCCGAATTCCTGAACCGGGTCGACGAAATCATCGTTTTCCATGCCCTTTCCGAGGAGCACCTTCGGCAGATTGTGCGAATCCAGCTGGGTCGGCTGAGTGAGCGTTTGGAGGATCGAAGAATCGAACTGGAGCTAACCGACAAGGCTGTTGAACACTTGGTTCGGGTAGGTTACGACCCGGTCTACGGCGCTCGACCTTTGAAGCGAGCCATCCAGCGCGAGGTGGAGAATCCGTTGGCCCGCATGCTGGTCGCAGGACAACTGAAAGACGGACAGAAGGTAATCGTAGATTGCGACTCGGCATCGGAACAGCTGATCTTTACCCCCGCCGAGACGATTGAGGTGTAAGGAGAGACCCGCACAGGCGAACTACGTCCGTTTGCGCCACGAGCGGGCCGGCCGCTTTCGCGGAGCGGCCGGCCCCGTTTCCTTGCCGGATGCCGGGCCTTCGAAGTGAACTGCAAAGTTGCTGCGCAGAGCGTCACACAGTGCCACTGCCAGGGCGTCGGAAGCGTCGAAAGGGGTAGGCTTTTCACGCAGGCCCAGCAAACGCCTCACCATCTCTTGGACCTGCTGCTTGTCGGCACGCCCATAACCTGTAACGGACTGCTTCACCTCCAAGGGAGCGTACTCATGGATCGGCACGGCGGCTTTCGCGGCTACGAGCAGGACAACACCCCGAGCGTGCCCCAGGGTCAGGGCACTTTTTACGTTGGTTGCGTGGAAGATGCTCTCCACCGCCACGGCTTCCGGCCGAAACCGCCCCGTCAATTCCATCAGCCGCTCGTAGAGGGTCACGAGACGTTGCGCCACCAGCGGCGCAGTACCGCTTTGGACCAGCCGGACAGCCCCGTAGTCTATACAATAGATGCGGTTGCCTTGGACACCGACGACACCGTAGCCGGTAACCCGACTCCCGGGATCCAATCCCAAAACGATGCTGGTTCCCATGACGCTATTAGAACCCGGCGGTCCCTACCAACTCCCCAACGCCACTATTGCGACGGTTTCTCACACGATGAACTCAGCAGGACCCGAGCCCGCTGAAAGGATAGGGCGGACTCTTTTCCCCAACAATCCTTTTCCATCCGATTCATTCGTCAGGTACGGGAGCCTCACGTATTTCAGGAGGAGACAAACGATTCCAGGGCTTCCCGGTCGATGTCGAAGTTGGAGTAAACGTGCTGAACGTCGTCATGATCCTCTAGAGCCTCCATGAGGCCTAGAACTTGGGAGGCGGTTTTCCCTTCCACTTTGATCTCAGTGTGGGGAATCATGATCAAAGAACTCTCTTCGATCGGAATGCCCGCCTTCTCGACGGCGTCCCGGACCGCGTCAAAGCTTTCGAAGGGCGTGTAAACGGCAAACAGGTCTCCATCGGACTCTAGATCCTCAGCTCCGGCCTCTAGGACGATCTCCAGCAGTCTCTCTTCTTCAACCGCATCTTTCGCCACGCCGATGTAGCCTTTGCGTTCGAACATCCACTGCACGCTTCCCGCCTCACCCAGACTTCCTCCGTGCTTACTGAATAGACGCCGAATCTCAGCCACGGTCCGGTTCCTATTGTCCGTAAGTGCCTCGACGAAAACGGCAACCCCTCCGGGTCCGTATCCCTCGTAGGTAACTTCCTCGTAACTCTGTCCCGGGAGCTCTCCGGTTCCCTTTTGGATGGCCCGCTTGATGTTGTCTTGCGGCATGTTGGCGGCTTTGGCGGCCTGAACCGCTGCACGCAGACGGGGATTGGCGTCGGGGTCACCGCCGCCCAATCGGGCCGCCACACTGATCTCTTTGATGAGTTTTGTAAAAATCTTGCCCCGTTTTGCGTCTACCGCGGCCTTCTTGTGACGAATCGAATGCCACTTGGAGTGACCCGACATGCAATTAGTCTCCTTCCTAACCCTGGAAGCTAACCAACGGACCCAATTTTAACACGCGCGCGAAAGCGCGCCCTTTGCCCCTCGCGGCAAGCAGCCGGTCCGGGTCACCGGTACCGGGTCGAACCGAACGACCCGGTGTCGCGGCGATTCGCGAAAGAGCAGTCGACCGGACGTGCGTCATCCGCGTGACGGGCACCCGTTCGGCCGGCCGTTTGGTTTTGAACGGGGTACCGCCCATAATTGAAGTCATGAGAAATTGCCCGATGCGGACCGTCTTGCTAGTCTTGGGAACTGTCGTACTTGGCGTCTCGTGTCGACCCGAGGGCGGAGGTGCTCCCGCCGAGGAGACAGCCACCGCCGTGGAGACGACGACTCCGGCACCCCCTCAGGGTAAACCCTTCGCCGTGGTGGAAACCGACAAGGGCGACATCGTGATTGAACTTTTGCCCGAGCTCGCACCGAAAACCGTAGAGAATTTCATTCAACTGGCCGAACTGGGCTTCTACAACCGGACGACCTTCCATCGCATCATGAAGGACCGAATGATCCAAGGGGGAGATCCCAACTCGAGAGACAGCGATCCTTATAACGACGGCCAAGGAACCGCCGGGTACTACCTGCCCCAAGAGTTCAGTGACGTCCCCGTAGATCGTGGTATCGTGGCCATGGGCCGAGCGGCGGACTCCGACAACGGGGGAAGCTGCCAATTCTTCATCGTCTTACAGCGAACTCCGCAGTGGGACGGCCAGTACAACGTTTTCGGCAGAGTCGTCGAGGGAATCGAAGTGGCGGATGAAATCTCACGCGCCCCGTTGACCAAAGACCCTCATCCTGCCATGAAAAACCGGCCCGCCGGCAAACAGATCATCCGGAGCATACGGATTGAGTACCGGGAGCCGGAGGCTGGGAGCCCTCGGGCGGGATCGGAGCGCTGACACGACTTTCTGCTTCCACGTCCTTTCTTACGCTGCCGGTGAAGAGGTGGGAATGGGTCGCCCGATTCTTTTCCGCGTCTACCGTTGAAGGCTTTTGATCCTCATCCCGGGAGCCGGAAACAACACGGCAGTGCCAAAGTGGGAGCGTCCGGCGACCCCGGGGTATCCCATCGAGTTCCGTCTCGGTCGTCCGTCCGGACGTTGGTGCCGAATCCTCCCAGCGGCCCGCCTTCCCACCGGAGGCATCGCGCATCCGGTACGCTGTCATGCATCGGGTCCGGCGCATCCTGTACGGGATACTGCCTCAGGGAACGCCGAACGCGACACGGGACACCGGATCGCAGCATAGAAAACGCCGTACGCCGCACCAAGTACGTGGCAGGTAATCCGGCCACGGGCACGGATGCCGGCGATACAGGGGACCGCGCATCCAGTACGCCCCTCCCCCGGACGTCAGTTCCTGGGCGGAAGCAATTCCCCGTTCTTTCGCAAAGCTTCATCGGCACAGAATCGCACCAGCCTGCGCGCATTGACGGCGGCTCTCTTCGCCTCCACGGCTCGGCGCAGCAACTCACGCACGTTGTCACCGGCGAAAATCCTTCCTTCGACCCGCACTTGATACCGCATTGGCAGCACCTTTCCTTCCACGTCGCTTTCCACTTACCATCCTCACCTGCTGGAAGGTCCTCTCGATCACCGCGTCGAACCGCCCAGCACCCAACAAGACAGCCGATTCCCGTCGGTCCGACCTCAATATCGGCGCATCAAACCGACGACGACACCCTGGATCCGGACCCGCTCCGGCTCCACCCAGATCGGCTGTAGCGTCGGGTTGGCCGGCTGCAGGCGAATCATCCCTTCTTCGCGGTAAAACTTCTTAAGCGTCGCCCGCTCTTCGTCAATTAGAGCGACCACCGTCTCACCCTGCCGAACCTCGTCGCGCTGTTCCACGATGATTAGATCCCCATCCCGAATCTGCTCGTCGATCATCGAATCGCCTTCCACCTGGAGCACGTAGTTCGGCCGCTTTGAAAGCAGGAATTCGGGAATCTCCACCTGTTCGGGATCCGCCACCGCTTCAATAGGCATTCCGGCCGCAATGCGACCCAGCAGCGGCACGGTCCGGCGGGAAAAACTCTCCGGCTCAATCAATCGAATCGATCGTGACCTCCCCGCCAAGCGGTCGATGAAACCCTTCTCCTTCAGCCGGCAGAGATGCTTGTGAACGGCATTCAAGGACGCCATCCCGAAATGGACACGAATCTCCTCAAGCGAGGGAGCATACCCATGGTCCTCAAGGTAACGGCTCAAAAAGTCCAAAACCTCCTTTTGACGAGGGGTCAAGGGCATAATGCCTCCTTATGAGCCCCCATTGTGGTGAAGAAAAGGTGAAATGTCAAGCAGTCTCTGTGGATTTTGCGGCTGAGGCTTTTGGAGAGGGTAGGCGACTCGCAATCTCACAGATTGATTCGACAAAACCAGCCTTCCACCGACGGCCCGGCAGCCCGAGGGAAAGTTCCAGTAAATTAGATGAGGAGGAGATACCGGCTGTGCTTACGGCGGCAGGGTGGATCAGCGTCTATCCGGTGAGAATGCGAAGCCGGTGCTTTCTAGAAAGCGAGAACCCTGCTGGAAAGGTAAGGATATGAACGATTCCATGGAGCTTCCTGAGAAAGAACGAGAGGAACTCATCCGGGAGGAAAACCGCCGTCTCCGACGTCTCCGTTTGGAAACCGATCTACTGGTGGCGGTTTTGTACCAGGATCCGCGCCTGGATCTTTCCAAAGCCCGTGACCTTGTCCGAGGCTTTCGAAGTAAGGTCGTCAGGGCGTTTCCCGGGAAGGACGCCACGTTCGATCTCGTCTTGCTCCCCCGTTTCGACCGCGTACTCAAAGAACGGTGGGGAAAAGGCTTCGACAGTGACATCCATTAGAGTAGAGTGACGGCGGATTATGCGAGCTGTTGTACAGCGGGTGGATTTCGCCAGCGTGACGGTTGCCGGAGAGACGGTGGGGCGGATCGGCCGCGGACTTCTGGTCCTGTTGGCCGTCCAGCAAGACGACGGCTTGAGTGATCTCGAGTTCATGACGCGTAAGCTACTGAACTTGAGGGTGTTCAATGACGAGGAAGGAAAGATGAACCTCAATATCCGGGACGTGGGAGGAGCTTTCCTAATCGTCTCTCAGTTCACCCTGTACGGAGACTGTCGTAAAGGAAACCGGCCCAGCTTTTCCCGATCGGCACCTCCCGAGAGGGCACAAGCCTGGTACGAAAAGCTCGTAGATGAGATCCGAGCAGCCGGTTGTCCGGTGGAAACCGGCTCCTTCCAAGCGATGATGAAGGTCCAACTAGTCAACGACGGTCCCGTCACCTTGATCGTGGATTCCAGGAAAGAGTTTTTCTAACCATCACCCGACATCGGTTACCGTCAAGCGTATCGACCTCGTCGGTGAACCGGTTCCCCGGACATCTGTACACCTGAGCCGGCGGCCGGCCTACCGTCATACGTCATCCAACTATGGCAGGCACGAAAGAGAGAACCCCGCGTTACAATAAGAGATGCACCCGGATTGGTTCACCGGACGCAAACCAAGCTGGCACCGATGCAAGACTACTACGGCATTCTTGGAGTGCCCAAGACGGCAACCCGGGAACAAATTCAGAAGGCGTTCAGGCGTCTGGCTCGAGAACACCATCCTGACGTCACCGGGCAGGCCGACAGTGACGACTTCCGCCGAATTCACGAAGCCTACGAAGTGTTGTCGGATCCGGAGCGTCGCGCCGCTTACGACGCCGAGCAGCAAGGCGGCATACCGATCGCCGTCCACCGGGGCGGCTACTCCCAAGCTCCATCCAATCCGGCTGGGAACCCTCCGGTGGAGGAGGTGTTCCGCACTTCGGGACGTCGCGGAAACTCCGTGCACGAGGTGGACAGAACACCTTTCTCCGGGGCTTCGTCAGCCGACG
>ERZ795052.3643-NODE-3643-length-16728-cov-8.108199_pt1 | contig 16728 bp, 10 predicted proteins | sample MGYA00375136_ERZ795052 | MGnify/ENA primary metagenome ERZ795052 (study PRJEB30181, sample SAMN05720156) | activated sludge metagenome | isolation source: Anaerobic digester | place: Japan | collected 2015-05-26 ... | reverse complement strand
CCTGAAGGTCCGCCCTACAAGAATCACCATCTAACCCAAACAACTTACGCACCGGCGGGCCTGAAGGCCCGCCCTACGGAAACTAATGTAGCCCGGGTCTTTAGACCCGGCAACGGCGGGCCTGAAGGCCCGCCCTACATAATCAAAAGTGCCATGAGTTGTGATCTGTTTTACCGCTCCGCCACTTTGATCCTCGACCCGTCCTGCAGAGAGCGGGGATTCAGGACGACGCGGTCGCCCGGTTTCACCCCCGACAGGACTTCCCGCATATCGCCCAGTTTTCCGCCGAGGCGAACGACGGTTTCCCGGGCCCGGTTGTCCTCAAGCCGGTAAACCAACGTCCTGTCCTTCGCTTCGACCAGCGCCGCCTGATGCACGGCCGGCCGGGGACGCAGCTCTTCGGGCTTCAGCTCGCGGGAAAGGAAAGAGACTTTGGCGCTCATGTCCGGCAGCATCCGGGGATCCTTGTCGCGAAAACGCACTTTCACCAGGACCGTCGCCTTGGAACGGTCCACCGTCGGCACGATGGCGTGCACCTCGCCGCGGAACCGGCGATCGGCCAGCGCGTCGATCTGGATGTCGCAGGGCTGACCGGTCTGAATCAGCGTAATGCTGGTTTCGGACACGTCCACTTCGACCTGCAGGGAATCCATGTCGGCCAGCGTGACGACGGCGGCTTTCGAGGTGGCCGAAGCGGAAAGAGGCGTCACGATGTCGCCCACGTCGGCGTTCTTGGTCAGCACGACGCCGTCAAACGGCGCCCGGATGAGCGTGTAGTCCAGATTGACCTCCGCGTGGTCGAGCGCCGCACCGGCCGATTCCACTGCGGCCTGAGCGGCTTTCACGGCTTCCAGCGACCGCAGGTAGCGGGTATGAATCATATCGTAATCCGACTGAGCCACATAGCCGCCCGCGATCAACTTCTGATAGCGTTCATTCTCCTGCGCGGCATGATCGCGCTCCACCAACGCCTGTTTGAGCATGGCCCGGGCATTGGCCAGATTGGCCGTCCCCTGCTGCTTCACGGCGGCGACGTCGCCGCTTTCCATACGGGCCAGAATCTGCCCCTTCCGGACGCGGCTGCCCTCCTCCACCAGCAATTGGGTCAGACGGCCGGTCACCTTGGACGCCACGGCCGCCTTGCGCTGGGCCACGATGTAGCCGCTGGCATTTAAGACGGACAGGGACTGGGCCGGGTAAATCATCGAAACGGTGGTCACATCCACCGTGGCCGAAGGTGCGATCACGCCCAGGCGATAGAGAATGACGCCGGCTACCAGCAAAGCCAGCACGCCGGCAATGACAAACGGCTTCTTTTGTCGGCCTCCCGTCACGCCCTGCTTGGCCGATGAATCGATTTTCAGCTTGCTCAGATCTTCCTGCGGCATATTTTTCTCACCTGTAAAAATCGGAAATGATTTTCAGGAACAATAACAGAACTGAGCAGAATTTGCCATACGCATAAAAACCCTTTTTATCTCTTGACAATAAGAAGCGTTGTTTTCATAATGCTTTCCATCGGTCTGTTCAGAAAAAGGTTTCTTTATCACCGGACGTGAAAGGGTCGGTTTTTTTGTCGGCCTGATCACAGGATCATAAGGCGCCTCATGACCCCGGAAGAGATCCATCGCCGCGAATCCATTGCCTGGCCGGCCAAACGCTCAAGCATCGTCAGCCTGGTCCTGGTCTTTTTCCTCATCCTATCGGCCGCGACTTCTTTCCTGCTTTATAATCATTACCGGGAAAGCCGGGAAGCTCTTCTCCGGGAAGACCGGAAAGCCGCCTCGCTGATCTCCCTGATCGTCGAGGCTTATCTCAACAACATCCGCTCCACCATGGAAGCTTATGCCGGCCGCCCCCTTCTGGTGGAAGCCGTCCGGCGCAAAGACGATGCCTCGGCAAGACAGCACCTGACCGGCTTACACCGGAACGGTCCCGGAATGGACAGCTTGCTGATCACCGACCGGAGAGGCACCGTCTGGACCACCCTGCCTGACCGGCCGGACGTTCTGGGGAAAAACTTCGCCTGGCGCGACTGGTACCAAGGCGTAAGCCGCGAGAAGAAGCCTTACATTGCCGAAGCGGTGCTGCGGGTCACGGCGGAGAAAGACACAGCCATCCATATCGCCGTTCCGATTTTTGACGAAAAGAAAGAAATCATCGGCATTCTACTCAATACCCTGCGGGCCGTCGAGATCGGCAGAATGCTGGAGCGAATGCCGCTGGAGGAGGGACTGTTTGTCTCCATCACGGACCGAAAAGGAACGCTCCTATACAGCAGCCGGCATGCCTATGAAAAAAAGCTGGTCCGGTATCCGTTCTTCGACGCGGCAAAAAAAGAGACGGCCGGAGAGATTTCTACCGTCGCCATTACCGATCCGGCTTCCCTGGGAAAGACGCGCTATATTTCCCACACCGTGGTTCCCGGCGCCGGACTGCATGTTTTCATGGGACGCGACCAGGGCACCATCTGGTCGCAGGCAAGGTCCCACTTCGCCGTCATGATCACGATTTCCGCCCTGCTGTTTACGTGCGTGATCCTGCTGTTCTTGTATATCCGAAAACGCACCATGGCCCAGTTCGCTCTGGAACACCTGCAGTCGGAAAAGGAAATTTCGGCCGGCCGGTTGCGCTTCATAGAGCTTTTCAACCAGTTGAAAAGCGGCGTGGGTATCTATCAAGTCGTCGACGGGGGGAAAGATTTTAAAATTCTGGAACTCAACGAAGCCGCCCGCCGTATCACAAAAGTGGATCACAACGTTAAAGGCAGAAGCGTCCTGGAAATCTATCCGGGGCTGGCGAATCATACGCTCTTGGCCGTTTTTCAAAATGTCTGGCGGACGGGAAAACCGGAAGAACACCCCACCTTTATTTATCAAGACGACCGGCAGGCCTTCTGGGCGGACAATTATGTTTTCAAGCTCCCCTCCGGCGAGATCGTTTCCGTCTTCGACGATGTAACCGCGCGCAAACTCGCGTCGGACAAAATTTCAAGACAGACCCGTCTGCTTTCCGCCATCAATCGGCTTTTTGCCGAAACGATGAAATCCGGGGACCGGGATACCGTCGCAAGGACCTGCCTGGCCGCCGCCCTGCGCATCACGGACAGCCAGTTCGGATTTATCGGTGAAGTGAGCCCGGACGGATTCTTCAACACATACGCCGTCAGCGACACGGGCTGGAGTGCCTGTGCCATGCCTGAAAAGGAGGCAACGGCTTCTCTCCAGAACATGATCATCCGGGGCATCTGGGGACAGGTGATCCTCAAGGAGCAGTCCATGGTCATCAATGACCCGGAATCTTTCCCGGAGCGCGTGGGCGTTCCCGAGGGGCATCCGCCGCTCACGTCTTTTCTGGGCGCGCCGCTCAAAGACGGGGGAAAAACCGTCGGGATGATCGCGCTGGCCAACCGGAAGGGCGGCTATACGGGCGAACAGAGGGAAGACCTGGAGGAGCTGGCGGTTTCTCTGGTGGAGGCCCTGCGGCGCAACAAAGCGGAAGAAGAAGTCAAAAAAATGAATTGGGAATTGGAAAAGCGCGTCGTCGAGCGGACGGAGGATCTGCTGGCCAAAACCGCCGAACTGGAGCGCCTTAACCGCGTCTTTGTGGACCGTGAATTGAAAATGCGGGAGCTCAAGGCCCGGATCGCGGAAATGGAGAAACATGGTTCATAGCTCGTGGCTCATCGTTCACGGCACAAGAGACGGCGGACCATGGGATACAAAGGCTTAAAATGGTTTACCTGGATCTAATATTCAACCTGGCGCTTTTAGTGGCTTTGAGCGTTGTTTCCGGTTTTATCGACAAACGCTGGCCTCGCGAAACCAGGCACGGCCAGCTCCTGCAAGGCGCGCTGTTCGGTGCCGTGATCGTCCTGGGCATGCTGCGTCCGCTGGTCCTGGGGCCGGGGCTCATCTTCGACGGCCGGTCGGTCATGCTCAGCATCTGCGCCCTGTATTTCGGCCCGTGGACGGCGGTGGTGGCGGGGTGTTTTGCCTTGATCTGCCGTGTCCTGCTGGGCGGCATGGGCATCCTGACCGGATCCCTGGTGATCGCATCCTCTCTCGCTCTGGGCCTGGCGGCCCACTACCGCTGGAAACCGTCTTTGACGGCGCCGGGCGCGGGCAAACTGATTCTTCTCGGACTGGCCGTCCATGCCGCCATGCTGGCCCTGATGCTTACCCTTCCCGGCAACGCGGGCCTGATCGTCATCAAACGCATCGGCCTGCCCATCCTCCTGCTTTTTCCACTGGCCACGGTACTGGCGGGGAAAATTCTTTCCGACCATCTTTTGATGACACAAGCCGCTTCGGCTCTTTTGGAAAGCGAATCGCGTTACAAGATTATATTTGAGGCGAGCATGGACGCAGTCCTGGTGGGGACTCCCGACGGCCGCATTCTTACCGCCAATCCCGCCGCCTGCCGTCTGCTGGGCTACAGCGAAGAAGAGCTGATCGCCCTGGGTCGCGCCGGCGTTACGGACCGGGAAGACCCGCGTCTGGCCGCAGCGCTGGAGGAGTGGACGCGAACGGGGAATTTTTACGGAGAATTGACGCTGATCCGCAAGGGCCAAGTCAAATTTCCAGCGGAACTCACGATATCCTCCTTTACGGACCGTTTCGGGCAGACCAACGCCGGCATGATCATCCGTGACATCACCGAGCGCCGGCGGGAAGAAGAACACCTGAAAAAACTGCAGGCGCTGCTTGTGGAAACACAGAGGCTGAGCAAAATCGGCGGCTGGGAATATGACCCGACAACCGGCCGGAACCAGTGGACACACGAAGTCTTTGCAATCTACGGCGTCTCTCCGGACACTCGGGTCAGCCGGGAAAAAGCGATGGATTTTTACGCTCCGGAAGACCGCCCGGTCATCGACACAGCCTTCCGGCGCCTGCTGGAAACGGGCGAACCCTACGATCTGGAGCTCAAATTCAACAAGGCTTCGGGCGAACGGATCCGGGTGCGCACCAGCGGGCAAGCCGAATGGAGGGATGGAAAAATCGTTCGGGTCTTCGGCAACATCATGGACATCACCGAGCGCTTACAGACCGAGGAAGCTCTCCGGGACAGCGAGACGCTTTTCCGCGACCTTTTCATGCGCCACGAGGCGGTCAAATTGATTCTCGATCCGGAGACGGGAGACATCATCGACGCCAACAACGCCGCCGAGGAATTTTACGGGTGGCCCCGCGAACAGCTCTTAAAGATGAAAATTTTCGATATCAACACGCTGACGCAGACTGAAGTCCGCACGGCCTTGCAAACGGTCAAAAATCAGAAACGCACGCGCTTTCAGTTCCGTCACCGCCGGGCCGACGGCTCCATCCGCGACGTCGAGGTCTTCAGCAGCCGCATCGACGTCAAGGGAAAGCCGCTTCTTCATTCGATCATCACGGATATCAGCGAACGCAAAGCCGCGGAGAACCGGATGCTGCAAATCAACGAAGAGCTCGAACAAAAGGTTCAGGAGCGGACGGCCGAGCTGAAAAAGACCATCGCTCAGCTCGAGGAGACCAACCGCGTCTTTGTGGGAAGGGAGCTGAAAATGACGCAGTTGAAGAAGAGGATTGAAGAACTCGAAAAAAAATGGCAGAACAGCGACAACACGTAAAGGACAGGCGGGGGAAAAATCATGGCAACCCAACATATCCTGATTGCGGACGACCGGGACGAAAACCGGTATCTTCTGGAAACGCTCCTGCGGGGCCACGGCCATGAAGTAATCACCGCCGTTCACGGCGAAGACGCCCTGAAAAAAGCCCGACAAAACCCGCCGGATCTGATCATCACCGACATTTTGATGCCGGTCATGGACGGTTTCGCGCTTTGCCGGGCCTGGATGAAGGACGAGCGCCTTCGGTCCATCCCTTTGATTTTTTACACCGCCACCTATACCGATGAACGCGACCGGGCGTTCGCCCTCTCCCTCGGGGCCCGGCATTTTATCGTCAAGCCGGCGGATCCGGACGAGTTCATGGCCGTCATCCGCGGCGTCTTTGAGTCCCTGGAACAAACGACCGCCAAGCCGGCGGGCAGGCCTGCGGAAGCGGCTGAAGAATCCGTTTACTTGAGGCAGTACAACGAAGCGCTCATCCGGAAGCTGGAAAGCAAAATGGAGCAGCTGGAAAAATTGAACCGGGAGTTGGAAAAGAAAGTCGCGGAGCGGACGGCCCGGCTCAATGAAACCATCGAGCGCCTCGAAGAGCTCAACCGCGTCTTTGTCGGCCGGGAGCTGAAAATGGCCGAGCTCAAAAAACGGATCGAGGAACTGGAGAAAAAATAAAACACGGCGATGACCGGCCGTCTTTCCGACGCAGAGACCTGTGATGATCCTGGACATCCGCACCATTCTTTTATCCTTTATCGCAACGGACATCGTCTGCCTGACCGTCATGGTTTTGCTCTGGCGGCAGAACCGCGAGCGGATCGGCGGAACGCATCTCTGGGTCATCCATCATGCCTTTCAACTGACTGCGCTTGTTTTGATCATTCTGCGGGGCGCCATTCCCGACGGGGTCTCGATTCTCGGGGCCGGCGCCCTGATTTTGGCCGCCGTACGGATCGCCTATGAGGCGATCCAGCGCTTTGCCGGTGCAACAGGCCGCCGGATTTTCAATGATGCCGTTCTGGCGGCGGCCCTGTTGATCCATGTATACTTCACCTTTGCCGAACCGGACGTGAACGTCCGAATCTTCAACCTGGCGGCGGCGCTCGTAATCATTTTATCGCAGTGCGCCTGGTTCTGTCTGCGGGGCGCTCCGGAGGCCCGCAGGAGGCTGATGTGGTGGCCGGGTTGGGTTTTTGCGCTTTTTACGTCGGTCAGTCTGGCCCGGATGGCGGCGGCCGTTTTCGCACCTCTTGCGCATTCGGATTTTTTTCAAGCCGATACGGCATTCGCCCTGAGCACGGTCGCATACCAGCTCCTGCTGGTCGCGCTCACCTTTTCGCTGGCCCTCATGTACAATCAGCGGCTTCACGAAGAAGTCAAAGCCGAAGAGGAAAAGTACTCCGCGGTGTTTCGTTTTTCGCCCTATGCGCAAATTTTGCTCAGCCTTTCCGACGGAAAGATTCTGGAAGTCAATGAGGAATTTTCGAAGCTTTCCGAATATGATGAAACGGAAGTCCGCGGAAAAACCCCGCAGGAACTGGGCCTGTGGGTCCACGAGGAAGACCGCCTCGTCATCCTCCAGGACATTCTGAACGGAGGTTCCGTGGCGGACCGGAAGCTGAAGTTCCGCAAAAGGACGGGGGAAATCCTGACGGGACTGTTTTCCATGCAGCCCGTCGCCGTCCGGGATGAAAAGTGCCTGCTCGCCAGCTTTAATGACATCACGAAACAGGAAAAAACCGAAGAGGAGATGCGCGCGGCACAGGAGCAATGGCAGAGAACGTTCGACGCCGCGAAGGACGCCTTCTGGCTCATGGACAAGAATTACCGCATCCTGCGCTCGAACAAAGCGGCTCTGCTCCTTTTCGCCTGCCCGGCGGAAAGCATGACCGGCCGAAGCTGCTGGGAAGTCGTCCACGGCACGAAGGCGCCGATTCCCGAATGCCCCATTTTACGGGCGAGGGAATCCCTGCGTCGTGAATCCATGGAAACCACCATCGCGGGAAAGTGGTATCAGGCCCTGGTGGACCCGATTCTGGATGACGAAGGGCGCTTCGCGGGGGCCGTCCACATCATGACCGACATCAGCGAACGCAGACAGGCCGAAGAGGATATTCGGCGCCTCAACTGGGAACTGGAAGAGAAGATTGCCGATCAGACCCGTGATCTGCGCGACAGCCAGACGGCGCTTCTGAATCTGGTGGACGATCTCAATGAAAACGCCCGAAACCTCACGGCGGCCAACCGGGCGCTTGAGGAAGTCAACCGGGAGCTCGCGGCCTTCAGCTACAGCGTATCACACGATCTGCGGGCGCCGCTGCGCACGATCGACGGTTTCAGCAACGCTCTCATGGAAGACTACGCCGACCGGCTGGATGCGGAAGGAAATAAATACCTGGAAAGAATCCATCACGCCACGCAGCAGATGAACCGGCTGATCGACGACCTGCTTGCCCTCTCACGGGTGATGAAAGCCGACTTTTACCGGCAGAAATTCGATTTAAGCGAGATGGTTCGCGAGATCTGCACCGAGCTTCAGCAGCAAAGTTTGCCCGCCTCTCTGGAGCTGGTGATTCAGGACGGCGTCACCGTGAACGCGGATCAGCGCATGATGCGCATCGTGATGACCAACCTGCTGGACAATGCCCGGAAATTCGCGGGAAAGCAGGAGAAGCCGCGCATCGAATTTTCGTCTTTTGTCCAAAACGACGAAACGGTCTTCTATGTCCGGGACAACGGCGTGGGATTCAACATGGCCCACGTCCAAAGAATTTTCGAGCCTTTTGAACGCCTCCACCGCGCGGATGAGTTTCCGGGAACGGGAGTCGGTCTCGCGACGGTTCACCGCGTCATCCAACGCCACAAGGGCCGCATCTGGGCCGAAGCCCGGGAGGGAAAAGGCGCGACATTTTATTTCACCCTGGGAGTCTGAAAATGCCAAAACCCCTGAACGTGCTCATGATTGAAGATTCGGAAGACGACGCGCTGCTGCTGACCCGCGCGCTGAAAAAAAACGGCTATGAACCGAATATCGGGCGGGTGCAGACGGCCCGGGACATGAGCCGGGCCCTGGAAAGCGCCCCGTGGGACATCATTTTGTGCGACTTCCACATGCCCGCCTTCAGCGGAACGGAAGCCATCGACCTGCTCAAGAAAACCGGTCTCGATATTCCGCTCATCGTCGTTTCCGGCGCCATCGGCGAAGAAACGGCGCTGGACTGCATCCACCGTGGAGCGTCCGACTACATTATGAAGGGCAATCTGACGCGGCTGGGCATGGCCGTGCAGCGGGGGCTGGAAGAAAAAGCCATGCGCGGTCATCACCGGCAGGACGAGGAAGCGCTGCGCCGGAGCGAGGAAAAATACCGGACGATTCTGGAAAGCATCGGCGACGGCTATTTCGAAACGGACCTTGCCGGCAACTTTACGTTTTTCAACGACGCCCTGCAGCGGATATGGGGCTACGCCAAGGAAGAGCTGACCGGCATGAACTACCGGAAATACACGGACGCGAGAACGGCCAAACTTCTGCATCAATTGTACAGTCAGACTTACCAGACGGGCAATCCCGGCAAAGTGATGGATTACGAGATTATCCGAAAGGACGGCGAACGGCTGATGCTTCAGCAGTCCTTCACGCTGCTGAAAGATTCCGAGGGAGCCGTCATCGGTTTCCGGGGAATCGTGCGCGACGTCTCCCATCTGAAAAAGCTGGAAAGAGAAAGGGAGGAAACCCTCGAAAAGCTTCGGCAAGCGTTGGAATCCACCATTCACGCCATGGCCGTGACCGTGGAATCGAGGGACCCCTATACGGCGGGCCATCAGCGAAGAGTGGCGGACCTGGCCTACGCCATGGCCGTCGAAATGGGTCTGGAGCCGGACCGAATCAACGGTCTGCGCATGGCGAGCCTGATTCATGATCTGGGAAAAATATCCATCCCCACCGAGATTCTCACCAAGCCGACCAAACTGACGAACATTGAATTTGAAATCGTCAAGACGCATGCGCAGGCGGGATACGAAATTCTGAAGGACATCGTCTTTCCCTGGCCCATCGCCCGGATCGTGCTGGAGCATCATGAGAAGATGGACGGGTCCGGCTATCCTCAGCATTTGAAAGGGGATGAACTTCTGCCGGAATCGAAAATCCTGACGGTTGCCGACGTGGTCGAAGCCATGGCCTCCCACCGCCCCTACCGCCCTTCTCTAAGTCTTCAGGCGGCGCTGGAAGAAATCACCCGGAACCGGGGGATTCTCTACGACACGGACGCCGTCGCCGCTTGTCTTACCTTGTTTGAGGAAAAGCGCTTCAGCTTTGCGATATGAAGAGCAGCTTATCGCTCGTCGCTCGTCGCTTCTTTCTCGCCTTGACAAGGGTTCAACGCGCCGGTACAGTACGCCAACCGTGACCGGTTAAAAAATGCAGGAGGTTCTTTCATGGCTTCCCCGAAAAGCGGCCCAAAGGCCTCATCCTGGGCGGACTGGCATAAGCACCTGGAAGAGTATCTCGTGGATTCCGCGCAACGCTCGATCATTTTTGCGGATATTCTGCGCAAAAGAGGAAACAATTACATCAAGCACATCCGCGGCGGCCAGCCGCCGGTTCTGACGTTCAACTACGAGATGATCCTGAACGCCAAGCATTTCGAGCGGCCCGTCAATTACGCGCTCGTTCGCATTTCCGACCGCCGCCGGAAAGACATCGATCCGGAGCAGCAAAACCGCCGCCGCGCGCATCGGGAGCGCCCCGACATCCCCAAGCGGCCGATTGTCATCATCGACCCGCGGGCGGGCCACGGCCCCGGCATCGGGGGCTCCAAACGGGATTCGGAAATCGGCATGGCCCTGGATCAAGGCCATCCGGTCTATTTTATTTTGTTTTATACCGACCCCCTCCCCGGCCAGACGCTGCCGGATGTCATTCTCGCCATTGAACAGTTCATCGAAAAAGTCGCCCAGCTGCATCCCGACGCGGACGCGCCGGCGATCATCGGCAACTGCCAGGCGGGCTGGGCGGCCGCGCTGGCCTGCGCGGACAAACCGGGCATCGCCGGCCCCCTGGCGCTCAACGGCGCGCCGCTGTCCTACTGGAGCGGCGTCGAGGGCGTCAATCCCATGCGCTACCGGGGAGGCCTGGTGGGCGGCGTGTGGGTCAACTCGTTTCTCAGCGATCTGGGCAACGGCGTGTTCGACGGCGCGAACCTGGTGCTGAACATGGAGCTCCTGAATCCGGCCAATACCTACTGGGCCAAACAATACAACGTTTATTCGAAGGTGGATACCGAAGAGGAACGCTATCTCAACTTTGAAAAATGGTGGGGCGGCTTCTTCATGATGAACGACGACGAAATCCACTTTATTGTCCGCAACCTCTTTGTGGGCAATAAGCTGGAGCGAGGGGAACTGGAGCTGCGCGAAGGCCGGAAGATCAGCCTGAAAGACATCGAAAGCCCGATCCTGGTTTTCGCGTCGATGGGGGACAATATCACCCCGGCCCAGCAGGCGCTCAACTGGATTCCCCGCGTGTACCGCTCCGTGGAAGACATCAAGCGGCACGGGCAGGTCATCGTCTACATCGTTCACCGGGAAATCGGCCACCTGGGCATCTTCGTCGCCGGTTCCATCGCCAAAAAGGAGCATCATGAAATCATCGGCAACTTCGAAATGATTGACTGCCTGCCGCCCGGCCTCTACGAAATGGTCATCGACGGCGATGTTGGAACCGGCAAATTCGAAAGCCGGTTTGAACCGCGCACGCTGGCCGACATCGCCGCCTACGACGACGGGACGAACGACGAAGCGGATTTCAGCGTCGTGGCCAAGGTCTCCGAAGCCAACGACAACCTGTATCGGCTCCTGGTGCGCCCCTTTATGAAACTCTGGACCACGGAGCTGTCGGCGGAGTTCATCCGCCACCTGCACCCCCTTCGCCTGCAGCGGTATTTGCTGGCCGACATCAATCCCCTGACGCGTCCGCTGAAAAACGTCGCCGACATCGTGCGCAAAAACCGAAAGCCGGCCGGGCCGGACAATCCGTTTAGGGAGCTCGAAACGGCGGTTTCCGACTATGTGGAAAACGTGCTCGACATTTACCGCGATTACCGGGACCTCTTTCAGGAAGAAATCTTTCAGCAGATCTACGGCAACGGATGGCTGCGCAGCTTCTTCCCGCCCGTCCAGGACGAGCCGAAACCGGCGGCCCAGAAGGAAACTCCCGACCGCGACCGGCGGCTGGCCGCCATGATGCAGGGGGGTGTCGCCGAAGGCTTGATCCGCATTTACATGGCCGTGGGCGCCACCAACCAGGGCATCAAAAGGAAGCATTTTGAGGTCGCCGGTGAAATCGCCGCCACGCACCGGGTATTGAGCAAACTGTCCACGTCGAAGTTCAAGAAAATGATGCACGAACAGGCCGCCATCCTTCAGGCGGACGAGGAAGGGGCCCTTCAGTCTCTGGCGACGCTGATCAAAAACAGGGACGACCGCATGGAGGCGCTGAGCATTGCCCGCCGGCTGTTTCTGGCGGACGGCGTTTACAATGACGAGGAAAAAGTGCTGCTCGAAAAAATTCGCAAGGGGCTGGACCTGGAGGCTGTATAGAAGATATACAAAACCGTCAGTCCAGAAGCGGCTTCTCCTTTAAATGCTGTGGAATCTCGGTGATTTGTGAGGCGGGTCGCGCCCTCAGGATATGGCCGGGCAGGGGTTTCCCCGCCATTTTCTCCGCCAGCCGGACGCAGTCGAGGAGCTTCTCCAGATCGATGCCCGTTTTGATTCCCATGGCTTCAAACAGATGGACGAGGTCTTCCGTCGGAACATTCCAGTACCCGATATCCAGCTCGCTCACCCCGTAAGGCGTGTTGCTCATCCCCCCCAGCGATGCATCGAAAATGCGGATGCCCGCTTCGTAGGCGGCCACGCAATTGGCGACGGCCGTCCCGCGCGTATTGTGAAAATGAACCGCGAGCTGAATGTCCAGCTTCAGCTCCCGAAGCGTCCGGATCAGTTCCTTCACCGATTTGGGGTCGGCCAGGCCCGTCGAGTCCACCAGAACCACCTCGGACGCGCCCATGTAGCTGAGTTTCAGCAGTAGCTCGGCGACCTCCCCGGGGCGGACCGGGCCCGTGTAGGGGCATCCGAAAGCCGTCATCACGTAAATCCGCACGCTCCGGTTATGCCGGGCCGCCGCGTCGAGCAGCGTCGGCAGAACCTTGTTGAGGCTCTCTTTCAGGGACTTGCCTGCGTTGATGCGGTTGAACGTGTCGCTCGCGGAAAGCAGAACCAGAAGCTCGTCGATCTGCGTCACCAGCGCCCGCCGGCAGCCGATTTCATTGGGCACCAGCCCCACGTAGGTCACCTCCGGCTTTTTGGCGATGCCGCCGACGAGCTTTTCCGCGTCGTACCCCTCCGGCAGCAAACGCGGATGAGTGAAGGAAGCGCACTCGATTTTCTTCAGGCCCGTTTCGGACAATTTGTTGATATAATTTATTTTATCTTCCGTGGACAGACCGCTGCAGACTTCGGGCAGGCCGTCCCGCGGGGAAACTTCCACGATGGTGAGCGAATTTTCTTTTTTTCTGGCGGCCTTTCCCGCCGCACTGGCATTCGGCATAACCGTCCTATACCGGAAGATGGTTTTTCTTCATGCTTTGCATAATTTATTCCAGCAGGCCGGGCCCTTTATTCCAATCCGTATTCCTTCAGCTTCAAATAGAAGGTGCGCCGGCTGATTCCCAGGGCCCGGATGGCTTCCGACCGGTTCGAAGAAGAGGCGAGCGCCTCGCGGATCAGCCTGCGCTCCAGGTCCCGCACGGCCTGGATCAGATGGAGAGAGGCGGGCCCCCTTTCGGCGGCTTGAGGCTCTAAACCGTCCCGGCCGGGCGACTCCGAAAGCAGGAAATTGGGCAGGGAACCGACGTCAATGACGGGCGACTGCGTCATGTTCAGCGCATAGCTCACGACGCCTTTCAGCTCCCGGACGTTCCCCGGCCAGTGATATGCATGCAGCATCGCGAGCGCTTCGGGCGAAAACCGGTACTTTTGTTTCTGGGAAGCGCCGCCCGCAGCCAGAAAATGCCGAACCAGCAGATCGATGTCCTCTCTGCGCTCGCGCAGCGGAGGCAGCGTGATCGTGAAGGTGTTGAGGCGGAAAAAAAGATCTTCGCGGAATTTTTTCTGCCCGATCAGATCGGCCAAATCCTGATTGGTCGAAGAGATGACCCGGACATCCACCCGGATGTTCTTCGTTCCGCCGACTCTTTTGAACGTGCCGGATTCCAGAACCCTGAGCAGTTTGGCCTGGACGGACAGGGAGGAATCGCCGATTTCGTCCAGCAGAATCGTTCCCTCGTGCGCCTCGTCGAAATACCCCTTGCGCCCCTCGGCCCGTGCGCCGGTGAACGCGCCCTTCTCATAGCCGAACAGTTCGCTTTCGATCAGGCTGTCGGGAATGGCCGCGCAGTTGACATCGACGAGCTCGCGGTTCCTGCGGCGGCTGGCCTGATGAATGGCGCGGGCCAGAATTTCCTTACCGGTGCCGCTTTCCCCGATGATCAGCACGGAAATATCCGATTGGGCCGCCCGCCCGGCGCTGACCAGCGCCCTGCGAAAGGCTTCATGGACGCCGACGAGCTCGTCAAAGGCGCTTTCGGTTAAAGAGGCTTGGGCGGTCCGGGAGTCTTTGTCTTTGCCGTCCCGTTCAGCGGCCGGCGATTTTTTGATTTCGGCCGTCATGGATCCTGTTTTCTTCCCTGTTTGTTTATTCGGTATACAAATTTTGCCCTGAATGTATATAAACCATACACTCCTGTCAAACCTTTTTTCCCGGCGCGGGTCAACGACACGCCGCTATTGCCTTTTTTTACTGGTATGGTATTTGCTGTATGAAATGAAAAACAATCTGCAGCAAAAGGAGATGGCTTATGGCAGAAATCGTCGCATTTTCCAAAGAAGGCAAGATTGGCGTCATTACGGTCAACAATCCGCCGGTGAACGCCCTGTCGCAGGCGGTCCGCGCCGGCATCAAAGCGGGCATTGAGAAAGGCATCGCGGATGCCGATGTTTCGGCAATGGTGATCCTCTGCGAGGGCCGGACATTCATCGCGGGAGCGGATATTCGGGAATTCGGCAAGCCGCCGATGGAGCCGCATCTGCCGGACGTCTGTCAGTTCATTGAAGATTCTCCAAAACCGGTGATCGCGGCCATTCACGGGACGGCCCTGGGCGGAGGCCTGGAAATTCCTCTTTCGTGTCATTTCCGCATCGCTCTTCCCACGGCGAAAGTCGGTCTACCCGAAGTGAAGCTGGGGCTTCTGCCGGGCGCGGGCGGCACGCAGCGGCTGCCCCGGTTGGCGGGCGCCCGGGCGGCGCTGGAAATGATCACCTCCGGAGCGCCGGTAGCGGCGGCCAGAGCCAAGGACTTGGGCATTCTCGATGAAGTGGTCGAGGGCGATCTGAAAGCGGCGGCCCTCGCGTATGCGCAAAAAGTCGTTGACCGGAAGCTCCCCATCCGCAGGGTGAGCCGGCTTTCCGCCGCGGTCGATTCGCCGACGCTTTTCGAAGACTTTGCCAAAGCCAACGCCCGCAAGTTTCGCGGTTTCATGGCGCCCCTGAAATGCATCGAAGCCGTGAAGATCGCCACCGAACTGCCTTTCCCCGAAGGCATGCAGAAGGAACGGGAAATCTTCATCGAGCTCCATGACTCGGATCAATCCAAAGCGCAGCGCCATGTCTTCTTTGCCGAGCGGGAAGTGGTCCGCATCCCCGGACTGCCCGATGACCATCCCACCCGGGAAATCAAGTCCGTGGGCGTTTTGGGCGCGGGCACGATGGGCGGAGGCATCGCCATGTGCTTTGCCAACGCCGGCATTCCCGTGAAACTCCTCGACATGCAGCAGGAATTCCTCGACCGTGGGCTCGCCGTCATCAAAAAGAACTACGCCAATACGGTTGCCAAGGGTTCCCTGAAACAGGAGGTCATGGACAAGCGCCTGTCGCTGATCCAGCCCACGCTGGCCTATGAAGACCTCAAAGATGCGGACCTCGTCATCGAAGCGGTCTTTGAAGACATGGCCGTCAAGAAGGAAGTCTTCACGAAACTCGACGCGGTGTGCAAACCGGGCGCGATCCTGGCCTCGAACACTTCCTACCTCAACATCGACGACATCGCCGCCGTCACCCGTCGCCCGCAGGATGTCATGGGCATGCACTTCTTCAGCCCGGCCAACGTGATGAGGCTTCTGGAAAACGTCCGGGGCGCGAAGACCTCCCCCGAGGTTTACGCCACGGCCATGAAGGTCGGCAAAAAGATCGGCAAGGTGCCGGTCCTGGTCGGCGTCTGCGACGGATTCGTCGGAAACCGCATGCTCGCCAAGCGCACCCGGGAATGCGGCTTCATGCTGGAAGAAGGAGCGCTTCCCTGGCAGATCGACCGGGCCATCTACAACTTCGGCTTCCCGATGGGCCCCTACCAGATGGGCGACATGGCGGGCCTGGACATCGGCTGGAGAAACCGCAAGGCCAAGTTCGACTCGCTCACTCCGCGCGAACAAAAGAACAACCTCCTGGACAAAATCTGTGAAATGGGGCGCTACGGGCAGAAAACGGGCTCGGGCTTCTACAAGTACGACGAGAAGCGCAACGCGACGCCCGATCCGATGATTGAAGAGCTGATCATCAACCACTCGAAGGAAGTCGGCATCGCAAGGCGGGCCATTACAGATCAGGAAATCATCGAACGAGCCGTTTATTCCATGATCAACGAAGGCGCGAAAATCCTGGAGGAAGGGATCGCCGCAAGACCCCTGGACATCGACGTGGTCTGGATTTACGGCTACGGCTTCCCGGTGTACCTGGGCGGTCCGATGTTTTATGCCGATACGATCGGGCTGGGCAAGGTCTATGACGCAATCCTGAAGTACCGGGATTCGGTGGGCGCTGAATACTGGACGCCCTCGCCATTGCTGGAAAAACTGGCCAAAGAAGGAAAAGGCTTTTACTCGAAATAAAAATTCCAAACCGGAACAAGGGAGGAGATGATGAAGTATCAGGAGGTTTACGAGCGATCGATTTCCGAGCCCGCCGCCTTTTGGGGGGAAGCCGGGGGAGCCATTGAGTGG
>ERZ795052.3636-NODE-3636-length-16762-cov-6.257437_pt1 | contig 16762 bp, 18 predicted proteins | sample MGYA00375136_ERZ795052 | MGnify/ENA primary metagenome ERZ795052 (study PRJEB30181, sample SAMN05720156) | activated sludge metagenome | isolation source: Anaerobic digester | place: Japan | collected 2015-05-26 ... | reverse complement strand
GCGTATCTCTTAACTCAAAGCCAGCATCTTCTATCGCAACCGCTATTCTGTGAAATGTTCTGCTACCACCAAAGGCAAGCATATGCCCACCGGGCTTCAATACTCTCAGACACTCAGACCAAACCTCGGTATTGAAAGCAACGCCTGTGGAATCCCATTTCTTGCCCATAAAGCCAAGCTCATACGGTGGGTCTGTAACTATGCTGTCTATGCTGTTCTCATCAAAAGTCTTGAGAACGTCTAAGCTATTTCCGTGAATAATCATGCTACTACCTCCACTATCCTTCCTTTTATTTGTCATCTTATATCTCCTCCTAATTTATAAACAACATGTGCAGCAAAGGGAAGATCTTTCGCCATTTTACATATTGAATTAGCCTTTTACTCCTTCCCTCTCACTTAGAATCTTCATCGTCAAATACTTCTGTTGTTGTTTCGTTAAAAATGTTTACAGCATCTACATTAGTTCTAAGTCTTATTAAAAAGAAAGCTTTTATACTACTAACAACTGTTACATTAATTATTAAAGCTATTATTGCCCACTCAGGATTAAAATTAGACATTATTAGTGATCCAAATAAATACACTATTCCAAAACTAACACTTGAAAATATCAAAACCTCTGGTATAAATATGTATCCTACAGCTAAAAGTGCTATTACTATAACATAAACTACATTAAAATCTCCTATTATCCAAGCACTATCCACCACATCCACCCCATCCACATACATCACAATTTAGACACCCTGAGCCTATCTGTAGCCCCTCACCTTCCTTAGCATAGCAGACAGGACAGTATTTTTCTCCAGTTGTAGTATCTACCAAATACCCTTTAGCAGTAGCCATAAATTTGTGTTTATTTATTTCTTTAATAGTCTCTGTTCTCTTTTTCTTACTTTTAGATTTGCCTATTTCTACAAGCTCACTTATAGTAGAAGCTATAATCATAGCAATATTAGAATAGTTGTTCTTCCAATCTTTTATTTTTCTAGTCTGTTTAAGTATAGTGTCCATATCTGCGTTAGATCTAAGTGCTAAAGAGATTAGTCTTCCCATAGCATTAAATAATTCAGTGTATTCTTTAGTAGTTGTAGTAGATCGTATAAAAACTTCAAAAGGACTATCATTATCGTCAAAGCCTACCTCTATATTTGCTACACTAACTACGTCTTTTCCTTCTTCTGAAAACTTAACTGTTTTCTTTAAGGAGTTTATAATTGTAGGTCTTTCCTTTGGTAATATCTTACCCTGTTTAGTCAAATTCAAATCTAGTATAAATTCTGGTTGTTTAGAGTGCTTAACATGATTAAGTATTCCTTCTCTTGAGCCATCTACATACACTGTAAGTCCTTTTGCTCCCCTATCATAAGCATCTAGATAAAGATTATACAAATCTTCTTTAGTATATGTTGCTGGCACATTAACTGTTTTACTTGCTTGCATATCTATTGCTTCAGTGACTATCTGAAATATGTTTAGATGGTCTTCTACAGATATAGTCTTTACAGTACCTATTTCTTCTGATAGTTTTTCAATTGCTTCTTCATCATTAGCAAATTCAGTAATTTGTTCATCTGTATATCCTCTTTCTTTCAATATATCATAAACTGCTACATCCATCTCGTTTATAATATACTCTTGGGGGGTATCTGGATTAACCCTACGGGTATATATAGGAGAGAATATTGGTTCTAGTCCTCCTGAAACACTTGATGCCGGTGTTTTCATTGCTGCCACTACTAGCTTGCTTATGCTTCCATTTGGTGCTATTGCAGACAGTCTAGAATTAGTTATACCCATTTTTAGTAATTTAGATATTTTATCTTTATGTTTTTCATTCTTAAATACAAATTCCCCCTTAGCGTAATCAGAATATTCATAATGTTTAAATCTAGTGTCTGATAAAACACTAAAATGATGGGATGCTTTTATAACATAATACATGAAGTCTTGTACAAAATCTTTAGTAAAGTCTAGGCTTTCTTTACTACCGTATCTATAACCTAGTCTGGCTAAGGTAGATCCTAGTCCCATAAACCCAAGCCCAATAGGTCTTAACTCCATAGATCGCTTAGTGAGTTTTTCAGTAGGAAGACTGTTTGCCATAAGTGCTAGATTTAGATATGTAACAGCTAGTGAAATAACAGAGTCTAGTCGTTTAGTATCAAGAGTCTTTGTTTTATAATCTACAAAATTATACAGATTAATTGATCCCAAATTACATACTGTATTAGAAAAGCCTAGGTACTCGGAGCAGGGGTTTACAGAGGTAATTGGCTCTAGATCTCTAATAGGATTATATTTGTTTATAGTAGAAAGCATTAAAATTCCCGGTTCGCCACTTTTATAAGCACTGTCTATTATCTTTTTATACAGATTCTTAGCTTTTACTACTTTCTTAACTTCTTTAGTGTGAGGATCAATAAGCTCCCAATCAAGATCATTTTTAACAGCGTCAATAAATTCATCAGATACCTCTACTGATAAATTAGCGTGTTCAAGATGCTTTGATCTAAGCATTCCGTCTTCTTCATCTATTATAAACTCTTCTTTTTTATCTATAAAAGTTTCAATATCTGGATGAGATACACTAAGAGAGAACATGTTAGCTCCTCGTTTAAGCTGCCCACTGAGAGCTATTTTCTTAGTATTCATATTAAATAACTCCATAAATTCTACTGGCCCACAAGACTGTCCTCTAGTAGTCTTTACAGATGTTCCTTCTGATCTCAAATTAGAAAAACTAGCACCGTATCCTCCTGCAGCTTTAAAAATTACTGCCTGCTCTTTAAGAGAATCATATATCTCTTCTATACTATCCCCTACTCTACCCATAGCATAACATGAGCCATATGCTGCTATAGGATTTTTAAATGCGTTAAGTGTCTTCCACTCAGCAAAAGTAGTGTCTTTTATGGGTTTATATATCAAATTGAAGTTATCTTGCGTTTCATCTATACCTCTAAGTGCGTTAAATAGCTGCGGTGAGCTAGGCATAAAATCACCAGAGTTCATTATATTATAAAATCCAGTAGCCAAATCTATTAGTTTTTCTATTTTATCTTTGCTTTCTCCCGTGCCTATCATATCAGATTTGTTTAGTATATTAAGAAAGGCAGAAGCCATTTTTTTAGCCACTCTGAGGAATACCATTTGTGGTGTTTCAACTATTTCTTTACCGTCTATATTCCATCTCCAAAAGTATCTATCTGTTAGTAGTCTTTGTACTCCTTCGTGCATTTATATAATCTCCTTTATTTACCCTCTAAAACGTTCTGTATTGCATTTTAATATTTTAGTAGGGGATTTATCCTAAATAGATATAAAATTCAACCTTGCCCTATTTTAAGCGGAATTACGCCCCTTTTAATTAAAGGGGCGTATCTAGCTTATTCATCTGTGAATATTTTTTCAAACTCTGGTCTTGGGAATACTGCAAGGTACTTATTCTTTCTATAGTTTAACAATAGATAGGGAGTATCAAGTTTTGTCATTATATATTCAAACATAATTCCAAATATAGCACTCATACTGTGTGGGATAATATATACATGAGTATCTGTATATGGGTCTTTGTCCAAAAACTCAAACAAGTGTTTAAAATCAATACTATGAGGGTTAAAATTTATAACCGTTGCTGAAGTACCGTCTTCAAGCTCAATCATTAGAGGGTTAGCAATCCGCTCATCAATAAAATCTTCAATCTCCTGCCAAGTTGTAGTGTTGTTAAATATTCCCTTTTTCAGTTTATCCATGTTTTCCTCCTAAAATTTTAGAATCCTTTTACTTCCATTTGAACATCTTTCAATGGTACATCTATTTCTTCTTCAAAATCTGAGGATTCATATTGTTCAAACACGCTTAGTCCAAACCCAAACATTTTGATAAGTTCCTTATACGCATTACTGGCTGCAGCATGACTTGCTTTTGCTACGTTACCCTTATCAATTACTGCAGCACCTTCAAAATCTATTACGTGTGGGACTTTCTTTCCATCTTCATAAGTAAAGTATTCTAGTGTAAAAGCTCTTATATAACTATAAATGCGCTGTGACGGTCTGCTTCCCATTGCTGGCAGTTCTATGAATACAATCCCACTCTTCTCCTTTCTATCTACAATATTTACACCTATTCCAAACGTATCTCTAAAAAATCTAAATATTTCGTACGAAGGAAAGTACGGTACTGTAATTACTTCCCCTTTAGATGATTTATAGCTATAAGATTTTATCTTATCTGGTGATAGGTCTTCTGCTGGTCTAGGTATTACCCAAATTCCATTCTGCGGCTCTGTCTCGGACATACTTGTTAACCTCCTCAATATTTATTGATTTTAATAATTCTATTGCTGTTATATAATCTTTCTGTACCCATTGATTAAATGTCAACCTGTCTAACTGGTTTTCTAGTAATTCTGATATGTACTGTGATGCTTCATATCGCATTGAATTTTTTACAGTATTGTCTTCTATTGTACTATCAAAGTTTACTATTTTATTTATAGTGGCTCTTCTTAATTCTTGGTATCCATAAAATGTTGGATAAGGTATATCGTAATACTTTTTCAACGGTTCCCACATAGTACCTTCAAATACAGTATTATTTATGTGGTTAATAAATAACTTAATAGACTCTCTTACTCTTACAGGTACTGATGTATTTATTATTAGACCTCTTATAAAATTAGTACTTAGAAATATATCCTTATTATAAGTTGCAGTTTTATATGGATCAAACCAAAATCTTTGTTTACCAAAATACATATTAGATTTATAATACATGCTTCTACTTTTCAAAAATGGAAAATAAGCGTACAATTTAAATTTATTATACCCAGAGTTACCAATACCTAATTTATAATAAAGTTGCAAATTATGTTTAACTCCATAAAGATTATTAAGGTATTTCCAAAAAGAGCTGCCAGTCTCTACAGCCATTTCAAGAGAGTTTAAGTCATTAAATCTGTGACTCCCCCAGTGAGTTATTACAGGTATAATAGTTTTAACGTCTATTCCAATCTTAAACATATCAGATATACCAACATACAGCACATTTTCATTATTATATATAGGAACATTAATATCGTTATATGTAATTATCTCTTTAGTAATTACTTGAGCATTAAACATATCAAGATTGTCAGTATCCAATTTAAAATCTAAAATATCTTTGACTATCGGATAGAGGTCTTTGTTCATTTTATTAGGATTAATTCCTATAGCTTTTCTCCAGTATGCGTTAAAGACTGCTTTAGTATAAGGATTGTTTTTTACCTTATTATACAAGGTATTAAGGCGAGAACTAAGTGCTTTCCTGTGCCCAACTGTTAGAGGCCCCCCCGTGTTCTTTACTGTGAGCCGGTCAGCATAGATAAATGTATTTGGTAGATCTTTTTTGATAGTTTCAATAATCTTCTTTTCCATATATAGGACCTCCTAATTAAATGTTTTCATCTATAGTATAGCATGAAAGCATAACCTAGTATGTTACAACCACGTTAACTTTTTATAGACGACCTAATTTTGATGTGTTTTATAAGGTGAATCTCTCTCATCGGCTTTTAATGCCTATTATAGACGTTCTATTACATAATTGATGTGTTAGGCTTTAGATGGGGCTTTGACTACTGCATTTATAAAAATTTTAATTATCCTAGTATTTTGTGATGACTTTCACAATCGGTTATAGGGTAATAGAAAAAAATCGACCTGAGCGGTCGTATTCTGCCAACAAGAGTCTTCTTAGAAGCTCGTACTGGCCTTTTTTTGCCTTATACGATCCCATTCAAAGGCTCTTTTAAAGCCTATTAAAACTCTTGACTTTTGATTTTTTTAAATTCCCAATCCTTTCAGGTCTTATATTAAAGATCTGAAAGTATATAATATATAGAAAAATTAAAGGTGTAAAACTCTCTATCTTGCAGTGATAAGCTATACAGCTATCACATACAGCTTTAATAGGATATTAGAGTTTTTTTAAAAAAATAGCTGTAACTCTTTGCAGTAAATAAAGAACCATACCTCCTAGCAGTAAAAATAGCTAAAAATGTCCAATTTTATCAAAATTTAGCTGAAAAGTCTATTTTGCAGAAAAATCAGCTGTCTTGCAGGATTATTGCTTATTACAGCAATATTAGTGATTTTAATGAGCTAGTACAGTCGTCTGTGTGTTCCGATTGAAGCTACTTTTAATATCACAAGTGGATTTTTTTTGAAAACCCCTACTTCCTATTTTGCTGAAAATTGACGATTTTTAGTCAAAAAAAATTCCTTAAATCCTATAACCATTGCGTGAAATAAATCACAAAGTAAAAAAATTTACATAATGTTACAAAGAATTTACATTTGTAACATGGCTGTAAACAGAAATCGTGATTTTTTTGGCGTATATAAGTGAGATGTAGATTAGTCAGGAGGGGACTTTTGTGTTAGCTAAGGTTGATTTTGCACTTGAGAAGAAGCTTGCCTTGATGTTGGCTATGGATGTTCCTCGATCTGTTATATTAGAAAAGTTAGGACTATCCAAGGTTGATTTTGAGAGTTATATTGCTGATGAGGATTTTAAACGAATAGTATCTCTTTATAAAGACGAGTTCAACCAGTCTCAATTAGAGAATAAAATGCGAGAGAATGATGCTATGTTAGAATACCTTGTTAAAAGAAAGCTGCTCAATCTTTCAGATATATTAGATAAGGATTTGGAATTTATTCATGAACAGATAACTAATAATAAGGATGTTTGGGAAGCAAAAGATTTTATAAATAGTTTAAATGCTTTGGCTTCGTTAGCGAATGTAATAAGACAGTTGTTAAGAGATGTTTCTTGGGTAGTTAATGATTCTAATAGACTTGATTTAGAAAAATCTAAATTCTCATCTAGTGGATTCGGGGATAATGCAGTGTTGACTCCTGAGTTTGTTAGTCAATTAAGAGGGATAATTAAAGATATTGATAAAGAGGGGTAGTTCATATGAGGTTAGCATCGTTTGCGTATAAAGGAGATCTTTTAGGATTTGTAATTATTAAGTTTTATAAATCATTGAAAGATAATATTCCTTCAAATATAAAAAAATTATTAGATGATTTTAGCATATTAATAGACATACCTTTTTATTCCATGGCTTTGTTAGATGATAATAGAGTAATGTTTGGAAATTTTGAAGTTGCTTCAATAGATTTAAATTCTATTTATGTTGACTATAATCGAGAGATTATTAATGGTATACGAAGTGGTTATACATCTGATTTTTATGATGTTATTTATATAAAGTGTAATGAGTGGGTTCTTGGTAGAATTGATTTTTATAATAAAGAGGCTTATGAGGTATTAAAGGGATGGCTTAAAGATGCCGAAACTTAATACAATTATAGATGTAGTAAGAACACCAGTACCAGTTCCTGATGATCCAGTCAAACAAGCTAAAATGATGTTGTCAGCATTAGAGTCTTTACCCTATTTTATAAAGAATATTTTAGGTTATAGTGTTCCTGCTCATTATGCTATTTGGGAAGACGATTTAAATTCTGGATCTAGGCTATGTTTTTTAGCTCATCGTACCAGTTCTAAGTCTGTATTTTTCTCTTTTTGTTATCCTTTGTGGAGAATGTTTCGTGGAGATTTGACTGAAATACTTATTATCTCGTATGAAACGGGTGAAGCAGAGAGAAGGGTTGGTTTAATTAAAGAAGAGATAGAGAATAACCCATGGCTCAATTATTTACAGAGCAGGGGCGTATGGGGGCAGACTAGGTTCAAGACTGCTCCGGTAGAAGGTGTAAACAGTGGTATAGAAGTGTCTGCCATGGGTGTGGGATCAGTTAAACGTGGAAGGCATCCTGATTTAATTATTTTAGATGATATATATAATGAAAAAAGTAGTAATACAACACCATTACAGATTAAGTTTAATTTTTACAACGTTATTTCTCCAATGCCTCCTCCAAATAAAGGTAAATTAATTATAGTAGGAACTCCTATATCATCCGATGACTTGTATTCAGAACTAAAAGAGAACTCTAGGTATGTTTATAGAGAATATCCAGGAATGAATGATGAAGGCGAGGTTTTTTGGAAAGAGTACTGGACTAAAGAAGACTTATTAGCACTAAAAGCAGAGATAGGGGACTATGCGTTTGAAAGAGAAATAATGTTGCGACCTGTTTCTTCAGAGATGTCTTATTTTAAATATAAGTATATTAATGAAGCTATGAGGGTTAGATCCAAGCTAGGCGATTCAGCACCAGATTCAAGATTTACAGTCATAGGAGTAGATTTTGCATTTAGTGAAGCCCACAGAGCAGACTTTACAGTTATAACAGTAGTATCTCTTGTAGGTTCATCAGCTAGAATTGTTGATGTTTGGAGAGCTAAAGGCGTAGATGATTTAATTATAAGTGATATTTTAGACGATATGACTAGAAGGTATAAGGCAGACGTTATAGTAGCAGAAGATACAGGGCAGCAAATAGCAATAGTTAGGGTATTACAGCGAAAAGGTCATTTTATTAAGACTATAAACACTAATAGATATACTAAGAACTCTATTTTGGCTAATTTAAATTTTGAATTTCAAAAAAAGAGGATTATTATACCTGCTAATGAAGATAGTCCTGATACTATGGAATACGTTTCTGTACTTGTGGAAGAGTTGTCTGCTTTTTTAAATAAAGACGGTAAGATAATTTCTGTTGGACGGCACGATGATACTGTAATGTCTTTAGCGTTTGCGTTATATTATATAACTAAAGTTGCTCCAGTTTCATTAGGGTATTTGTCTGCTGGTATAGCTTCTATAAATGAAGATGATTTAAGTAAAGTTAAGGATTCAACTGATGGAATTGTGAAAAAAGATGGAGATATGTTTTGGGTAGATGATGATAGTTTTGATGTTGATTTTATTAGAGATTATTTTGATGTTGGGAGATAATAGTGGAAAGAAGACGTGATACTTTTAATAATTCACAACTTTATGATAGGTCTTATATTTCTAAAAATAAGAAGACTGGATTGTCTGAGTTTGACATTTCTACTATAAATGAGAAATGGTTGAACAGGATTACTACTATTGATTCTAAAACTGGTAAATTATTGTCTGCCGACTCTCGTTTATTTAAGGCTACTTCATTAATAACCTCTGCTGCATTGTCAGATAAGTACAAGATACGGGTATTGCCTAAAAATGCTATTCCTTTGGAAGATATAATGACTGTTTTAAAGTATGTTCATGGAAGAGAAGATATAGTTAGTAAATTATTAGCTATGATGGAAGAGCAGTCTTTAACTACAATGGTAATAGAAAAGTTAATTGATAATGTTTCGGATAAAAGTATTAAAGAGATATTATTAGAAGCTAAAAAAACATTAAATTTTGAATTAATGTATAAAGGTATAATAGATTCACTATTACTTAGAATTGATTTGAATAGAATAATGTTTGATGGTATTTATAGAGCTGTTAAATATGGAGATTCTTTTTATGAAATAGTTTATGATTCTGATAATATTTTATCATTAGAAAGTTTACCATTAGAAAAAGTATTTCCTGATGTTTCTAAGAAAGGAATTATAGAGAGGTGGCTATACTATACAAATGAATACTTTAATCCTATGGCATTGTTACCACATCAAGTATTGCATTTTTCTTTTTTGTCTGATGATTACATTGGAAGTGGGCTTTTTGCTAATACGATGAATGTTAGTGCCATAACTAGGCAGATAGAGAATTTTATGATGCTTTCTAGAAAGACTAGATCAGTTCAGACTCGATTTCACTTTCCGTCTTTTTCTAATCTACCTGAGTCTATGAAAGAGCAAGCTTCGTTGCCTACAGACGAGGAAATAAGTGCATATGTTCGGCAAATAAAACAAGCTATTGCCAATAATTCTGGAGCCTCATTAGATATTTTTTCTAATGGTAGATGGGATGTAAAGAGCGTTGCCTCTGATGGTAATACTTTTAATTATGTTGATGATGTTGAATATTTTAATGATTTATTTCAAATAGGATTATTAGTGCCTCCGGGACTTATAGGTACTGGAGAGTCTGTAAATAGGGCTACTATGGATATACAGATCAAGTTTCTTAAAGGATTGTTTAACGTATTAAAACAGGAAAGAATTAATAACACTGAGCAGTTAGTAGTTACTGAGTTAATACTTAATAATATAGACCCTGATGATTTTTATGTTGAAGTTACTAATGATAACACTGGTCTTGTGGACATATTGGAGGCTTCACAAATAGTAGCTAGATTGAATAATAAGTATAACAATTTCCCAATGCCTGTACTGTCTAACATATTGGGCATTGACTGGAAAGATGTTGTAGACGGTTTTAAATTACAGAGTGCTGCAGGTATAGAACCTGTGGAAAAGTAATCATATATTTTAGGAGGTTATTATGTCAGATGTTGAGAAGAAAGTAGAAAATGATATTAAGGTAAAGTACGGTATAGCTGCAGTTGTATCTGAGGATGGGAATGTTATTGTTAAGTTTATTGAAGGTATGGAAAAGGAAGTTAAGTTGCAGGAAGCTATAGGACTTCTAGAGTTTGCTAAATTACAGCTTATAGGATCTGCTGTTCCAGTAAAGAAGGATGGCGGTGAGGATATTGCTAAGTGAGGTATAAAGTATGTCTGTTGAAGTAGGAATAAATAAGAAAGCTAAGTTTATTACTGAAGAATTTCTTACTGAAATTTCTAAAGTTGAAGAAGCTGCGGATGGTTCTGTTTACATAGAAGGCGTGTTTTTAAAAGGTGATGTCATTTCTAAAAATAATAGATTTTATTCTGAAGGTATAGTAAAGAATTTTGTAGAGCAAATTAACAGCAATAAAAATATAATTACTATGTGGACTAATCATTGGCCGTCAGATGAAACACTTTCTACTGTAGCTAGAGTATTAGAGGCTAGGTATGATACTGAAACTAAATTAGCTTGGTTTAAAGCTAAGATGGCTAGGACTGCTGCGGCTAAGGACATTACTACTCTTCTTGAAGATAAGATGTTGGAGGGAGTGTCTGTAAGGTATTGGCCGATAAAGTGGAAAGAGGCTAAACTTAAAGATGCTATTTATACGTATATAATAGAAGCAGAGTTTTTTGGTATAGATTTTGTTGCTACAAGAACAGGTATTCCAGTAGCAAAAGTAAAGTCTGTTTCTAGAGAAGAGTTGGAATTGTTAGAAACAGCATTTAACAGGGAGGAGGAAGTTGAAATGGAAGATCTCGAAAAGGCACTTAAAGAGAATATTGAAGATATTGTAGATACTTCTAAAGATACTGAAGTTGAAGATACATCTTCTAATGATATAGATGTAAGTGATAATGTTAAACCTGAGGTTGAAAATGTTGAAGTACCTGAAGAGAAAGTTGAAGAAGATGGGCATAAAATAGAAGATACTAAAGATAAGATTGAAGATATTGTAGATACTAAAGTAGAAGAAGAAGTTGAAGAAATTGAAGATAAACCTAAAGAATATATTATTGATTGGAAAGGTATGTATGAATCTTTATTGGAAAATGTAAATAAGTATACCAAGGAGATTGCTACTAAGATACTTGCTGAAGCTATTAATAAGTTTGATCCTTGGAAAGATAAGAAGATTTATAGTAAAATAGTGGCTGATATAGAAGCAGTAACTTTTGAATTAGGTGAAGATATAGGTGCTGGAGTAAATGCTTTTGCAGCTGAAGTAAATAAAGTTGTGGAGTCTTATAATGAACTTTTGAGTGAGTTTGGAGAAGCTACGATAACTACGACTGCTAAAGAAGCTATACTTAACAAGGGTGATGTTGTCGATGGTAAGAAATTGGACGTAAAAAATCCAATCAAAGAAGAGGCAGTTAATTTGTTTGAGGAGTACGGAATACTCTTGACAGACGATGATGTCAAATATATGGGAGGAAACTAATTATGGTAAGGCTTGATAAAGAGGTTATTAAGTTAATCGGTACTACGCTAAAAGAATTTGGTATGGAAAATGAATCTGAACTTTTGAAAGATAATTATTTTATGTCTGAGTCTAATATATACAATCTGACTACAGATACTAGTTCTATAAAACCAACGGCAATTGCTAAGAGAGTTATTCCAGTTATTTATGCTAAGATAGTTTCTCTTAATCTTTATGAAGTTATGAGAATGCCAGCTTCTGCATGGGCGATTCCGAAACTTACTTTTACAAAGGAGTCTACCGTTGCTACGGTTGATGAAAATAACAGAATTACCACAACGAAGATAAGCACAACCAATCTTCCTATGGTGGCTGTTAAGAGGGCTTATAGGTCTATTCTTACTTCTGAAGCTCTTGAGGACGCTAACGTTGCAGGTCTTCCTGTTCTTCAGAGAGTTATTGAGTATGATATAAAGGATATTGCTAATCAGATTGATGAGGCTCTTATAGATGCTATGGTTGCTGGTGCTGCTGCTGGTGACGTATGGTGGGACATAAATATTCCTGCAGACTGGTACACACTTCATCCGTCTATGGAGTACGGTGAAACGCTTTATGATGCAATAGTTTCTGCGGTAGTATGTGTTGCAGAGCAGAAGTTTAATGCTGATTTTGCTCTTATTTCTCCTGATATGGAAAACTATCTTGTTAGAATTGCAGGGTATAAGTCTGCAGGCGACAATGCTCTTCAGGGAGAAGTTGGTAAGGTTAAAGGGCTTCAGGTATTTAGTTCACTTAATATGACTGGTGGTATGATGATTGTTGGTGAAAAGAAGGTATTTGGAGTTTATGGTGTTTATATTCCTATGGAATACAGAGCAGGTGGGTATGATGGGGAATATGATAGATCAGAATGGGTCGTAAGAACCAGAACAGCCATGATGGTATATATTGGTGAAGCTCTTGCTAGAGTTATTCTTTTTGACGATTATACTGCTGAAACTGTAACTCTTACTGATGGCAAAGGTACGCTGGCTCATTTCCCCGTACATCCTACTGAAACGCTTACGGGTAAAGATGGAGATGGAGATACTTCTCTTACTATAGAAACTTGGGATAGCAGAACTGAGAGTATTCCTACTACAGTTGCCGATTACACTATATTCATTGATCTTGAAACAGGTGCTGTTGCTACTTCTAGTGGTTATGCTACTCCAACTGATAATAAAGTTATAATATCTGCTTATTCGGCAAAGATCTAACCTAAAAGGGGGGATTATCGCTCCCCTTTTAGTTATTTAAATTTTGGAGGTTATAATATGGCCACTAGTATAGTTACACTTTTGAGATCATTACAGGGGCTTGAGGTAGGGCCTAATGAGGCCCCTATACTGGTTATAAATGATTCTGGAGAATGGATAGGAACTTTTGTAAGTGATACACCTGTTAAGACAGCGGCTGCAACCGGATTGCTTACTATAGATGGTGTTGTTTGTGATGGGGAGACGGTTACAATAGGCACTGATGTATATGAATTTGATGCGGATGCTTCTGTTGAAGAAGGTAATATTGCTGTAGACATTAGTGGAGGTACTAAGACTCAGGCTACTGCTACTCTTATTATTAGCGGATCTATGCTTGATGGGGAAACAGTGACTATTGGTGAGGATGTTTACGAGGCTACCACGACTGGCACTGCTAGTGGCACTAATATAGCTATAGACCTTTCCCTAGTATCTACTGCTGCTACAGGAACGTTGAGTTTTTCTGATGGTGTTTCTGATGGCGAAGTTGTTGTTATTGGTGATGATACATTCGAGTTCGATACTAATGATACAGTTACTGAAGGTAATATACAGGTATTTGTTGGTGCTAATACTGATGCCCCTTCTGCTGTAATAGCTCTCGTTGCTGCTATAGAAGCTGCCGGTACACAGCCTCTTAGTGCAGTTGATGGTACGGGTAATACGGTAGTTGTTACTGGTGATTATCATAGATCTGCTGATAATAGTATAGCTACTACTACAACTTGTGCAAACGCTACTTGGGGGGCAGAACACCTTGATAGTGGAGCAGATGCTACTGCTGCTGCATGTGTTACTGCGTTGGTGTTGGCTATTGAAACTCATAACACTATTGATGTTGCTGCGGTTGATGGAGATGATGATACTGTTGTAGTTACTGCGGATGCTGCGGGAGCTGTTGATGGCAGTCTTGGTAATGCTGTTGCTGTTTCTACTGATTCGGCTAGTGCTACTTGGGGCGAAGGCGTAGAGTATATGTCAGGAGGTTCTGATGCTACTAATATAGAGGCAGTAGCTGCATTGGTGGCAGCGATTCTTCTTAATGGCGACGGTACCTATACTCCTACAGATAATCTAGATGGTACTATGGATGTAGAAGCGGATGATGACGGAGATGCAGGTAATGAAATAGCTACTACTACAACTTGTGTAAATGGTGAGTGGGATGACGAGACTCTGGTAGATGGTGCTGATGGTACTCCTGCGGTTGCTGGTACTATAATGTGGGATGCAAGCTATTTGTATATTGCAGTTGATGATACGGAAGATAGCACGGGCTGGAAGAAGATAACTCTTAGCTCTCTTTAATTTTTAATATTTAAAGAGTAATAATACAAAGGAGGTACGTGTGTATATGCCTAAACAGAAAAGTGCAAGTCCTAAACCAAAGTCTCAAGACTTAGTAACATCTGCAGAAGATGTTGTTCTTGATAAAGTTAATTTTATAAGTAAGGCTGAGGCTAAGAAAGTTTTAGGTTCTAGTAAGCCTGTGGATATAGAAGATAGTGAAAAATATATTTATAATATGTCTTCAAGACCTTTAGTTGTTTTTAAAAATGGTAGAAAGTATATTATCCCTGCAAAGGGTAAGGTATTAAGGTAATACGATGACTAGGGCGGAGATATTAGCTATTGTTACCGTTCAGGAGGGGTATTCTACCCCGCCTGACGGTATTATTAGTTATGCTTTGCGAATGTATTCTAAAAAGTTTCCTCTCATGATAGAGGAAACTTATGAAGATGTTTTAGGAGAAACAGAAATAGTTTTAGACGAACCAGTTTACTCTTCTAATATTAAATGTACAGTTAGTATAGATAGTTATGAGTATGAATTGACTAATTTTGAATTTATAGCTAGTTTGAATAAGTTAAAGTTTTATACACCAATAGGATATGATGATATTAATATGTATTATTATACTGTTCACAAATTTAGTACTACAGAATGTACAATACCAGATATTCATGGAGAAGCTTTTGCGTATCTTTTATGTCATTTTATGTCTTTAAGAGCGCTTAGTCTATACTACAGTGAGGATACAATACAGTCTGTTGATAATGGAATTATGAAAGTTACTTATGATACGAGTAAGTCATCTAAGCAAGGTTATAAAACTTATTATGAAAGGTATTTAGAAGCGTTGTCTGCTATATCTCCACAGGTTGGTTATATTAGAGACGATGTACCTTCATTTAAAAATACTTCGGATATTATTAATTATCCTTTTACTACGGAGTGGTGATATGGGAGCATTAACATCTGCATATAATTTAATAAGACAACATAATTATACCTATGGTCATAAAGCAGATGTTTATAGGTACTCTACTACTACAAATTCACTAGGGCAGACTGTATTAGGCACGTTGTCTAAAGTGTATTCTTCAGTTAGTATGTCTTATAAAGTTAGACGTTATCCTCCAAAAGAGTTAACTGTTGAGGGCATAGAATTTAAAAATTATTACGATGCTTATGTAAATGATTATACAGACGCAGGTGTTACGGTTACATTATTAGATGGAGATAAATTATATATAGGATCTGATGTATACGATGTTATAAAGCCTAAATTAGAGCCTTTTGGTTATATGGCGTTGTTGGTGAAGCAGTGAAATTAATATCTAAGGTATATACTAATTATAATGCTACAGCTCCTAAGTACAGCGGATACCATTCAGAAGCTTTAGGTGCTACATATGTTATTGAAGATAGGATATATACATTAGGGCTTAAACTAACTGAGTGTGGAGAAATTTTTAAGAAAGTTGCTAAGGATAAAGTTCTAGTTGATACTGGTAGGTTGAGAGATTCTATAGGTGTAAAGACTTTGATTTCGCCTAGCTCTATTCAAATACTAGCCTATGCTACGCAACCTTACGCTGGGTATATAGAGTTTGGTACTAGCAGGTGGAAGTACATGCACGGAGTTCCTTATATTAGACCAGCACTTAGAGAAGCATATGCTGATGTTTTAGGTAGCGACTTTGTAGAGAATAGAGTTATACCTTCTATTTATGTATGGTATCCTACAACGTTCTTTGGATAAGGGGAGTATATGGCAGACACTATTGAATCTGTAATGTTAGCTAAGATTTATACAGAAGTAAAAACTAAGTACCCTTCAGTAGTTTTTGGTACTCCTGATATTACTACAGATTCTTTATATGTTTGGATTTCTTCAAATGTATCTAAGGATACTTATTATTATGACAATAATTTTGAGCTATTTATGGTTTATATATATGTTTCTAGTACTGATTATGTAACTACTATGGAAGCTGCTCATGAAGTTAGGAATTTATTTCATAAAAAAGTATTTACATTAAGTACTGGATTTACTAATTTACATACTTATTGTGCATCTAAAGATATAATTTATGAGCAAGAAGTAGAAAGTAAAATAAGAACGATTCGTATAATACCAGTTAATGCAAGGGCGGTGAAGAATTGACTTATTCTAATGTTATTTCTGGAATACATACCTTAATAAGCTCTAAGGTAGCTGGCAGCACAGTATTAAAAGCTATCCCTTATAGGAGGGCAGGTACTGCATCTGTATA
>ERZ795052.3635-NODE-3635-length-16773-cov-7.197033_pt1 | contig 16773 bp, 13 predicted proteins | sample MGYA00375136_ERZ795052 | MGnify/ENA primary metagenome ERZ795052 (study PRJEB30181, sample SAMN05720156) | activated sludge metagenome | isolation source: Anaerobic digester | place: Japan | collected 2015-05-26 ... | reverse complement strand
TACGTAGAAATGCGTTAATAGAAGTTAAAATGCGTAGAATTACGTAGAAATGCGTTAATAGAAGTTAAAATGCGTAGAATTACGTAGAAATGCGTTAATAGAAGTTAAAATGCGTAGAATTACGTAGAAATGCGTAAATGCATGAAAGCGAATTTGCTCTGGGGAAAATTTGCTCTGGGGAATTTGCTCTGGGGAGGAAAGTTGCTATGGAAAGTTACTCCAAGGAGTTACTTCGAGGGAGGAAAGTTTGCTCTGGGGAATTTGCTCTGGGAATGGCTCTATTACTTTGGGGACACCGTCAGTTACTCTTGGGAAGCAATCTCTGGAGGAAAAGATGTCTTAAAAAGGAAACTTTAGATAAAAAAAAGATACATCTTTTTTAATATAGATATATCTTAATATAGTAAATAATTTTATTATAATAAAATTATTTAGAATTTTTTTTAAAATACCATGATTTTATTCTTTTAAAAATAACTGTTTTTTTATCTCCTATGTATTCTTTGATAAAACAAGGTAAGATTAAATTTTTAAAATATCATGATTTTATTCTTTTAAAGATAACTACTTTTTTTATCTCCTATGCATGCTTTGACAAAACAAGGTAAAGATTATAAAAAATATACATTTAATTTTTAATACACCACATATCGAAGAATCATCCTCCTTTTCTTCTAGCGAATATATATAATGCACTGACATTTGATAAATGAATTAGAGTAAAATATATATAACAGATATTTTATTACTTTATGCATTTGCAATGGCATCAATAGCTTCTATTGTTTCTTTTGGATTTTGATATCGTTCTCTAGGATAGCGAGCCATCATTTTTTGAATGAGTGCTGAAACTTCAGGCGTTAGCTCAGGAGCTAAATGAATCGGAGCGTCTGGATCTTGAATAAAACGAGCATTAATAATAGCAATTGTAGAAGAACCCCGAAATGGAACAAGACCAGTTACAGCATGATAAAAAGTAGCCCCTAAAGAATATATGTCACTTCGAATATCTAAAGGCTCTCCTAAAGCCTGCTCAGGGGATAAATAATACGGTGTACCTAAAATTACTCCTTCTGTAGTTAAATCTGGTTCACTATTCGCAGGTTTTGTCAATCCCATATCTACTAAAACTGCACGATTATTGTGAACAAGAATATTCCCAGGTTTAATGTCTCTATGAACTAAATTGTTTTCATAAAAAACCTCTAAGCCTTCAGCAATTTGTCGCACAATATGCAATGCTTCTTGTGCTGGAATAAATTGTCTTTCTTCTAAAATACTTGCAAGACTATCACCCTCCACATATTTCATGACAAAAAAACAATAATCAGGACTTCGTACCACTTCTAAACCTTCAGCAATATTGGGATGTTTTAAATTAATTGTGGCATTGGCTTCTCGTAAAAATCTCTGAATATCTTTATAATTTTCTAAAAAACTCGAATTCAAAGTTTTAATCACTACTTGCAAATAATCTGAGAGACGGAAACCACGAAAAATAACACCCATGCCACCGCTTGTCATGCGAAATAAAATTTGGTATTTTTCACCTGATTCACCTTCAATCTGTGTCCCTGGTTTAAATTGACACTCCCCCATTTTTGTAATGCGAGTACTTTGACGCTTGATACGAGTAAGTTGCGAAGTAACTCGTGCTATAAATTCAGGAAGACTAAATGGCTTGCGAATATAATCATCTGCACCTTCTTGAAAACCTTGCAACAAATCAGTTTCACTATCTTCTCCCGTCAAAAAAATGATAGGAATAGAAACTCCATAAGGATCTTTACGAATATTTCTACATACTTCAAAACCAGACATACCTGGCCCAAGATTTACGTCTAATACAGCCATATCAGGTGCACTATTACGAAATATTTGAATTGCCTCTTCACCAGTAGCTGCCTCCATTACTTTATGACCTTGGCTTTCTAGTAAGCGTCGAACCATTTTACGCAATCTTTCTTCATCATCTACAATCAATATGGTATACATAATATTTTCCTTGTTTTATTTATAAATTGGAATCTCTATGTTATTACACACAACAAGTTGTAAATAGATGTTTTCCATCTGGTCTAATTTATTTCTTTTTTTTTCTAATTCAGCCATTAAAGGAATTTCTTGAATTTTTTGAAACAAATCTGCGTTTGCTTTAATATCAATATTAGAATTCCATTGTGTCCGCAAATGTGCTACTAATACACTACAATACAAATAATAATGCGACGCTCGATACGCACTTTCCCAAGTTTCTTGCACTTTAGGATACATATCTTTTTCTAATTGAAGCATATGAAACTCATTCTGATCAAGTATTTGTTGAAAACGTTCTGGAATTTGATGTTCCTCAAAAGATTCGCCCTTTAAAAGCGATAAAATAAATGTTTCTGCATTTTTCTCATGAATATTGCCTTGTTCCTCACAATATTTTGCTAATTGATATGCATATAACCATTCAGATTCTGGTGTTACCATATCCTCACGTTGGGGATATTCAGATTGAAAAAGAGAAATATCAAATGGAAAGCGAAAATGAGGTAAAGGTTGTTTTTTTTGCGTAGTACAACCTAATATGCACAACAAAAAAACTAAAAAAAATTGCTTCATGCATTTTCCTTTTCATAAGCTTCTACAATTTTTTGAACTAGACGGTGACGAACAATATCATCTTTTGTTAAATAATAAAAACAAATTCCAGAAATATTGTGTAATATTTTCTGAGCATGAAGCAAACCAGAATTTTCATTTATTCCTAAATCAATTTGAGTAACATCTCCTGTCACTACAATGCGAGAATGGATACCTAATCGAGTCAAAAACATTTTCATTTGAGATTCTGTTGTATTTTGTGCTTCATCTAAAATAATAAACGCTGACTCCAACGTTCTACCACGCATATAAGCAAGAGGAGCAATTTCTACAATCCCTTTACTCATATAATGTTTCAATGTAGTATAATCAAGTAAATTATATAAAGAATCATACAAAGGACGCAAATATGGATTAATTTTTGCTTGGAAATCACCTGGAAGATAACCTAATTTTTCTCCAGCCTCTACAGCTGGACGCACTAAAATCAACTTTTTCACTCTTTCCTGTCGCAACGCTTCCAACGCCATGGCCACAGCTAAAAACGTTTTTCCAGTTCCAGAAGGACCAATGCCAAAGACAATCTCATTTTCACGAATACTTTGCATATATTTTTTTTGCCCAGGCGTTCGAGCCATTACACCTACAGATTCATGATCATGAAAAGCAGAAGTGCTCGCATCTGTTTTTTTTGTGACAGGTTTATGATCAGTAAATTTATAAATAATTTCTTCCACTTGCATTGGACTAATAGTGCCATTTTTTAAAATTTTATTTTTAATTTCTTCTACTGCCATGCAAAGATTTTCCACATCTTTTGGTTCACCATAGATTTTCAAATTATCTCGTGCCACAATACGCACATGAAAAGCTTCACGCATTCGTTTTATATTCTTATTATAATTCCCAAATAAAAGCGGAATATTGGGGAAATCATCTAAGGAAATTATTTTTTCCATAATTTTAAAATAGCCTTTATGATTTTAAAAATTTTTGTTATAATTCTACACAAATTTTGTTATTTATTTTTATAATGAATATTCTATAATTTTATCAAATTTTTTCAAAAAGATACATAAGAAATTTGTATTATGTTTTTTAAAGTAGGAAATATGAAAGAGAACTCCTTACTGGACTTGATTTTCAAATACAAAGAAATACTACAGAATCAACAATACGTAAGCATTGAAGAACGAGAAAAAGATAGAATTCATTTAAATGAAATACATGCACAACTACAAAACATTTCTCAAAAAATTTTAGATTCCAAATGTTACTTACAACTAGGGAAAATACAAGAAAATCAAACAGTCCGCTTTTTAGCAGACGATACAACTGCCAACCAAAGAATTGAAATGTTAGCATACATAGTGAGAAGTCAATGTCGACCCGTTCTATTTATATCAGGCACAAATACCTTACTTATAGACGAAGTCAGTAAAAAAGAAAAACAAATCCTAGAAATAGACAACCAAATACAGACACAAAAAGGAGAATTACCGCAAATTTTCTCCCTAAAAGAACAAACAAAAATCCAACAAAAAGACTTCCTTCTCATGAAACAAACTGTACTACAAATCGCTAAAAAACACCCTAGATTATCATATTGGCGGAAAAAATTTACCGTGGAACAAGCAGAAATTCTTTCTCAATTAGCATCTAGCGGAGAAATAGAAATTCACTTAGACACAGATAAACAAAAATTGCACGGAGTCAAAACGTGCGTTGTATTGAAAGAATAAATAGTGGACAATATCGTACAAGAAGCTTTGCAAGAACTATTCATTGCCATCACAGCACGATGGCGAAATGAACAAGGAAACCTTTGCATAGGCATTTCACGAAAAAAACTTTTACAAGCAGGCAACATATCTTTTGCAGTATTAGAAGAGCTCATTCGAAAAATCAAAGACCAAATCAAGCCATTAGGACTTGAATTTCTAGAATACATATACGAAGGAGAAGTTTGGTACACAGTACATTCTACTTATGTTGCTCCAAGCGAACTCAACAGCAATGAAGAAGCTATGCTTGCCGTCATTATTTCCAAATTAGAAACAAAAAAAGATCTCACAACAACAGAATTAAAGAAAAAACTCACAACTGGTGACTATTTTACATTGTATCAATTTGACCAAATATTAAAAAATTTAGAACAACTCGGTTACATCAAACGAAATAAACAAAAAATACAATATGCACCTCGAACACTCATTGAATTTTCACCAGATGCCCGTAAACATATTGGTATGGAAGCTGAACGATTAATTTTTTAACCTGTATATGGAAAAATTTAGAACAACTCGGTTACATCAAACGAAATAAACAAAAAATCCAATATGCTCCAAGAAATCTCATTGAATTTTCACCAGATGATCGAAAACATATTGGGATGGAAGCTGAACGGTTCATTTTTTAACCTTATTATATATATATATATATGTAATAATAAAAGGACGCTTTTATAAGCGTTTTAACAATTCATTTTTTAACCTTTATACGTAAAAATAGACGGACGCTTTTGTAAGCGTTTACAAAGTGCGTTTTTGTTTTATCTTTATTAGATAGAACACAAACGGGGCCTGCGTATATTGTTTTATTTTAAAATAAAACAATATACGCTTATGAAAAGAAGAAAATAAAAATATGAAAAAATATTATATACTTTTAATAATGTTGTGGCAACTTCAATCAGCATTTGCTACAAATGGATTATTTCCTACATTTATGGGCACACAAGCAGCAGGGCGTGCAGGCACAGACATTGGTGTTGCTATAGATGCTACTTGCATTGCCACAAATCCAGCTGGAATTGGTTTTTTACATGGAAAACAAGTTGAATTATCTGTTGGTTCTTTTTTCCCTATTGCAAAATACAAAGATAAACATAATGATGAACGCTCTCAATTCGAACCCACCCCCGTTGGATTTTTTGCAATGACATGGGATAATGGCGGTAAATTTTGGGAACCCATCACAGATTCTATTTCCTATGCTTTAGGAAATAAACCTGATTCTAGTGAGTATATCTATATTGTTAATGATTTACCAAGCCTTTCTCACTATCATGTAGGTAACTGCGGACAAGGTAATTTATGCACCCAAAGCAACAATTATTCCTTAATTGCTAACGGAGAAGGAGCTATATTGTCTAATTTCCGCCTATTTTCCTTTATACCAGCAGCAAGCTTACAACAAAAAATCATCTTTTCTCAAGATCAACTTCCTAATCTGCCACCTAGCTCCGAAGTAGTGAGCATCACAGCACGAATTCAAGGACAAGGTACATATTACTTGCAAGTAGAAGATAAAAAAAGCGATCTATCTTCTCAAGGCTATGCAAACATTGTTTGGGATCGTCCCTATTCCCCAGCTTGTGTGCAAATTATATCAACACAAACCAACGAAACGCCTCAATCCATTGAAGTTTCTTTAGGATACCGCCTTCTAAACAAAACATACTGGGTCAAAGTTGAAAATAATGTAACAGACACTGAGTCCAACATCTACTATATGTTTATAGCAAGAGATGAAGCATCGTATAACATCCAAGGTTTTACAGAAATCAACCTCTCTTTTAATAGTGCCTCTTCAGACAGTGGTATGAAAAACATTGTATATACATACAAACTAGACTCGCAAAATCCAAATTCATTTGTTCAAATCGACTTTGCACATCAAAACAAAACATACACTTTCTCAACCCATGAACGAGTCTATCGTGAAAACAGCGACCCCCATATTCCTATTTGCAACACTGTAGCAGACCATCAATTCCCAGATCCAGAACGACCTTCTGGTTGGAAATTTGCTTTAGGAATCATACCACAAACAGGATCACGATACACTATTGAACTTAAATCTGATATATTTCCAGAAGGCATTGAAAATAGAACAGACATTACTTTTATTTCTTTTGTTCCATCTGTAGCATATCGATTTAATGATTTCTTCAGCATTGGTGCTTCCTTAAACATTAATTTTGAAATGTTCCAAATAGACGGAGTCAACTGTCAAAAATCAACCTTATTGCAAGGACGTCCTATAAAGGACATGGACATAGCTTTTGGCGATTATCTAATCAAACTACGAGACATCTATCACATTAAAGGTGAAATGGACGCAGATTACTTATATGGTTTTGGAATCGGTGGGAAAATTGGTTTCCTTTGGAAATTAAGCGATACATTTCAATTTGGTGCTGCGTATACTCCTCCTACTTGGATGACTAATGCTAAAGGGGAAATGACAGTAGATTATACTCGCCATTTTAACATCATTGATGTTGCAAGCATTTCAAAAATATTTTTACCTAATAAAGGACGATATGGATTTAAAGGCGATTATGACGTAGAAGTCGAATTTACATTACCACAAAGAATTGGGGTAGGCTTTAGCTGGCTATTATTTGATCAACTCACATTGTCTATGGATTGTCATTGGATTCATTACTCGGACACACAATCTGAAATGAAAATTAAAATTAAAAATGGCACTAACCCTGATTTAAACGCACTTGTTGGAGGTGATCGCACAAGAACTGTTTTAAATATGGGTTGGGACGATCAATTTGTCGTTTCTGTTGGCTTATCTTGGCAAGTTTCTCCTAATTGTATTTTACGTTGCGGTTATAACTATGGTACTAACCCAGTCCCTGATAAATACGAAAATCCACAATTCATATCTATTATGGAACACCATATAAATATTGGTGGTAGCTACCTACTTCATAGAAATATCAGTGTACATGCAGCCCTTGAATTCACATTACCCCATAAAATCAATTCTAAAGAAAACTTAGTTCATGAAGATTTTAGCAATAGTTCTTTGGAAGTCTTCAATATTGGTGCCATGATGGGCGTTTCTCTAAGATTTTAATACTAATGTCATAATAACATATCTATAAAATTTTAATACTGGGTATCATGATGAAACATCTATAAAATTAAATTGCATCATGATACTATCATGCAACATCTATAAGTTTAAATGATACCATGATGCAACATCTATAAAATTTTAATACTAGTATTATGATCAACATCTATAAAATTTATATACTAGTATTATGATCAACATCTATAAAATTAAATTGCATCATGGATCATAGTAATATATCTATAAAATTTTAATACTGGGTGTCATGATGGAAATTTCTCTAAGATGTCAATATTGATGCCATGATGACATATCTATAAAATTTTAATATTGGTGTCATGATGACATTTCTCTAAGATTTTTAAGAACATTTATAAAAATAAGAAAATAAAAATTCTATCATTTATAAAAAAAATAATTTTTAAGATATATAAAAATTTTAAGTTTTTTTATAAAAATATAGAGGTGAGGATTACAATGACTCCACAAGAAAACTACCAGTTCACCATGCAGGCTGTTGGCTACATTCCTAGGACACAGGCACAGCAACAAGACTACGATCGTATGGGATTTAAGGCTGGTTTAGAAGTACACCAGCAACTCAAAACAAAACGAAAACTCTTTTGCAATTGTCCAGCTGGTCTCTACCATAAAAAAGGTTTGTACGATCTCAGAATCGTACGCTATATGCGTCCTACTTTAAGCGAACTGGGACAATATGATAGTTCTGCATTAACAGAATTCAAAACAAACAAAAAAATTATATATCAAATCGTTAAAAAAACAGCTTGTACCTATGAAACTGACGATACACCCCCATTTACCATCAACAAAGAAGCCTTAGAAATTGCCTTAGAAATTTCATTATTATGCAAATCCAACATTGTTGGCGAAGTCCATATATCAAGGAAGCAATACGTAGACGGTAGCATACCTGCAGGTTTTCAACGAACTGCCATCTTAGGTTTAGAAGGTGAAATTCCTTTAAAAAATAAAAAACTTAAACTCATACAACTTAGCATTGAAGAAGACTCTTGTCGCGAAGTGAGCGATTCTGGACACGTTCGAATCTTTCAAACAGATAGATTTGGTACACCACTTATTGAAACGGTCACGTATCCTGATCTTGTCAGTCCAGAAGAAGTCCGAGAGGCCTGCGAATACATTCGATACCTAAATCGTAGCACTGGTAAAGTCAGAACTGGAATCGGAAGTGCTCGTCAAGATGTCAATGTCAGTTGCCAAGGAGGCGAACGAAATGAAATCAAAGGCGTAGCTCATACTGCATGGATTCCAGAAATAACACATAACGAAGTTTTTAGACAATGGGCATTGCTTAGAATCCGTGATCTACTCAAAGAAAAAATTGAAAATCAAGACAAATGGACACTAACCTCTTGCGAAATTGACCCTAATGAATTTTCCTTTACATACCAACCCATTATTCGTGCTTTAAGTTCACATAAAAAACTCATTGCCATTAATCTACCAAAATTTGCTCATATCCTATCTCACTTTACACAACCTAATCATATTTTTGCAGATGAAATCAGCGGTCAACTCAAAGTCATTGCTTGCCTAGATCAACCCAATATGCTTCATTCAGAACAACTTCAACCCGTTTTAAAACAACAAGATTGGGAAAAAATACAAGAAAAATTACAAGCACGAGACAATGATGCTCAGATTCTCATTTGGGCACCAGAGAACGATATTGATCTAGCCTTAGAATACATAGAAAAACGTTGTAAAGCCGCATTTCTTGGCGTTTCCAGAGAAACAAGAAAAGCATTAAAAGACGGAACAACTATATTTGAACGATTCCTCCCAAGTGCCGATAGAATGTATCCAGACACAGACTCCCCAGCATTGCCTTTAGAAGATGAATATATTGAAAAACTACGATCCAACATTCCAGATGAAATTATAGACCGAGCCAAACTACTGGATGAATGGGAAATCCCCGAAGAATGGCATTCATATATTTTCAGAAACAATATTTTCCCCACATTACAACGCATCATAGATGAACTCCTCGTAGACCCCAAAGTCATTGCTAAACTTTTTGCCCATCAACTACGAAGATTAGAAGGAAAAAACCGAAATTCAAAAGTTTTCGATTATAACCATATCTATCGCCTAGTTGAATACATTTTACAACAAGGACTAGATATGGAAATTGCAAAAATCATGCTTCCTATAGTTTATGAATATCCACAAATGGACTTTGATTCCGTTCTAACATACATCCACTACAAACGATATTCTAAAGATGACATCTTAAATCGAATTCCATTCCTAGCTGATAAATTTATTCCCTTTAATCAAAACAAAGAAATCGCAGAAAAAGCAAGAGTTAAATGGATGATTGGTCAACTCCGTAAAATGGCAACAGGAAACATTTCATTTCCAGAACTTGAAAAATATGTAACCAACCGCCTAAAATCATGGGATTTAAATTATGAATAATACACACCTTCCTAAAATTTTAGCTATAGACACTTCGTGTGACGATACTTCCGTTGCCATACTAGAAGGCGATAAAGTCCTGTCTAGCATTGTTTCTTCTCAAAATGACATACATAGAGAATGGGGCGGTGTAGTTCCATCCCTAGCAAAACGAGCACACCAAGAATACATACAACCTTGCATTCAAATTGCCCTAAAAAGAGCGAAAATTAAAAACATAAAACAACTCCAAGCCATTGCAGTTACTTATGGACCTGGTCTAGCTCCCTCTTTAGAAGTAGGAATTTTTCAAGCAAAACAACTCTCTTTGGAAAACAACTTGCCCCTCATTCCTGTCAATCACATGGAAGGTCATTTATTATCTCCTCTACTCAAAAATAGCAAAGGAAACTACTACTCTAAGATCATTACAACAACATTGCCTTGGCTTGTATTAGTTGTATCAGGAGGTCATACAGAAATTGTATGGTGTAAAAAAATTGGTACATATGAAGTACTGGGTCGTACACTCGACGATGCTGCTGGTGAAGCATTTGATAAAGTTGCAAGAATGCTAGACTTAGGCTATCCTGGTGGAGTTGTTATTTCTCATCTTTCTAAACAAGGTAACCCTGAACAATACAAACTTCCACGCCCTATGTCTACCAGCAACAACTATGACTTCAGTTTTTCAGGTCTAAAAACAGCCTGCCTATACCAAACAAACGATCTAAAACAACAACTAGGTGACCAATTTGCAGACATCATCCCAGATTATTGTGCATCTTTACAAGAAGCCATCGTAGACTCCCTACTTATCAAATTCAAACGAGTCCTAAAAAAACGAAAACCTAAAACAGCTCTTGTAGGAGGCGGAGTTAGTGCTAACCTACGTCTCAGAAAAAAATTTCGACAAACATTAAAAAAATACAACATACCCATTTACTTTCCCTATCAAAAATTTTGCATGGACAATGCTGCTATGATAGGTCTTGCTGCCTTTCACAAATACAAACGAAACGAAATCTACACCACCGCTGAGGATATCAACAAAGTAGATCGCATCCCCAACCTTACCTACTAACCTCTTCCTTTGATTCTCTCTTTTATTGTATGTCCAAGTTTCCAGGGAACTAAACTCACTCTAGGTACTCTGGGTACTCTGGGGCAATTTACTCTAGAGATGGAAATATTGCTCTGAGGAGGAAAGTTGCTCGGGGGAGGGGAAAAGCTGAAACACATCTCTTACTCTGGGGTGCAAAATTACCCAAGGGAAAAAAGTTGCTCAGGGGGAGGGGGAAAAAGCTGAAACACATCTCTTACTCTGGGGTGCAAAATTACCCAAGGGGAAAAAGTTGCTCGGGGGAGGGGAAAAGCTGAAACACATCTCTTACTCTGGGGTGCAAAATTACCCAAGGGAAAAAAGTTGCTCAGGGGGAGGGGGAAAAAGCTGAAACACATCTCTTACTCTGGGGTGCAAAATTACCCAGGGGAAAAAAAGTTGCTCGGGGGGGAAAAATACAGGGAAAGCAATTTATAACTTAGCCTTGATTCTTAGTGGTGAGAATATGAATATTCGTAGATTTGTTGGTAGTATGAGGAATTTTGTAAAAGAAATTGATGATTTCCTTGATGGGAAATTTTACCTTGGTGTAAAATTAGAATTTCATCTGTCCATTGCACGGCTGAGATGCGATGGGAGACTATAATGATATTTTTATTAACTGCAAATTTTTGTAAATTTTGTATAATTTTCCGTTCTGTTTCCACATCGACTGCTGAGAGTACATCATCTAAAATATAAAATTGAGCTGGTTTTAATAAGGCACGTGCTAGGGCCACTCGTTGTCTTTGCCCACCAGAAAGAGTGATTCCTTTTTCGCCTATGATTGTATCTAGACCTTGAGGAAAATCTTGTTTTTCTAAAGGAAAACAAGCTAGTTGTAAGGCATGTAGAAGTTTTTTTTCACATTGTATTTTATCGTGAGGTCGTTGATTTTCTGGAATGGCAAGTAGTAGATTTTCTCTCAATGTGCGTGAAAATAGAAAGGCATTTTGTGGTGCATAAGAATATAGTTTTTGATATTCTGAAATATTAGTTTCTGCGACATCTTGATCATGGATATAAATTTGTTGTTTTTGTAGGGTGTGAAATCGTAAGATTACATCTAATAATGTTGTTTTCCCAGAACCAATTTTCCCAATAATTCCTAGTGATTTTCCAGAAGGAATATGGAATGAAATATTTTCTAAAAAGGGTGTAGGAGTATAAGAAAAGTTTAAATTTTTAACATAGAGAGGATTGTTATAAGAAAGCTGTTTTGGATATATAGGAATTGGTTCTTGTAGTATTTCTTGGATTCGTTCCATGGCTGGGATGGCTTGAAAAAAAACATTGAGCATCCAACCTAGCATATGGATGCAAGGTAAAACCATGGCAATATATCCTAAAAAGGCTGTAAGTTGTCCAATGGTGAGTTGTTTTTCTAAAATAGCATGTCCAACAAACCAAATCATTAAAAAAGTAGCAAGTCCACTGGAAACCTTTAGAATAGGCATAAAAAAAGATGAAATTTTAACAATAGATAAATTCGTCTGCATATTTTTTTGATTGAGTTGTAAAAATTTTTTATGAATATTTTGTTCTGCTTGACAAGATTGGATTACTGCGATTCCTTCTATCGATGCCAATGTATATGCTGAAATATCACCGAGTTGAATATTTGCATTTTTCCAGTGCGGTCTAAGAGATAAGAGATTGAATCGTATTGCAACTAAAGATAATGTAATAGGAAAAATAAAGTAAGCTGTAATCCTTACATTCATTTGAAGCATAGCTGTGAAACCAAATGCCAGCGTAACTAAAACATTAGCTATTTGTAAAATACCATAACCATATGAAGCACGAACAGATTGAATATCTTGCGTGCAACGGCTAAGTAAATCTCCTGATTGATGCGAAGCATAAAATTTTCTTTCTAATTGCATCAATTGGTGAAAATAATCATCACATATATCTGCCTCAATATATCGTGCAGGAATAAAATAAAATAAACGTGACCCAATACGAAAAAAAATAAGAATAAATGCACAAAAACAAATTTGTCCAACAATATGTGGCACATGAACTATATCATCAATGGCTTGTTTTAAAAGCATAATAATATGCATATATAAATATTGGTATGTCACAAGACAAAAGAGACCTAGAGCATACCATTTCCAGTATTGCACGGCATATTTTTTAGTAAAATACAAAAAAAGTTTCATGATATAATAGATGATAAAACTTGCCAAGGGAGTGAAACACAAGCCATACGATTTTTATATGAAATTAATTCTTGAAAAACTATTGTTTCACCATATTTTTCTAATAATGACTCGGGAAGTTCACCTTGAAATATTTTCAAGATAGTTTTTGTCATTTCTTGCACTATATTTATATTTTTCCCATGTACAAGGTTACACATAATAGATGCACTAGCAATAGAAAGTGAGCAACCTTCGCCAGTAAAATGAATATCTTGTATTATATTGTCTTGTTTTTGTATTTGTAAAGAAATAAGATCACCACAATTTATATTTTCTAATTCTGCGAATGCATTAAAAACAGGAAGTGTACCAAAATGATGGGGACTTCGATAATGCTTTAGAATAAGTTCTTGGTATATTTTTTCTAAAGCCATAATAGAAACCTCTTGCTTGGAAAGAAAAAAAAGTATAGGCAAAAAAAAACACGCCCAGCAGGACTCGAACCTGCAACCTTTGGATTCGAAGTCCACGACTCTATCCAATTGAGCTATGGGCGCATTATTTAGATATATTATAATATATTTTACAAAAAAATCAAGTACTTTTTATTGATTTTTTATGTTATATTAAACATAAAAAAAACAACATAAGAGTTGTTTTTTTGTAGATAATTTATCTTTATCTTTGAGCGGGCGATGGGATTCGAACCCACGACACCAAGCATGGCAAGCTTGTACTCTAGCCGCTGAGCTACGCCCGCATTTTTAAATCTAAAATATAAAATAATAAATTCTCAAAATCTATTTATCTTTATCTTTGAGCGGGCGATGGGATTCGAACCCACGACACCAAGCATGGCAAGCTTGTACTCTAGCCGCTGAGCTACGCCCGCATTTGTTTTCTTTTATTTTATATAGGCATTATATCTTGTCTATTTTCATTTGTCAAGCTTTTTTTTATTTTAAAAAAAAATATTATATATATTATGGCGATTATTTGTTAAAAATAGTGATAAGAAACATTATAAAATTTAAATCTAATAAATTTAATCAAATTTCATAATTTTATAATTCTTATTATGAAATTATGCTTGTTTTCTACGAAAACAAATTTTCGCATCTACCCCACAACCATTGCAACCTTCTAGAGTACAATATGGAGTCAATTCTCCTTTTTTTGATTTTTGCCACTCAGATCGTAAAAATTCATCTGAAACACCTGAGCTTAAATGCATCCAAGGTAAAATTTCATCTAAAGGAATTTCACGATGCAAATAAAAATTCAAATCAATATTATTGTCTGATATTGCCTTTTCCCATGCATCTAAACGAAAATATTCATTCCAAGAATCAAGATATGCACCATTTTTCCAAGCATCATAAATTACTTTGCTAATTTTTCGATTCCCTTTAGAAATAAGTCCTTCTAATAAACTGAGATTCACATTATGAAAATTAACTCGTACATTGCGGAGTCGCAACGAATGTCTTATATAAAATTGAGCTTCCTGTAAATACTCTGTAGTTGCCATAGAAGCCCATTGAAAAGGCGTATTTGCTTTTGGAACAAAACTAGAAATAGAGGCTGTGACATTGCCTAAATATCCATTTTGTTTTCGAATACTTCCTATACGATGCAATAAATCAACAATTCCATCTAAATCCTCTTTTGTTTCTTCTGGTAATCCAATCATGAAATATAGCTTCACAGAATTCCAACCCTCTTGATAAGCACATTCAATGGAACTGCACAATTCATCCCAATCAATAGATTTATTTATAGTGCATTGTAAATGAGTAGAACCTACTTCCGGTGCTAATGTTAAACCAGATTTTCGAACCGTTGCTACAATTTTTGGTAAAATTTTCAATTGTTCATTAATTCTCAGGGACGGCAAACTCAAACTGACACCTAAAGGTTTAAAATATTCTGTTAATTTTTCTGCCAATTCTTCCAAATAAGGATAATCACTAGATGACAAAGAATATAAAGAAATTTCTTCATATCCTGTATTTTCATAAATAGAAATGGCTTCTTGAAGTAAATGTTCTACTGATTTTATACGCAGAGGACGACGAATCATACTTGCTTGACAAAAACGACAACCACGAGTACAACCTCTCATAATTTCTAAAAAAATTCTATTATGAACAGTATCATTCAATCCTACAATGGGCTTTTTATATTTAAATTTTTCAAAATTTTCTAAAACTCTAGATACAATCAAAGATGGCATTCCTTGTTCTGGCATAATAGTAGCAACAGTTCCATTGTCATAATAAGAAACATGATAAAATGCAGGAGCATAAACACCAGAAATATCACAAGCAATTTTTCGAATGCGTTCTCTACGAGACACACCTTGTTCACGCAATGTAGCATCTAGACGCAAAACTTCCACAAGAAGTTCTTCGCCATCACCTAAAGCCACCAAATCAAGAAAATCTGCCCCAGGTTCTACATTATAGACGCCATGTCCACCTGCAATAATAATAGGTTCTTCTTCACCACGATCTTTTGCCCAAACAGCAATTTTCCCTAAATCTAACATTTCCAAAACATTTGTCCAATTTTGATTAGAACCAATCGAAAAACCAACAACATGAAAATCACATAAAGCACGATTCGATTCTAACGAAAACAAACTAACATTTTCCTGTCGCAAAAACTCAATCATATCAGGCAAAGGTGCAAATGCACGTTCACAAACAAGATCTGAACAATCATTCACAATCTCATACAATAACTTTAAGCCTTGATTACTCATTCCTACAGAGTACGTATCAGGAAAACAAAAACAAATATCACCTTTGATTTTATCCCAATCTTTTACAATAGAATTCCATTCACCACCTACATATTGCGAAGGACATTGTACTCGAAATAAAATACGATTTAAAAAATTTTGAATATCCATAAATTTAAACTCTTACTTTTCTTTGTATTTTTAATTAACAATAATTCATGCAATATTTTAGCAAATCATATAAAAACTTTCAAATGAAAATATTCAGATAAAAGCTATTTCTCCTACCTCGAAACAAATCCCCAAAGCAAATTACCCAAAGTAAGTAAGTTTTCCTCCCCAGAGCAAATTCCCTCCCCAGAGTAACTTTTCTCCCCAGAGCAAATTACCTCTCCAGAGTAACTTTTCTCCCCAGAGAAACGTACCGCCCAAGAGCACATCCCCTCCCCAGAGTAAAACAGAGTAAATTACCTCCCCAGAGCAACTGACACCTCCCCAGAGCAAATTCCCTCCCCAGAACAAATTCCCACCCCAGAGTAACTTTTCTCCCCAGAACAAATTCCCACCCCAGAGTAACTTTTCTCCCCAGAGCAACGTACCGCCCAAGAGCACATCCCCTCCCCAGAGTAAAACAGAGTAAATTACCTCCCCAGAGCAACTGACACCTCCCCAGAGCAAATTCCCTCCCCAGAACAAATTCCCACCCCAGAGTAACTTTTCTCCCCAGAACAAATTCCCACCCCAGAGTAACTTTTCTCCCCAGAGCAAATTCCCGCCCTAGAGCAACATTGTGCCTAGAGCAACATTGAAAACACTTGTCCAATGACCATGTAGAATGAAATTAGATGATTATATAC
>ERZ795052.3620-NODE-3620-length-16813-cov-14.571130_pt1 | contig 16813 bp, 16 predicted proteins | sample MGYA00375136_ERZ795052 | MGnify/ENA primary metagenome ERZ795052 (study PRJEB30181, sample SAMN05720156) | activated sludge metagenome | isolation source: Anaerobic digester | place: Japan | collected 2015-05-26 ... | reverse complement strand
TAAAGCATATAAGCGCAAAGCCCTAATGTTAATATTTTACGTTTCATCAATTATTTTTGGTTCTTCCCCATCTGGTGTAATTACTACAGGAATACCATTTAGTGCATTACTATGTTTGTATAGTGTTAAATAATTTTCCGCATCAATTAACAAGCATTCGTCTTTTTCTAAAGTTCCTTTAAAATCTTTATATTTAATATATTTCATATTTTACCCTCCTTATATTTTAATTAATCCATTAATTGTCCAACCACGAGCAACTAATGTCGCAACTGCATCATCACTCGCTTCTGTTCTATTTTTATTTGTAGCAGTAAATGTGCCATCGTTTTTTGTCGTTGCTGCATAAGCAATTAATGTGTTGTCCATATCTGTTGCTGATAAGCCTGTGCCTGTCAATACTGTTGTCGTTGGTACGTTCTCACCATTTACTGCTGTGTATGAACCTGTTATTAATGAGCAATTGGTTAAATCAAGGCGGTATGTTAATGCTGGTAAATCACTTAACGATCCTGTAATTAATGAGCACTTGTACAAAACAAGGGCGTATGTTAATGCAGGTAAGTCACTTAAGGAACCTGTAATTAATGAGCAATTGTACAAACTAAGATAGTATGTTAATGCAGGCAAGTCACTTAACGATCCTGTAATTAATGAGCAATTGTACAAATCAAGATAGTATGTTAATGCTGGTAAATCACTTAATGCACCTTTTATTAATGAACAGTTGCCTAAATCAAGATAGTATGTTAATGCAGGTAAATCACTTAACGATCCTGTAATTGATGAGCAATTGAACAAACTAAGGTGGTATGTTAATGCAGGTAAATCACTTAAGGAACCTGTAATTGATGAACAGTTGTCTAAACTAAGGCGGTATGTTAATGCAGGTAAATCACTTAATTTCGTTTTTAGTCTTGTGTCTGTATTGTTGTCAGAGAGTGAATAATTGCCCCCCCACGCACTAGTAATTAATTTAACATAACTTTCATTTGGAATTATAACATCTGGCTTTTCTGCTGTTGATGTTTCTATTGGAGTTGTTCCATCAGAATATAACACTGTTCCTTCTGGAAACACCCATAATCTGTTAGTTGGGTTATTCCAACTCATATTAAATCTTCCTGCACCAACTTTAATATTATATGTTTTTGTAAGTGCCTCAAATCTTGTTGGGACAATATATTTTAAAACACTATTTTCATCCATATATATAATTCTGTCATAAGGTATTCCACTATTTAATTTAATATTATTTAGTTCATCAATAGCAGTGTCAAGAGTAGTGGAGTCTAAACCACTGGTAGTATTGTCATATGGAAGACTTTGCGTTCCGTTTCTAACATTATCAATGTATGCTTTGTCAACCTTGTCTAACGCACCACTAATTGTATCAGTCGCTAAAGGTATTGTTAACTTTTTATCTGTTATCGCTAAATCTGATTCGCCCTCAACTTTTATGCCTTCTAATATGTTTACCTCAGCATTTGGTTCAATTCCAGCAAGTTTTGACTTTTCATCATCTGTATAAGCGTTTGTATTAGCGTTGCTTTCATATAATGCTTTAACTTCGCTTGCTGACAATTTATCGGTAACATTAACATATACACTACCGGTCCATCGATAGGTTGAAGTATTTCCACCACTTGTTTCATCGGCTATTACTACGTATAAAGTTCCCTCTACTCCTGTTGCTGGTAAATTGGCATATGTAGCATACTCAACATAATCAGTATAAGCACCTGGCACATATATAGGATCTACAATACCACTAGCGTTAAGAGGTGCATAGCCATTAGCAACGCCTTTGTTAGCGATATCTTCTTTAGCACCAAACTTTATATTTAACTCTGCTTGGGTGTCTAATGCTTCTAAATGTGTAATTTCTGTATCTGACACAAGTGATTTGCCTTCTACTTTGTCAACTTTAAGATTTAATTCCCTGTAAATTGCTTTGTTTTGTAAAGGTTTTTTAGATGTTGCGCTTAATTTTGTGTCAATTGGCTCAACCCTGATATAACCTTTTTTAGGCGTTGCTTGCACCTCAAACTTAGCGTATAAGGTCGTATTCTCACCGATTAGTGCGCCTGGTGTTGCTGCAATAGTAAGGGCTTCGTTTGTAAACCAGCCCTTAAATACATAACCCGTTTTGATTAGCGCTGGCAATACGCTAGGCAAATAATTTTGATTTGTTAAATCTGTTTGCTCTGGTGTTCCTCCGTTTTCAACCCACGTAATAGAATAGCCAGTCTCGCTCAGTGTAAATAATGCGTATATTGTAATGTCACCCGTTGTGCCTGTTGGTATGCTTGTTATCGCCGTTGTCATTTCTGCGTCGCTAAACCAACCGCCAAATACATAGCCTACCTTGCTTGGATTTAACAGCGTTATTGTAGGAGACTCAACGTTGTATTCGTCGGGGTTGCCTAAATTGTTTGACCCACCATCTAGCTCATAGTTGATAACATATAATGTTCGCACAAACTTGGCGTATAGCGTTTCATTTTGTGTGATTAGTTGTCCACCCGTTGCTGGTGCGCCCGTAAATAGCGAGTTAAAGTACCAACCGTCTAATTCGTAACCTGTTTTTGTTATTATTGGAAGAGGTGATGGTAAAGACGCAACATTAGTCAAGTCATCAGGTGCAGGTGTTCCGCCATTCTCTACCCACGTGACAGTGTAAGAATTAACAATCCATTTGGCGTATACAGTAAGGCTTCCATTTATTGTTTGCCCTGCTAAATATTGAACTGTGTAATCACTGTTCCACCATCCAGCAAAAGTATATCCAGCTTTAGTTGATGTTGGCAAAGGCGATGGAAAAGCTGTAACGCCTATGTTAGAAGAGACCGCACTGCCACCGTTGGAATTATACGTAATATTGTATAAATTTACAATCCATTTTGCATAAATTGTTGCATCCGCATATATTGGTTCTCCTGGAACAACAGCAACAGCCGCTGAACTATTCCCCCAACGCCATCCATCAAAAGTAAGTCCGGTTCTACTAAGAGAGGGTAATGGGTCAGGTATTGCTGTTTGATTAGTCAGGTTGTCAGGAATAGGTGTTCCTCCATTAGCAACAAAAGTAATTGAATAGCCTCCTATTTGAGCTTCTATCCATAAAGCATACAGCTGCGTATTGCTTGTAATGGAGTCACCAGTTAGTGCTTGAGTAGTGCATTCTGCATCATAGTACCAACCACCAAATTCATATGAATATGTCTCTGTAGGAGACTTATAAGGAATGTAATCATCTAAATCAGGGATTTCTGTAACATCGTACACTGGACTAAATAAAGGTAATCCTCCATTCATTACAAAATATACGTTATATTTGCTTGCCATATCATTTCAACCTCCTTGTCATTTGAAAATATGAATGTAAATAAACTTAAAAATAGTAATAATGACTTCATTAAGCAACCTCAGTGATTTTGTACATAATCAAATAAGGTGCGTCGTTGTTTTTTGTTTTAACATTTATTTCAAACCCACCTACCGAAACGTTAAATAATTTTGAGTAGATATTCTCCGCTAATACATCGTTATAGGTGGTCTCGTCTATTCCGTCGTTAGGCATAATTTCCACAAAACTATTGCTAGTAATATCAGCGTCCGCAACCACTAAAGAGTATGGTGCGCTATCCCCTGTTGCAGAGACCGACACAAGTTTAACCTTGTCAATCTCTAGTGTTAGGAAATCTTTAACATACGTCGTCCAAGTTGACCCGTTAAACGTTGCAAAAATTAAGTAATTGCCCGCAATGCCAGAAACATAGAACGCACCATTTACATATTTTGCCATAACTAAAGCATTAAAATTAACACTGTTTATTGGCACGATTGCTCGATATATTTTGTCGTATGTTTTAGCTTGTATGCTTGCTAGCATTAAGGCTAGGCTTGCAAATGTTCCTAAATTATAGATGTTTCCCTTTGTGTCTATATTGCCCTCGTGCAGCACCTCGGTTGATGCATCGCTTGGAATTGCTGAAGCATTATCAACTATTCGGTAATACGGTTTTAAATCAGCCCCGATGCCAAGATAACCATAGTTTTCAACACCGTAAGCACCGACAATTAATGCTTTTTTAACACGATCAAGGTTTAACACATAATTTGTAATTGCTTTGTTTGAGATTGGTCTAGTCGATGTTGTTGATGCTGCTGTGTCTAACGGATACAACAATTGCATTAAATCAAGCAGCGCTTGGTATTGTGTTTCTGTAATTGTTGCTTCTTCATTTGGTAAAACTCCCTCACTAACACTTTTAGTGACTAAGCCTTGCGCATAAATTGTGCTATCTGATATTTTTTTAATCCGCGTTGTTATTTTAACCGTGCCAGCAACATCAGTTACCCAACTAGGCACTGTATAACGATAAAACTCGTTGTCAGTTAAAATAGCAATTAATTCATTTGAACTTTCACCGTCTGGCCTTTCAATTACCAATCGGCAATTATAATCAGTAAGTGTGATGCCACTAATATATATGTCAATATTATAGGCTAAATTACTGCCTTGTACCCACACCTCTGTTGAGGTCTCTTCTTCAAATTGCCCCGCTGAATAAACTATAACCATATTTTCCTCCTTACAATTTATCTATTATTTTTAATATTTAAATATATCAGCCCTATGTGCCCATTAACTGCGAGATACATATCACCATCTACATTACCTATTGCCCATGATGCCCAACTCTCATTAGTGCTAACATTGATATAATTGTCTGTCACTGTAATATTAGTACCAACAACTAACGCCTCAGATGTGCCTTTGCATGTTTCGTTTTCAAACGGCGCATATGTGGCCGTCGTTGAATAATACAAATACAAATCTTCAGCACTCGAAACGTCGCGAATAATAATGTTTTTTTCAATAAATGCTTTCCCAACAATAATATTATCAGGATCATCGCTTAAAAACTCATCTTGTATTGTTATTTTCATAATTTCTCTGTTATCTTTGTATATTTTTTTGTTTAACACAGAAAATATTAAATTGTTAACATCTAACAAAGCATTATCTACTAAAGGATAATTACATGAATATGTTTCCGAGAATGTTTTTTGTGCTGGGTAATTTGGTATTTGCCCACTTGCCGTTGCTGACCAATCGTTATATGCGTATATATTCATGTTTGTAAACTCACCATTATTATCGGTATATTTGCATCGCTCTTGTAGTCCGTTGTCGTTATCGTATATTCGTAAACCAACTGACAAATTATCTTCAGCACCAAAACTAACAAGGACAGAATTTCCACTTGCGTATTTTGTAAACCCGCTGCTTAATTTAGAGATATCGTTTTCTATTGTTGCTGATGTTTCAAACACAATAAGGTTTAGTGCTTTTGCTGTTTTGTCAGTAATTGTTTTCAGCAAATATGCGTTGTATGAATAGTCTGCTACTGTGATGTTACTAAAACTAAATAAACAATAACGCTTAATCAAATCATGCCGTAAAAAAGCCTCACCAGAACTAGCAATCGACGTGATTCTGCGTTTATAATTAATTCCTGAAAAACTTGTTTTATTTACAAAGTTTTTCGAATATTCTGCTTTTACGCTAACCGAATAATCATTATATTGTTTTTCAATTGATGTTAAAATATAATTTCCATAAACATCAAATAGCGCAGGTAATGCATCTGTTTTTAAAAACATTCCAATTGCTGTCAGCCTATCATTTCCTAGCCTATTAATGTTTTGCTTTTCTTGTTCCCCTAATAATTTTAAATCAACAAAGCTATTTTGCTGATTGTTTGTCAAAACAACATTGTGTTTTAATTTAGTTGCTTTAGATGTTCTCATCCTTATATTAGCGGTCGTAACATAGGAAATAGTGTATAGTATATCTTTTAAATCAACTAAAGGAGTAAAGCTGTCACCAGCAACAATTCCTTTTCTTGCCTCAAACAAAACATTTTGAATTGAACGATTCAATAATGCGTTTGGTCTAAAGCCTAGTCCCTTGATCACGTTGCTATTTTCTGAGTAATATATGCAGTTGTTTTTACGCATTTCACCATCTATTGCAATTGTTTTTAATGTATTATATTCGGTTTCTGCTAACACTCTGTTTGTAATGTCTAACTCAGCATAACCAGTTGTGGGTTCTCCATTTACTATTGCCGAATACCATAAACTAGCAATTACTTTGTTGAGTCTGTAAATTGGGTATGGCAATATTATTTCTAGATTTTCGTCTGTCATTTGCAAACCCGTTGATGCTCGTGCTGTTGTTCTAATATTTGTTTTGGCAAACGTATCAACGCCACTTGTTAAAGGGTATAGTGCGTTTTCTGTCTCTATATCTAGTTCCGATGCGTATTCGCTCAATGATTGTTGCTTTGTCACCATACTATATTTTGTAACGTCAAACTCGGAACCACGCTCATTTAAATCTAAAAAACTAATCTCAAAATAATCGTTTTCGTCAATATTTACTTTGATTAAAATGTTTAGTGGTTTAACTAACGTGTTTAAGAACTCCCATGCGTTTGGTTTGTTAAATGCTTCTTCGGGGCAAATTGTCCCTGTTGCTAGTGCTAACAAATCAGCATCATAATAATATGTTTCTGATTCAAAATCTAAATACACATCTTTTAAACGTTGCAAATGATATGCAATATCTCGTTTTGTTCCTGCTAATGGTTGTGTAATAGACAAGTTAGGTAGCGTAATTGTCCTTAACATTTGTGTAGGACTTACTAAACCCAAAAAATAATTATACAAAGCAGGAGTAAAACTTGCTATGGTTGATGTAATATCACCAACTAATAATTTTTTAATTAATGTTGTACCATCATAAATTGCTGCAATGTCGTAAGGCTCAAGGCTTGCAATCTCTGCTACTTGTGGTATTACTGCTACGGCACTATCTAGGTTTTCGTTGGCTACTTCTTTTATTGTTATGCCCTCTTTTAAAGCATAACTAACGCCATTTATATTAACACTATACGCCATTAATAATCACCTCGATTGCCATATGTTTGCACTGTGCCTAAACCATCTTTTAAATAATTTATTTCTCGCTTTTCTTTAGTTATCTCTACTGCATAATTCACTATTTTATTCGCCATCATTGACCCAGCCGATATCCAACCAACAGGACCAGCAAACATCATCGCTACCATTGTTGCACCCTCTATAATCAAACTAAGATTATCAGTCACATTATAGTTACCTGATAATTCAGCATATTTATTGACTCCTTGCATTAGCGATTGTTTTGCTGCTGCTATTAATGCTGAAGTAACTGCACTATTACGTATCCCATCCGCTTTGTTTGCTTTACCCTCTTGTGTCGCCGCCTCTTGCTGTTGGCTTGGCGTTGCGTCTACTCCGCTAGTTGGTGATCCAGTTGTTCCCTCTTTGTATATTCTAATTGCAATTGCATCGTTCATTCTAACACCTCATCACGACTGTTATCATTGGGTGAGCCCCGATAACGGAGTTTAAACTTTGACTTTCAACGACCATTGAATAATTTTCAATTGCTGAATTCATAAAAACGACACCAACATTAAATTTAGTGTTGCCAGACAAAGTCCCACATCGTATTTGGCTTAATTTGTTGCAAAAAGCATTGTCTTTGTTCAACATTGATATATTTAGCGAAACAGTTGCAAACAGCTTTTGAGAGGTGTTTATTTCGCCATTTCCATATCTTTGGTTATCAACGCTTGCTGCATATACTAGCGTTCTTGTTGGCGCTTCATATATTGCATCATCAATTGTGATATAAGCAATATCATTGCTATTCATTGATTCTATTAACGTCCCCATCATTTGTAACGATGTAACGTAGTTGTTTCCTGCTCGATTAAAAGAATTGTTAATAAATGTTGTGTTGAATGTCATTAAAACAACTTCGCCAGAATCTTTTACAAACGTTTTGTTGTTGTATCTTTTCGCAAAATCGTCAAACAAATATCTAGTTGTATTAACATCCGTTGTCAATATTTCTAATATTATTGGTGTGTACGTGCTAGATGTATATATGTTGCCTCTTAGATATTTAACAATAACTGTAATATTATCATTTAGCATGTCATATGCTTGTTCGTCGGCAATAACAATTTCAGCTCCTATTTTTGCTTTTAAAAAATCATTAAAACTATTATAATTCATAGCTCACACTCCCGCTTATGCTTTCTGCTGTTTGCTTGATTGTTCTTTCAACCCACATATAATTGTGTATTTCTTTCCCTTTTGGTGCTCTTCCGTCACGTTTGGCTTTTAGCGCATAGTTTACATCCTTTGCGTAATCACCAGTTTTTTCGTTTGGTGCGGTTATTTCAATTTCCCAAAAATCGCCATAGTCATATAATTTAATATTGCTTTGCATATTCCCCGTGTCATAAGGGCACATCGCTACTAGATTGCTCCATAGAAGATAATAAAATAAGTTGTCTTCCATGTGTTTATCTTCCAATCAATGATATAATGGATGTATAACTAGGGCGCGAACTAATAAACTTATTTTTATTTAAATCTCCATGAACAACATTGTCAACTCTATACAAAGTGCCGTCATACAGCACGAAATCATTTACTTCCATTTCACTAACGTTATCGTTTGTTTCTATTTCGCCTGTTTTTAAGATCACTTGCCCATTGCCTACTTGCGCTAGTTGCGTCCCAAAATCTTTTACATCCTTTGAATAAAATACTCCTTGTGGCACTGCATCTTTTATAAGCTTGTTGTTTAAAACATATTTTGCTTTGTACCAAATATTACGGTCTGGGTAATCGCGCCTAGAATTGTTAACATCAATGCCCATAAACACACCCTCTTAATATGTTGCAAAAACCAGCGTTAAATAAAACGTTGTAAGCATCAGGTGATAATACTTGCTTTGTGTTTTCGCTATCCACTGAAAGATTTCCGTTGCGGCGAATATAATCTATTTGATATATGACTGCTTTTTTGAATGCACTTTCTTGATAACTTGTCGCTGTTATCATTTCTTCCGAAAAGTCATATTTGCTTGCTAAATAATTGATAAGCCATTCTTCCGTTTGGCTAATAAATATTTCTACTTGTTTTGATGGGTTGTCTGTAACACTTCCCTTTAGTTCAATCTCTAAATCTATACCTCTTGCATCAAAATAATCTTTTTTTGTTATATACATTTCTTTCACTCCTTGCTTTTATTTTATAAAATGGATGAGGTTTTTTAACCTCATCCATAATATTTGAATACTTATTTCTATTTTGCTGTTCCCTCACCTGTGTTGACAGGATATAGTTTAGCATCCGCTTGAACAACTCTGCAATAGTAGTTTGCTGCCACATTGACAACGCCATTAGCAGGCAATGCTGTATATGTGCTTGTATTGATTGCTATTCCTGCATTAGGCACTGCAATTGTTGATGCATTTACTGCTGTATAATACTTATGTCCGATAGGCAATGTTGCTGGGTTAACAGTAACAACTGCTGTTGCACCATTTCCTGTAACCGTAACTGTCAATGTAGTTGCTACTGTTGCAGTTTGTACTTTAACGTTGCGGATTACTGCTGCGCCTCTTGTGTCTTTTAAAGCAACCGAAGCAATCATTTCAACAAATCCGTAAACAACTGCGTCGCTTGAATTTGCAAAATCAGGAAGTTTTGAATTAATTACTTTCCCTCCTGTTGGAGAAACGCCGTGGAATGCATCTTGCGCTAGACAAATTAAATAAATATCTGTCTTTCCGTCGCCATTTGTCGGAATAATATCGATATCGTGTCCTAATAGGTCGTTATAATATCTTCCAGCATCAACAAATGGAATGCCGTCAAATCCCTCTACTTGTCGACCAAAACTATCTTCGCTTTTAGTCAAATAGCCAAGAGCTGCTGCTGCTGTTTTTAACTTAATAATTGCTTTTGAGTTTGCCAAAATTACTGATGGTTTTCTCTTACATGCCATAATAGCAGTGTTCAATTCCTCGATGATTACCAATGCTGTTGTTGCGCTAACGCTTGACAAATCAGCTGCTGACGTAATCTCAGTGTCTGTCCCTGCCAACGCTGTGCTTAACCCATCAAATGCGGTGTCAGCATTTCCGTTAACTACATTATATAAAAATAAGTTCTTGGCAGCGATCACTTGCTCTTCGGCTTGGAATGCTACTTCTTGAGGGTTTGCAATGTTCAAAGCTCTATCAAGGCCAAACTTGCCACCCATAATCTTTAAATTTGTTGTATATTGTGTTCTCTTTGCTTCTCCAGCTGTGTAATCACTACCGATATCACGCAATGCTGCTGGTGATGCAGTTGTTTTTCTCATATAGCCATAAGTTAAGGTTGAACCCGTTCCCCCTGGTGCTACACAGTCATCGAATGGCATCAAGTCGAATAAAATACTTGAGCGCCTAAATTGGTCAATAATGGCTTGGTCGACTTTGTCGGCTTTGCCTTTTTTTACATCATTTAATGTTAACATGATTTTCTTTTTCTATCCTTTCGTAAAATTGATCATATGTTTCTATTGGTTTCCAATAGTCATCTTTTGAATATTCGATAAATCTTGAGTTAAATATCCTATTAAAATGAGTGTCTTGTATGTTAATATACATATCTTCAAACTCTTTCCGATATTCAATTATTCTTTTTTCAACTTGTTTTTTTAATTCTAGATCACCTTTCCAAAACTGACTTTGCATCGTTAAATACATATACACACAATTATTGACAACTAGTTCAGGGCATATTTCTACATCCCTCAAGTTTCTGGTTGCTATAAATTGCCCCTCTAAAAAATAATAAGCATTTTGTCTGTTTGTACCACCGTCTTTTCTTGTGAGTGACGACGGGTTAAACTTCCAAAGTATTATGTTTTCTTCAAGTCTAAAAATATTTTTTGTTCTGTTTAGTGCTTGAATATTAAAACAAGCATCTTCGCTTAGCATTATTCCTCTTTCAAACTTTAAGCCAATTGACTTGATATAACTGCGCTTATATACTTTCCCGTGACACCAAGTGTTGTGGAATATGTGAGGTATTAGCGTTCCGTCGCTTGATTGCTCAATAAAGTTGCCAAATATAATATCAGGTTCTTTTTTCATCGCTTCAAACAAGCAGAACAAAGATGTTGTACTAAATAAAACATCATCGGCATCCATAAACATATAATACTCGCTGTTTGTATGGTCAATCCCATATTGGCGCGCCATACCACACCCACCATTAGTAGGGCGTCTTAAATACTTAACGTTTTTATAATGTCTTAACTCAACATCAGAGTGATCGTTGACTATAACAATTTGTATCTTGCTAAAATCAACCCCTGCTTGAATCTTGATTGAACTAAGCGCTAAATCAACAACAGCATCAGGCTCCTTGTAATGAGGTATGATAATACACAACTTGTATTTAGATTGGCTTATATTATTACTTTTTGGCATAATGCTCGCGCACGGCTGCAGTTAAGTCTACCGTTCCATCATCAAATTTCTCTTGTTTGTACTGTGGGTTAGTGCTTATAACTGTTGTTTTAGTTGTAAATTGTGGGTTTTCTTCAACATATTTTTTTGCGTTAGCCTCAAAATCTTCTATTTTTTCTCCCTTTTCAACTTCGCTCAAAACAAATTTGCGAAACTTTTTGTCAATGTTCAAAGCAGCAAGTTTTTCTAAATATTGATTTTCTTTTTCTTTTTGCTTGTAAGTTTCATTTTCTTTTTTAAGCTGTTCTACTAAGGTTTCATCAACTTGCTTTGTTTTTAGTTCATCTCTCTCAGCAATAATTGTTTTTTTCTCTGCTTCTAACTTCTCAATTTCAGTTTTGTGGTTTTCTTTCAACTCGGCAATTTCGCTCCCAACAGCATCTAGCAATAAACTTATTTGCTCTTTTGTTGGTTCTTCGATTCCTGCTTTAATTAATAATGCTTTCGCATCTTCTCTCTTCATACAATATTTTCCTCCTTACACATTTTTTACGAGATTGCAAACTCGAAGATTTGTATGCTTAACCTTTATTTTTTATACGTGATGCGGTTAAATCACATCACAAATTATATAATTTAGGCGTAGCCTATAATTACCTAAAGTTTAACATTGTATTTTGCGCCAATGTCATTAACCAATATTTTAGAATACTCTCTACGTTTGTCACGTTTCAACCACTGGTTTTGCTTTCGCAAATCTAAATCTCTTGCTTCCCATTTTTTAATTAGTTTGCGGTTTCTAACAATTTCTAATTTGTAGTTTTGATTTGTTGGATCTTGCTTGGCAAGTTCTTTGTATTGATTCATTCTATCTCGGTATTCTCTGATGTTCCGTTCATTTTTGCGATGTTCTGCTGTTGCAATATATTTGTCTTTTTTAAAATAGCCATAAGATATCCCCAGTTCGTTTTCTAGCTTTTCTGCTGAGGTTCCTAACACTTGTTCGATAGACACCGATATTTTTTTATGCCTGCAATTTGGTCGCGTGCCTAAATATATCGGTGCTCCCTCTACCTCTTGTACTGACATCATGTTTTTGCTCGAGATGTGTTCTGCAATTTTATCTTTAACATCTTTCTTAAGGTCAAAACTTTCCCATCGAGCGTCATAATAATACTGCCCTTGATAATCTTGATGATCTTTGGCGCAATCTTGCATAGAATTATAAAGATAAAATACTATACCAGCATTTGCACCATATTTAAGCTGTTTGGCTGCTACTTCGTTTGCCATGTTTGTTCGTACTGCCATTTCCATATAAGTTTTGTAATTGAACACTTTGCCGTCTTTATAAACAACCTTTATCCCCTTTTCAATGCCTACTTTTGTTTGTTCATAAATCGATTTTTTTAATTCATCAACTGATGTTAGCCGCTCAATTTTCGCCAGTGATTGGTTATACCTACTCAGTGCTGCATTTATAAGCAAATTGCCTTTCTGGATATTAGTAGACGCTTCGCTTTTTTCATATGTTCCTATTATTTTTTTGCTGGCTTCTACAACTTTGCTCGCTGCCTTTTCGCCTCGACTAACAATTTTTTCAAGTTGATTCTTTAACTTGTTTTTGTTAATAGGGTTTAAATGATATTGTTTCCACTTTTCTAGGTCTTTTGATTCTTTGTTCAATTCTTTGTTCAATGTTATAACAACATCGTTTTCAATTGTCGAATATACAACACCGACATCTTGCGAAATCTCGTTTAGCTTTTCATTATCTACGGCATTTTGCAATTCTTCTTTCTTGCTTTTGATAATTTCGTCATTCATTTACTACGCTCCATCGCCTTGATAAGCATCGTCATCTATATTGTCTGGTTCGCTTGATACTTTAATGCTGTCTAAATATGCCGTGATATAATCAACCATTTCATTTTGCTCTGCCTCATTCATTTCAGGAAAAACAATTTCAACATATTTCTTCGGTGATATTCCACCTTGTGCAAGACCAGGTAAGTAATGATTAATAACACTGTATTTCAAATTTTCACTTACAAACTTTATAGCATCGTCTTCGCTTTGAGCGTACCACTTTTTCCTGAACTCGACAACTGACATTAAGCCGCTTGCTACATTAGTGCGGTCACGTGCCATTTCTGTTTCTTTGTCTTCAAAAACAGAGTCATCAAACTTAATATTAATATCATTGTCTTCAATTTCTGGAAATTCATCGGGCGTGTACATTGTTGCCACTTGCATTAATGTTTTAACAAAGCCTCTTAACGCTTTTTCCAAAACGATCTCATGCTTTTTGATCGTTGTAAATAATTGCGATTGCATGCTGACAACTGCTGTTGCCGTCATTACACGCCCCTCGCCAGCACCGCCCAAACCAAGAGAATAATGATTTTTGCCAAAGCCCATTTTGATAGATGCTATGTTCAGCTCTTCGTTTATTCCCTCGATATATGCTTGGAATCTTATCTCTTCGTTAGATGTTTTTATAAGCGTTTCTCCACTATCGCTTCTTGGTAAATTATAAAACACAATGTCATTTGGGTCAAACGTTCTAACCATTCGTACCTTACCATCTGTACTAACATTTGTTTGGGTCAATGCCGCATCGACAAATATACGCTTTTTCGCCAACGTGTACTCTGTATCGAATGCATCATATTTGTTATCTAGTGATTTTAAAGTGTCAATGGAGTTAGCAAATAATGAGATTGGCAAGTCGCTATCAATATCAAGGTTATTAGCAAGGTTAAGCTGTATAATCATATACCACGGCGTAGATGTGTTTGCTTGAAATATGCTTTTCTCTGCTTTGATGACTTTCCCGTTTCTTGAATATTGTCGTTCGGTGTGTATCTCATATAGCCCTTGCTCGTTTTTTAAATGATATATTACATCGGTGTAATTTGTGCTTTTAATGTAAAACGCGCACTCGGTTATCTCACCGTTTTCTATCGTGATTGGGTAAATATTTTTTGCATTAATTCCCGATATTTTAATGCTACCATTTTTGCTTGTCATGTTCCCGGCACTATCAATTGGGATGCCAGTCACTGATATTGCAAGTGCTGACATTGACAACGCTGCTGCCATTTCTGTGTATTTGTTTAACAAATACCAAAAATTGTTAGTGTTTAAAATATTGTCTAGTTTTTCCTTTTGCTCTTTTGGCACTATGATATCACATTTTTCGTTTGCTAGTAAGTTTGCTAAATCTTCGCACGCTTTTTTCGCAAAATTCATTTGTTTTTTATAAAATACATGCTCGACCCCGTTTTGGTAAATAGTATATTTGTGGAAATCTGGGTCGTACCCATTATACCACATTTCCCACAAACTTAAATACTTTGATTGTGGCTCGCAATTTCTATTTAATTCTCCAACATATGAGTTTATTCTTCCTTGTACATCCATTTATATTTCCTTTCTGCTTTTTTAGCCAACCTCAATTAGCATCCGCATATCTTCTTCTAACGAATATTCCATTGCGTCCAACAAATCAACTGGGTTATTAAACCCTGCAATGTCAAGTCTTTCGTCTGGTTTGTTTGGATCCCAACTTGCGTTTGACAACGCATCAACCATAACATCCTTGCATCTTTCGCATATTTTCACACGTTTGGAACTAACTAAACGATTAAAAAACCTAATCCTATTAATGATTGATGACTTAATTGCATTTAATATTGTAGTTGTAAGCGCGTTTGCTATTTGCGCTGTTCTTAACCCGCGGATAAGTATTTGCTCTGCACTATCACAGCGAGTTATGAAAAACAATTTATATCCGTCATAAACTTCATGACAAAATTGTATAAACTCGCTTTCAAGGGCGATCGGGTTTAATTCTCTTGTTATTCTTTTAGCATACAAGATAACAACCTCTTCGTAGTTTTTTGTGATCCCAGTTGCAACAAATGTGGTGGCTGATAAACTACCGCCAAAGTCAACACCAACAGTTATTTTTATAATTTCATTCTTTTTGTAGTCATCTTTAACAATAAATTCTTTTGTGTTGTTAGCAAAATACTCATAGCACAGTCCTTGAGCAATACAACGCTCACCCATAATGTCTCTGCGATACCAAAGCGATCCAACTTCATACGTTTGCATAATTTCTTCTAACCGCTCGGGTGTGATAGACAAATTGTCCATTAATGTGAAGTGCTGATAATTATACCCTCCTAAATAATTTATTGCTTTATATTTATCCACATAATTAGAATATATCGGGTGAGTAGGCGCACAAGGGTTGAAGTCCCATAATATTTTGCTTTCGATGGATGCTAGTTGCCTGCCCATTGCTGTTTTAATAAAACTAATCCTAAAATCATCACTGTCAAAATGCAAGTTTATTTCAGTCGCTATCCATAACCCGTACGAATTTCCTAGTATTTTTTTGTAGCTATCTGCTTTGCCACCGCCAGCAAATATAAGTATCTTTTCCCCAGTTAAGGTGTTGATATACAACGCTTCATTATCTTTGTACTTCCCCCACCTGCATCTACCTCTAAATAAGTGTTCAAGTCCATAACCATTTGAATCACCAATGTTTAGCTTTGCATTGGCCATTGTTGAACCTGTTGCTAAATGCAGCTTGTCAGGACACCGCTCTAAAAAATCACAAGCAATTATACAATTAGCAATTGTCTTACCACTTCTAATGGATCCCTCTGCAACGCTCATTTTTGATTTAAAACCTTTGTGAATATAATCTTTCCATTTTTTAGAAAATGGTTTCCATTTGATTGTTGTTTGGCGCGGTTGATATTGCAATGGCAATTGGTTAGGAATTGTTTGCATCATCATCGCTTATATCTCCTTGATCAATTTCGTCATCGTTGTATAACAATAATTGGCTTAATGGTTTTAAATCTTCGATTGTGCCTTGTGTTTTAATGTTGATCGTGTCTGGGTTCAAACAATAGCGTTTAGCGAGTTCTTTAGCTGCTCGCAATCTATCTGCTGTTGTTGGATGCTTTTCAACAATTCGTGCTTCAGAAAATCCTCGCCCTATTCCCTCAACCACAATTTGTTCTTCTTTGATTTTACCTCGCATTACTTTTGTCAGGAACTCTAAGACCTCGTCAGCGCTTGCAATTTTCTTGTTCATGCGACTTTCTGTATAGGCCCGAATCTCTTCTTCGAGTTTCTTCGTGTTCTCTTGTCCTATTGAATATGCCATTTTTTTTGAGTACCCGGCCTTTTCCGCTGCTTTTGTCATGTTCCCCAATTTCACATATTCAACAATAAATTTTTGCTGTTTAAGCGTCAGCTTTGGCTTTTTATTTTTCCCTTTGCCGCTTTTATTATTTAGTTTTTTTTTATTGTCTTCATTCATTAGGTTTTTTGCACCCCTTTATATATAATATAATTATATATAATAATATTTGTTTAAATAATATATAAATATATATAG
>ERZ795052.3583-NODE-3583-length-16951-cov-4.941880_pt1 | contig 16951 bp, 11 predicted proteins | sample MGYA00375136_ERZ795052 | MGnify/ENA primary metagenome ERZ795052 (study PRJEB30181, sample SAMN05720156) | activated sludge metagenome | isolation source: Anaerobic digester | place: Japan | collected 2015-05-26 ... | reverse complement strand
AAACTGGTTGCACGGACTGTTCGTCCGGCCTGCCCTTTTCGTCCGCCATGCCGGAAACGAAGTTTAGCATAGCCGCTTTCGACGGTTTAGGTTTCCCTCGGCCGTCGGTTTGATCGTGAGAGGCGCAGTACGAGGTGCGCAGCGCTCAGCACGTCGTAGCCGGCCGGCACCGGCGTGGTCGCAGGATTGCGCCGGACAATCACAGAAGCCGACGTTTCATGCTTCGCCTGATGACGGGCGGCGGGATTTCTCCGGTTTCGGACTCGTGTCGATGAGGCCGCTTTTTCAGGGTTCGTGAGAATCCTCTAGTGAGACGTTCCTATCCGGATGAGTGAAGCTTTCGGTATCGGGAGCTGGTAGCTCGAAATTGTTGAGGGTGAAGACGGCACGCAACAATCCAGGTACGCCGTGACGCTTGCAGCGCACGGCGTCGGAATGCCGCGGTTGCAAGATGACGCTGCGCAATCGGCGACGCCGGCGTTTTGTATTTCGCCTTGTGTCCGGTGGGTTGAGACTTGGACGTTCCACCCCCGGCTCCGTCGTCTTCGGTCCCTGAGCCTCCGCCCCTGAGTTCCGTTCCCGGGGGGACGGCTATTCGTAGTGCAGAGCGCGCACAGGATCCAGCCGGGCGGCCCGGACCGCCGGAAAGAAACCTGCCGTCACGCCGACGAGCCCCAGTGTGATCATCGCCGTTGCGCAGGCCCGGCTGCTGACATGCAGGTGAATGTCGGCTTGGCGGGTGGGATCCTCCAAGATCGTACTGAAGAAGGGAATCACTCCCACCACCAGGGTCACCAGTTCTGCAAGAGCCCAACCGATGAAGCCTCCGATTAGGGCAATCAGTAAGGCCTCCAAGAGGAACTGGCGGCGAATGTGCCGCGGCCGCGCCCCCAGCGCCTTGAGCAGCCCGATTTCCCGCGTACGTTCGTTCACGGAAACCAGCATGACGTTCATCAGACCTACGCCGCCGATTCCCAGCGTGATGATTCCCATGATGAGAAGGAACGCTTTCGTGCCCACAGTAATCGTTCCGATGATGTCTTGCATGTATTTCCACCGCATGGGAGATACGGCTTTCTCGTCGCGGGGATCAAACCGGTGATTCCTGGCCAGAATCCTCGCAACCTGAGACCAGGCCTGATCATCGAAGGTGGGATTTGCCGATTGGTAAACCAGGACGCTCAGGTAGCGGGTCTGCGTCAAAGCGGCCATGGCGGTGTGGGGGATGAAGAGGCAGCGGTCGTCAGGTTGGAAATAGTTGGAAAGGGCGACCTTCTTTTGCAAGACACCTATCACCGTGAAGCTCAATCCGTTGATGCGCACTTCCTCCCCGACGGCGGGCATCTCGGATAAGAGCTTTTTCTTAATGTCGTAGCCCAAGACCGCCACCCGGCGAGCCTGGCGAACATCTTCCGCGGAGATCGTCCTGCCCTCCAACAAATAGTGTCCCCGCATTTCGCCGTAGTCCTGGTTCACACCTCGGACGCCCGTCGTTGTCACCCGCCATCGGCTTTTGACGGGGTAGATACGAAAGATCTCCGGACTGACGCGGCTGACCAAGGGACAATTGGCGCGAATGTCTTCCACGTCTTTCAGTTCCAGCTGAATGGACCGGCCCGCCCGCTGTCCCCCCGCCTGGAGGCTCGTCTGCCCGTTCCAAATCACAGTGACATTCTTGCCGTAGTGGGCCATGCCCAAGTCAAGGGCATGTTGGAATCCGTCTCCGTAAGCGAATAAAAGAACAAAGCAGGCTACGCCCCATCCCATGCCGCTCAGAGTGAGAATCGTTCGGGTTGTACTCCGCCACAGGCTTTCCCAAGCTTGTCGGAAAATCTCGAGGGACACTTTGTTTGTCTTTCCTTCCTCAATTCGGTCTCAGTTCGGCTCGAAGCGCAATGCCTCGACGGGGTCCATCCGGGCCGCCTGCCAGGCGGGATACACGGCGGCTGCCAGAGCCACCAGCGCCAAAGCGGTTGCGGCTCCACCGGCGATCCAGGGGGATACGATCATGCCGGCAAACAGTACGGACTGAACGGGAAGCCGGTTGACCACGGCACACAGCCCGAGACCTACCGCCAAGCCGGTTCCGCCGGCCAGGCCGCTGATGGTCAGCGATTCGAGGAGGAATTGCGTCAGAATGTCCCTCCGCCGCGCCCCCACGGCTCGACGAATCCCGATCTCCGCAACGCGTTCGCGAACCGCCACCAGCATGATGTTCAGGACCCCCAACGCTCCCAGCGTGAGAGTGACCAAACCGACGACGCCGAGAAAGATCTGCAAGGACCGCATCATGAGATCCAGCATTTCCATGCTGCGACCCGTGTTCCAGATGGCCAAGGCGTCTTCGTCTTCCGGGTCGAAGAAGCGGTGACGACCGAGGATTCTCCGAACCTCCGTTTCCGCCTCCTCATACAAATCGTGCCGGAGCGGAGCGGCGATCAAGTTGTTGACCCAGAAGGGCGACACACTGGGATCGGGATTGGGGAAAAGCCGCCGCATCGTTTGATAAGGGATAAAGATCGAGCTGTGGTCCTGCCCCCAATAGTTGCTGTTCAGCTCCTTGTAGGACATCAATCCGATCACGGTGAAGGGATAGCCCTCGATCCGGACGGTTTCTCCCACCGAAATTTTGTCGTTGAAGAGCTGCTTGTTGACCTCGGATCCGATGACACATACCAGCCGTCCCTCGGCACAGTCGGCCGGGTTGATCAGGCGCCCGTGAGCGATTTCGATGGTTCGCATCTCCTGGTATTCCGGCAGGACTCCGCGGATCGCGAAAGTTCCGTAATTGAGAGGGGTCCGGGCCACCAGATCGTCTCGGATCAACTCGGGGCTGACGGCCTTGAGAAGACGGGCTTCCCGCTGCAGGATTTCATAGTCTTCGTAGCGCAGCGGGATCCACCGCCCGGCCTGGAACCCTTCGTACTGGACGGAGGTACGTCCGCCCCAAATGATCAAAATGTCCTGGCCGAGTTTACGGAAGCTCTCGTACTGAGCGACGCGGAAGCCTTCCCCGGTGGCGGTGAGCAGGATCAAGGACAGCACACCCCACGTGATCCCGAACATGCTGAGGAAGCTCCGCAACTTGTTGGCGCGCAATGTGGTCAGGACTTGTCCGAACGTATTCCAGCCCATTCGAAGGCTCCTCTTCCGTCAGGGGCCAAAGACAGGATCAGATCAATCCCCGTGCGTTCTGCTTGACGACTTTGTCCCCTTCCGCCAACCCGGATTGGACCTCGGTGCGGGTTCCGTCGCCGGCGCCGAGCTCAATGGAAACCCGCCGCTTCTGCTCCGGCGCCGTAGGATCGTAGAGCTCCACGAAGGCGGCTCGGTTCTCACCGTAGATGATGGTGCTTTCCGGGATAACGAGGACGTTCTTGCGTTCTTCGATGATGATTTCGGCGTTGGCGGTCAGGTTGGCCCTCAGCTTGTGCTCCGGATCCTCCAGGCTGACACGGGCCTCGAAGCCGATCACGTTGTCCTTCTCTTCGCCGAGCGGAGCGATTCGCTCAATCTGTCCGGGGAAGGACTGGTCACGATAGGCGTCCACCCGGACCCGGGCCGGCTGGCCTACAAAGACATTCCCGATATCCGTCTCGTCCACGCGGCCTTCGAAGTAGACCTCCCGCATGTCCCCCAGGGTGAGAATCAGAGTGGCCTGAGAACCGAGCTGCAAGATCGAGGAGACGGCGTCACCCACTTCCACGTGTCGCTTCAAAACCATTGCCGTGACCGGCGACCGAATCGTGGCGTACCGTAGGTTTTCGTCGGCTCGATCCAGGGCGGCCTGGGCCTGGGAGAGCTCGGCCTGCACCCGCGTCACGGCTTTCTCGGCGGCTTCAATGCGGGCATCCTGCATCAGCAGTTCCGATTGCAAGCCGGCCAACTGGAAACGAGCGTCCTCGAGTTCCCGCTCCCGCTCGTCCAGCTGGGCGTGAGGGATTAGTTGCTCCTCAAAGAGGCGCTGGAACCGCTCCAGCTGGCGACGGTGGAAAGCCACCTTGTCCTCCAGGTTCCCGAGGTCCATCTGCAGCTTCTCGCGCATGCGAAGTGTCGAATGGTATTCGGCTCGGGCTTCTTCCAGGCGGGCGGATACAGCTTCGAGGTTGGCACGAGACTCGCGGACTTGCGCTTCCAAGAGTTCCCGATCCAGCTCGACGAGAATCCGACCTTCCTCCACGAGATCACCCTCCTCTACCAAGATTCGTTTTACGATACCGGCGGCTTTCGACTTGATCTCAACCTCGGTGGCGGGAACAATGGATCCGGTGGCCACCACCGTCAGAGTGAGATCGGAGCGTTCTACCGGCACCAGATTGTCCTCGGGTAGCGCGGCTTTCGATCCGGTGAGGTTGCCCAGGAAGAAATATCCGACGACCAAAGCCGCCGCAAGGAGGGTTGTACCAACCAGCCAGCGTGTTTTACGAGTTCTTTTGTTCATAGTCATTTTTGTCTGTCGCCCCTCGTGGTTCAGTCAGTAGTACGGAAGTAGGGCCGTCCAGGTTCACCCGCCGACACAATTCGGGTACAAGGGAATGGATTTCGGTCTCTTGCCGGTGGTTGACCCGGTCGGGAGCTTGGAGGTGAAGGATGTACAGTTCGACAGTGCAGCTCATGTATCGGGAAGAATTGGACAATATCCGGAGTTCGGGATTGTTCAAAGAGGAAAGAGTCTTGCAATCTCCGCAAGGTCCGCGGGTGGGGACGGACCGGGGAGAATTCATCAATTTCTGCGCCAACAACTATCTGGGTATGGCCAACGACCCGGAGGTGGTGGCAGCGGCTCGTCGAGCCCTGGACCAACGGGGCTTCGGGATGGCTTCGGTCCGGTTCATCTGCGGCACCCAGGATCTGCATAAGCAGCTGGAGCGGAAGATCAGCGAGTTCTTCGGTACGGAAGACGCCATTCTTTACTCGTCTTGTTTCGACGCCAACGGCGGGCTCTTTGAGACCCTTCTCGGACCTGAGGACGCCGTGGTCAGTGACGCCTTGAATCATGCCAGCATCATCGACGGAATCCGCCTTTGCAAGGCTCGTCGACTGATCTACCGACATGCGGATATGGATGAGCTGCAGGACTGCCTCGAGCAAGCACGGGAGGCCAGGATCCGCGTGGTCGCCACCGACGGGGTGTTCAGTATGCAGGGGGATTTTGCTCCTCTGCCGAGGATTTGCGAGCTGGCGGAACGTTACGATGCCCTGGTGATGATCGACGACTGTCACGCCACAGGCTTCATCGGCGAGACGGGCCGCGGAACGCCGGAGTATTTCGGGGTGCAGGGACAGGTCGACATCATCACCGGGACTCTGGGAAAGGCGGTCGGAGGGGCCTCCGGAGGCTTTACGACCGGGCGCGGCGAGATCATCCAATTGTTGCGGCAGCGCTCCCGGCCGTATCTTTTCTCCAATTCGGTGGCACCCCCGATTGTCGCCGCCTCGATTGAGGCGTTGGAAATCATCGATCGCCGCAAAGATTTGATCCGTCGACTACACAACAATACTCGGTACTTCCGGTCGCGGATCCGGGAGGTGGGATTTAGGATCCCGGATGGGACTCATCCCATTGTTCCCATCATGCTCGGCGACGAACAAGTGACGGTGGAAATGGCCAGTCGGCTGAACGAGCGAGGTATTTTCGTGGTGGGTTTCAGCTATCCGGTGGTGCCGGCGGGGGAGGCTAGAATCCGTGTGCAGGTCTCGGCGGCTCATACGCGCGAGCAGCTTGACCGGGCGGTGGAGGCGTTCTCAAGCGTCGCCCGGGAGATGGGGATTCTGGGAACAAACGACTGAGGAGACGCTCCTTTTCGGTTCTTTAGGTAGTCAATCTAAAGCGGAGATCGCCCGGCGACGGTTATTGCGTCGTCGGTTTCCGCGAGGGGTAGGGGTAATTCTCCTCCCGAACGACGAAGCCGAGGACGGCCAATGTCAATAGTCCCGCCGTGGCGTTGACCACCAGGTCCGTGACCCCGAAGTAGCGGTTGGGAAGCAAGCCCTGCAGCAATTCGTCTCCGAGGCCGATCAGGCAGACCGCCGCGAAGGTATACACATACAAGTCGGGAGAGCGTCTGCGGAAGCGAAGGGCGTCGAACAGCAGCAATGTCAGCGGCACGTACTGAAAGAAGTGTAGGCGCTTCGCCGGGACTGTCAGGACGTGTAGTGCAAAAGCCAAAGCGCAGCCACTCAGGATTAAGACGAGGTAGCCGGCGACCCGGGGGCGATAGATTCGGCAGAGTAGGGCACCTCCGACGACAGCGATTGAAATCAGACCGGCATTGATCCACCAAGAAACGGTCTGTCGCCCTACTTGGTCGTACACGTCGACATAGATACGGAAAGCCACGGTGAGAGTTGAGTACAGGAAGAGTGTGTACAAGGCCGCGGCCGCCCAGGCGGAGCGTTCTCGGCGAAAGAAAGTCCGTGGCGGCTGGTGGACCGACAGCTCTTCTTCTCCCCGGGGTTGTGGGAAGGCGACTTGCGCATGTTTGGTCACGGCAGCGATTGTAGCGACTTGGCCCCTTCTGATGGGAGTCTGCCGACGAGCGTTCAGACCGGCGAGCATTTGTCCCGGTTGTCGAAAAACCGCGAGTGGAGCGGCGTGCTCGGGTGACGGGTGAGGACGCTTGGCGTCCCGTGGTCAAGAGCGCCTCGCCCTCTCGAGATGCGTGCGGGACCGGGAGGCTGCCCTCTCGGCCGCCGTAAGGCGTGTCGCGTTTTCCGTACCGGGTACTGTGGAGGAATGTTAACTTCGGAGCTTTGACTCGCCGGACCTTACTTTTGATGATTCTTGCGACTTGCAATAAGGTTGTACGCATCTCCTGCGGAAAATCAGCGGGTGGCGCCCGTGCTGGGCGATCATCTGAAAGAGCTCGGGGAAGGTACCGGCGCGACAAGGTGAAAGGGTAGAATAGCTTACAAAGACCGAGTGGGAGGCGGAGGAGGAGGGGATGCACAAAAGAAAGTTGATTCAGGTAGTTGCATTGCTATTGGTTTTGTCTTGTGTCGGCCGTGTCCTTCCGGCGGAGGTCGGAGCCCAGGGCCGGGATGTGCGGGTCCCGGTGGTGGTGATCGACAAAGAGGGTAAGGTTTACGGCAATCTGCCGCCGTCCGCGTTTCGCCTCTATGAAGACGACCGTTTGCAGGAGATCACGGGCTTCGAAGGCCTTGACTCGCCCTTAAGCGTATTGCTCCTCCTGGAGTACAGTCGCGTCTCTCAGTACCTTCTCACCGCGATTTTGAGACCGGCTGCGATCTTTGTCACGCAGGTCATGCAGCCGGGTGATTACGCCGCCGTCGTGGCTTTTGACGTTCGCCCCCGAGTGCTGCAAGACTTCACGCGGCAGCGCCAAGCTTTACTGAACACGGTCGATATGCTGGACAGAAGTGTGCCCGCGTCCTCCGAGTCAAACCTGTTCGATGCAATCGCTTTTTCCCTGCAGGGAGGGGAGTTGGAGGGGGTCGAGTATGGAGGGCTCACGGGAGTCAAGGGGCGTACCGGCTTGATTGTGGTCGCGACGGGGATAGATACCTTTAGCCGCGTAAATTTCGACCAAGCCCGGCGGATTGCGGCCAACAGCGGCGTTCCTATTTATTCCGTAGGTGTCGGCGAACTGGCCTTCATCCGGGCTGAACCGTATTTGGGCGGACTCCAGCGGATGACGTACTTGCAAGCGAGAAACAGCCTGGAAACCTTGAGTCGCGAGTCAGGCGGCCGATGTTATCTGGTTCGTTTCGAAGGAGCCCTGGACGATGTGCTGGAATCGATCGGCGCCATGCTCCGTCTCCAGTACGCGCTTACCTACCGTTCGAGTGCACAGGGAGGTTCTCGCCGGTCGATCCGGGTCGAGGTTGACATTGACGGCGACGGGCAACCGGACAACGATCGGCTGGATCTTCAACATCGTAGGTATTACTACCCTGAAAGGTGACGTTATGAAAAGGGAAGTTTGGAAGCAGGCGGTCAGTGTTCTGCTGGCGTTTTGGTTGACGGTGGGTCCGGTTGTCGGGGCGACTCGGCCTGCACAGAGCGGCTCTCTTTCGCTGGAAGAACTTACGAAGTTGAGTTACGTGGAGCTGTTCGAAAGAGCTTCAATGATTCAGGTGGATAAAGAGGCAATACGACGGTTGAAGAAGGAAATCGACGAGGAGAAAAAGCGGGAGCAGGAGCGGGTCAAAAGAGAGCGGGATCGGCTTGAGGACGAGATCAAAAGAGCCCGCGAAGAACTGAAGCGGCTGAACCGAGAGGCCTCCGGAGAACTGGACATCGAGAAACGCCGGCATGAACTCCATTGCCTGATCCAGGAGCGGAGCAAGAAGCTGACGGATGTGAAGGTAGTTTTGGAACAGGGGCTGAACGTTAAGTACGAGAACCAATACGCCAAGCTCGAAATAATTCAGGAGTGGCCGGGGCGTCTCCGCCGTGCGCAGGAGCGGAAGGCCCAGGGGAAAGCGGTCGACCGTGAGTTCGGCGACTATCGGGACGTCGGTTTTCGCGGCGGTGTGTTTGACGGGCAGGAAGAGGATATCCAGCGGGGTCGTGAAGCCGTCGACGAACTGCGCCGCCAGGGCATGTTTCCGCCGCAAGTGGAGGACGAAGAGATCGCGGCCTACGTCCGCCAATTGGCCGAACGGATTGCCCGCCATTCCGACTTGAGAGTCCCTCTGCAGGTCACCGTGTTGCAGTCGGAGGAGATTAATGCGTTTGCCTTCCCCGGGGGGTTTCTGTTTGTGAATAGCGGCTTGCTCAAGAAGGCCGAGAACGAGAGCGAGCTGGCTGGAGTCGTGGCACATGAAATCGCTCATGTGGCCGCCCGGCACAGCCGTCGGCTGATGGGGAAAGCGAGTGTCGCCAACATCCTGTTCCAGGCGGCCCAGATGGCTGCGCTCATCCTTACCGGAGGGGTCACGACGCTGGGGAACTACTATTTGCTGCAGTACGGCTTTTTCGGACTTGGGATGGTGCTGGACCTTTCATTGCTGGGTGTGAGCCGAGACTACGAATTGGAAGCCGACATTCTGGGGACACAGTACTTGTGGCACGCCAACTATGACACGAAGGGCTTCATCAGTTTTTTTGGAAAGATGGCTGAGGAAGAGGGGTATGTAGTAGGTGCGAGCTGGTTCCGTACTCATCCTCCCTTCGGTGAGCGCATGTTGCGCACTTATGAGGAGATCGTCTATCTGCCGGAACAGGAAGAACCTCAAATCGATTCTGAGCAGTTCCGGAACATGAAGAGCCGCCTGGAAACCGTGTTGAAAGACATGGAAAAGAAGGACCGGGATGCGCCTACCCTCAGGCGTGTTTACGATTGTGAGCCGATCGAGGAGGTGACGCGGTAAGGGATGACGAAGGGGCGTCGCTAGTCGGAAGCTGCGTGGGAAGCAGCGAAAGCATGCCCGGGGCTTTGCCGGTAGGGTTTCACCGGGGATCTGTGCTAAGGAGTGTGAATGACGACGTCACCCGGACGTGCCAGCTCGAGGCGTTCCCGGGCCAGGCGCTCGATTTCCCGGGGATCGCTCTGCAGCAGTTCGATCCGGCGGCGCAATTCCTCGTTCTGACCGGCCAGTCGCGCACCCTCGGCCTCAAGCTGAGCGAGTTGCTGCCGATAGGTCCGGAGCTTCAGGTAGCCGTCGCGGCCGAAAATGAGGAAGGTGGAGAAAGCCGTCAACGAGAGAAAAGCGAGACTCGCCCACAAGTGATGCTGCGCCCGGTTGCTCATCCTCACAGCGTGAGCTAGTGTAGCACGGGTCTACGATTTGCAGTGACTTGACGGGATTGTTCGAGGAGGAATCAGAACGCGCCGGGCAGGTCTCAGAAGTGGGGGCCGGCTTTAGTTTGGACCCTTGGCCCCGGATCGGCCAAGGTTTCTATGGTGGATGAGAGAGGGATCGGAGACGAGGGGACACAGGATGAGAAGAACCGGTGAGTTCAAGGGCGTATCCGTTGTCGTTAGCAGTTTATTGATCGCGGGTTGGGTCCAAGCTCAGGAGGTGACACCGAATCTGGCGGAGCGACTCGGATATCCTGCGGAAAGCAGGCTACTGATCATTCACGCGGACGATCTTGGTCTAGCTCATTCGGCCAATCGGGCTTCCTTTGAAGCCCTCCGGGCGGGTGCCGTCAGTTCGGGAAGTGTGATGATGCCTTGCCCCTGGGTTCCCGAAGTGGTGGAGTTCCAACGGGAAAACCCGGATGCCGACGTCGGCCTGCACCTCACCCTCAACAGTGAATGGCAATGGTTCAAATGGGGACCGGCGGCGTCCCGCAACCAGGTTCCCGGACTCCTGGATCCTTTCGGGTACCTTTGGCCCGGAGTGGAGGAGACCTTGGCTCACGCCAGGCCGCACGAAGTGGAAACGGAGCTGCGGGCGCAGATAGAACTGGCTCTTAAGATGGGTCTGCGGCCGACGCATCTGGATAACCATATGGGCACTGTCGTCCGGTCACCTGAATTTCTCGCCGTTTACCTCAAGCTGGGTAGAGAGTACAACCTTCCCGTTTTCGCGGCTCGACCATGGTTGGATATGGCGCCGTACGGCCGGGAGTTAATTGGCGCATTGCCGGAGATTTTGGACGGTATGTCGGGTCTCTATGAGGATCCCGGCCGGGACGGGTGGACGGAAGCCTACGCGCGCATGGTGCGGAATCTCCGTCCGGGGGTGACGCAGATGATTGTTCATCTTGCCTACGACGATGCCGAAATGCGGCGGATTGCTTTCGATCATCCCGACTTCGGATCGGCCTGGCGTCAGAAGGATTTCGAGACGATGATGAGTTCAGGGTTTCGGGAGCTTCTTGAACAGGAGGGCGTGCGTCTGATCACGTGGCGGGAAATCGGCCGGGCCTTGGGGCTTACCGGCCGTCAGCCTTGAGAGTGTAGGAAACCTAAATCACAGAGTCTCCGACGATCATGGGGACGGGGCCCTAAGTTTTCGAACCGCACGAGCGGACAATCCGCTTCATACATCCTCGCGGGATTTGGTGCTCCCGGGAACTTTGAAAGAACAGGGCTCACGGGACACAAGGAGGCAGGATGCCTCGTGGGAGCAGCCGATTTGCTCAATATTCCTTGCGATTCAGGTTTCCGCGGCGGTGCTTGAGCCTGGAGAGAGCTACGGCGCAACGGCTGCTGGAGCATGAAACCGGGACCCGAGACGCTCAAGTGGCCAAAAGACTCCGTTCTTCCCAGATTCCTCCCTACTCTTGCGGTAATGACACTCGCAGTTCGACGGTCGTTTCAAGTGGTTGCTCGGGTGCAACCAACACGTTTGTGGCCGTGATCTTCAGCCGCAAAGGTCGTTCTCCCTCGATTTCACGATTTCGGCGTCGAATGGAAAGTCGGGAGACTGCTCGAGGTTCGAGTCGTAGCGTCGGACTCACGGCCAGATCGGGGTCCGTGCAACTGACTTGCAACTCGTAGGGGATATCCGAACGGTTCTCGATTTGGATAAACGTACCGCCGCGACGGGGCACGGTAATGTCCGGATAAAGGATGGAAACCGAAGTTTGGAAAATGGGTATTACAAAGCGCTCCTCGCCGATCAAGCGCCCCGCCGCGAGAACCACGGTCCGGTGCTCGCGAAGAGCCTCGTGCACGGCTTCCGGGGTTCTGTCTCTCGCCAGTACAAGGGTTAAGGGGCGGTAATCGCCCTCGCGCGGGCGAAATGCTTGATCGATAGGGGCATGGATATCCGAGTTACTCAGCATGGTTAACCCTTTTTCCAGGCACCAGCGATGAGCTTCGGGATAATAATCACGGTCGTTGGCCACTTCAATGCCGTGCAACCAGCCCTTTTGCAGGATCTCGTCGTGTTCGGGATACCAGCGGGCGACACCGTCGGGTTGCTGGCCTGTCCATCCGGGATGGTTCCAGAAGATGAAGGCTCCTTGCCGAACCGCCTCCGCCAAGGCGTCACGCCAGTTCTCTTGCTCAAGAGCGGGAGGATCCGTTAAGAAAATGGCGTTTAAATGCCCCGGCGGCATCTCCCGGGTTACTTCCAGCCCGGAGATCACCGGCAAGGAAAGCCTAGTGCCCAGTTCGCGGGCGATCTCGGTAGACCGGCCATGCTTTGTCGGCACGTCAGCGGCATGGGGTTGGTACTCGACATGGTCTGTGATGGCGATCACATCCAGTCCTTCCCGCCAGGCTTCCTCGACCCGCACGTCGGGCCATACCTGTCCGTCCGAAAAGACGGTATGAATATGGAAATCGCACTTCAGCAGGTGATATCCCAAAACGTCGGGGATCAGGATCGGGTGGCGCACCTGAAGGTTGCGCTCATGACCTGCGACTTGAGCACTGACGAAAAGGAGAGAAACAAACGCGAAGTTCAGGAAAGCGGGTTTGAATTTCATCGCGGGGTCATTCTCTGACGGCTTGTCCGGCAAGTCCAGCGGTTTGCCGAGCCGTTGAGAGATCGTTGCCGAGGCGGTTTGCTTCTTGCAATCGGAATTCTTGCCGGACGGGAAGAGGCGTGCGGCTGTACTTGCGGGTACGCGTTTACCGTTTCTTAATGTTTTAATCCTACGGAAGCTTTGAGTCGCTCCGGAGATGTGGCCGATCCAGCCGTTATGGCGGGAAAGTTTTTTCTTGACCGACATGTATTCGTTTCTTAGAATCCGGAGCTTGAGGCTGGGAGGCCGTCGCTGGTCCAAACGAGGGCACAGGCTTTCAATGGTTTGCGACGGAAGCGGGTGGCGCTTAGATCGGGCTGGAGGTCGATCGGGATTTTTCAGTTCCTTCGCCTCGAAAGCTGCTCGGCCGATGCCTCTTGGGGGGATGTGCCATGAAGCTGAACTGGGTTGATATTCTCGTTATCTGTGCCTACCTCGCCGCAACCGTTGTCATCGGATTCGTACTGAAGAAGAAGGCCGAACGGAGTAAGAAGTCCTATCTTTTGGGAGGCAACGAGCTGCCTTGGTACCTGCTGGGACTCTCCAACGCTTCGGGAATGTTCGATATCTCGGGCACCATGTGGCTCGTGACCATCGGGTTCGTGTACGGCCTGAAAGCCATCTGGCTACCTTGGCTTTGGCCCACCTTCAATCAGATTTTCCTGATGGTCTATCTGTCGATTTGGTTGCGACGGTCGGGAGTGACGACGGGAGCCGAGTGGATCGGTACTCGGTTCGGAAAGGGCCGGGGAGCGGTGCTTTCCCAGAACGTGGTGGTGGCTTTCGCCCTGGTTAGCTGTCTCGGCTTTCTGGCTTACGGATTCGTGGGACTGGGCAAGTTTGTCATGATCTTCGTTCCCTGGGACGTGGTTTGCGGGACGTTCGGGATCTCTCCCGACATTGTGCCTCCCGAATTCGTGCCTCACGTCTACGGCATCGTGTTCACCTTCTTCGCCACCCTTTATGCCGTCCTGGGAGGGATGATGTCGATTGTCTGGGCGGACTTACTTCAATACATCATCATGACGATCGCCTCTTTGCTGGTGGGCTTCATTGCCATGAGTGCATTGGCAAGCTCGCATCTGATTGTGCCTGAAGGTTGGATGTCGCCGTGGTTCGGATGGGATTTGGGGCTGGATTGGAGCAACATCATTCCTCAGGTGAACGAGAAGATTGCTTCGGACGGTTTTACACCGTTTTCCATCTTCTTCATGATGATGTTGTTCAAAGGATTTCTGGTGAGTGCCGCCGGGCCGGCACCCAACTATGACATGCAGAAGATTCTGTCCACCCGCAGCCCGGCCGAAGGGGCAAAGATGAGCGGGTTTGTATCGGTGATTCTCAACCCGATTCGGTATTTCATGGTAACCGGGTTTGTGGTGTTGGCACTCCTCTACTACGATCGCCTGAATCTTGTCGTGGGCGACCGGATCGACTTCGAGCAGATTCTTCCTTCGGCCATGAGCGAATTCGTTCCGGTAGGTTTGTTGGGGCTCTTACTTGCCGGCTTGATGGCGGCATTCATGTCCACGTTTGCGGGTACATTGAATGCCGGGCAGGCGTATGTGGTAAATGACATTTATTTGAAGATCAAACAGGATGCTTCCAACCGACAGATCAAGTACGCAAATTGGATCGTAGGCATCGTCCTGGTTGTTATCAGTACGATTCTGGGTGTGTTCGCGCTTGATGTGAATAGCCTGTTGCAGTGGATTGTTTCGGCTTTATGGGGAGGCTACATCGCGGCCAACGTTTTGAAGTGGTACTGGTGGCGCTTTAACGGCCATGGATATTTCTTTGGAATGCTTTTCGGGCTGATTCCGGCGCTGATTTTTCCGCTGATCTTCAAGGAAACTCTTGAACTCTATTATTTCCCCATCATTTTGCTGGCCTCGGTAATCGGATGTCTGATTGGGACGTCTAAGTATCCCGCTACGGATGAAGAAACGTTGAAGAGTTTCTATCGCACGGTTCGTCCCTGGGGTTTTTGGGGACCGATTCACGACAAGGTGATTGCGGAAGACCCTACTTTTGAGCGAAATCGGGATTTTTGGCGTGACATGTTCAACGTCGCAGTCGGGATTGTCTGGCAGACGGCGTTGGTAGCTATGGCGATCTATCTGGTGCTTCTAAACGGAAGTGGAGCGGCCGTTTCGATCGCTCTCGTGATTGTCACGACCCTGATCCTGAAAAAGACCTGGTGGGATCGGCTACCGGCCGACTAATCGTTGGAAACATGCTTCGGCCCGGTTAACAATAGGCGGTGGCGGAGATTGCCGCGATACGCGGCGGCCCGGAACAACCTCTTGGTTGGGAGAGCAGAATGAAATTCGGGTATTTTGACGACGAAAAGCGGGAATACGTCATTACCGATCCCAGGACGCCCTATCCTTGGATCAATTACTTGGGGAACCGAGATTTCTATTCTCTGATCTCCAATACGGCCGGCGGGTATTGTTTTTTTAGGGACGCCCGGCTGAGGAGAATCACCCGTTACCGGTATAACAACGTTCCTCTGGATGCCGGCGGGCGCTACTTTTACCTTCGGGAAGAAGACGGAACCTACTGGTCTCCGGGCTGGAAGCCGGTAAAGCGCCCGCTGGACGCTTACGAGTGCCGTCACGGGCTTGGTTACAGTTCAATTATGGGCGAGCACGGCGGGTTGCGGGCCGAGGTTCTATTCCTCGTGCCCCTGGACTGCCGGGCGGAGATCCACCGTCTACGGGTGACGAACCGAACGGATCGTTCGAAACGGCTGCGGATCTTTTCCGTCATCGAGTGGTGCTTATGGAACGCTCTGGACGACATGACGAACTTTCAACGGAACTTTTCCACCGGAGAAGTGGAGATCGAAGGATCCGCGCTGTATCACAAGACCGAATTCAGAGAGCGCCGCAACCACTATGCGTTTTACTGGGTCAACGTTCCTTTGGCGGGATACGACACGGATCGCGAAACGTTCTTGGGGATGTACAACGGGTTTGAGGCTCCCGATGCGGTCGTGGAAGGGACGCCTCGAAATTCCGTGGCCCACGGCTGGTCTCCCATAGCCTCCCACTGCTTGGACGTGACTCTTGGGCCGGGCGAGAGAGAAGATCTCGTGTTTGTACTCGGTTACGTGGAGGTCCCTGAGGAGGAGAAGTTCGTGGCTCCCCAGGTGATCAATAAGGCGCCCGCCGAGGCGATGGTTGAGCGTTTTCAAAGTTCGGAGGCCGTCGACGCCGCCCAGGCGGAATTGCGGGCTTACTGGGACGATCTGTTGGGGCGTTACCGACTGGCCGGCGCCGACGAGAACGTCAACCGGATGGTGAACATTTGGAACCCGTACCAGTGCATGATCACCTACAACATTTCGCGTAGCGCCTCGTACTTCGAGTCGGGAATCGGGCGAGGTATCGGTTTCCGGGATTCCAATCAGGACTTGTTGGGCTTCGTCCATATGGCTCCCGATCGGGCCCGCGAGAGAATCCTCGATCTGGCCGCTACGCAACTGGAGGACGGAGGCGCCTACCACCAGTACCAGCCGCTCACCAAGCGCGGTAACAACGAGGTCGGCGGAAATTTCAACGACGATCCGTTGTGGCTGATCGCTTCGGTGGCGGCCTACTTGAAGGAGACGGGCGACTGGTCGATCTTGGACGAAGACGTTCCGTTCGACAATGACGAAACGAAAGCGGCTCCGCTGTTGGAACACTTGCGACGCTCCTTTTACCACGTAGTGAATCATCGTGGGGAGCACGGGTTGCCCTTGATCGGCCGGGCTGACTGGAACGATTGCCTCAACTTGAACTGTTTTTCCGCCAACCCGGATGAGTCTTTCCAGACCACCGAAAACAAGTCCGGCGGAAAGGCCGAGTCGGTGCTGATCGCGGGGATGTTTGTCCTCTACGGGAGAGAATATGCCGAGATTTGTCGCCGTCTCGGACGGGCAGGCGAGGCGACTGAGGCGGAGGCGCACATTACCGAGATGATCCAGGCCGTCGACCGCTACGGTTGGGACGGTGAGTGGTTTCGAAGAGCTTACGACTACTTCGGGCGACCGGTGGGGAGCCGAGAGAACGAGGAAGGTAAGATTTTCATCGAATCACAGGGATTCTGCATTATGGCCGGGATCGGGCTTGAGGACGGCCGGGCGCATAAGGCCCTCGAGTCGGTGGCCCGCCACCTGGCGTTCGAATATGGGATCGTCCTTCAGCAGCCGGCCTTCAGTCGGTATTACGTCCACTTGGGAGAGATTTCCTCTTATCCTCCGGGGTATAAGGAGAACGCCGGGGTTTTCTGCCACAACAATCCTTGGATCATGATCGCCGAGACGCGGGTGGGTAACGGGGACCGAGCGTTCGATTACTACAAACGAATCTGCCCGGCTTACCTCGAAGAAATCAGTGATTTGCATCGCACGGAGCCTTACGTCTACTCCCAGATGGTTGCAGGCAAAGACGCTTGGAAGCCGGGCGAGGCCAAAAACTCCTGGCTTACGGGCACGGCCGCTTGGAACTTTGTGGCCGTTACCCAGTACATTCTGGGGATTCGGCCCGAGTATGACGGTTTGCTGGTGGA
>ERZ795052.3574-NODE-3574-length-16987-cov-5.920624_pt1 | contig 16987 bp, 16 predicted proteins | sample MGYA00375136_ERZ795052 | MGnify/ENA primary metagenome ERZ795052 (study PRJEB30181, sample SAMN05720156) | activated sludge metagenome | isolation source: Anaerobic digester | place: Japan | collected 2015-05-26 ... | reverse complement strand
GCTTTTCGACGTCGATGAGGACGACTGCTCGGATGACGCGGCTATCGCCAACCTCTCCTTCGGCACCAACACCCAGATTTCCATCGCCCAAAATATGTTCAAACTGACCTATGATCCGATGGACAATACCGACACTTACAGAACTTCGGCAGGCGGCGACACCGCATGGGACACCTGGGCCATCATCGGCACCGAGTATCCCGACGGCTACTGCATCGCTCCTTCCGTCGGTGCTCTTGACCTCGGCGGCGTCTACGAGATTACGGGCGGCAAATTCAGCCCCTCGCTCGACGGCAACAACTCCATTATCCAAGGTAAGATAGCGATTCAAGGCACCGACGAGAGCATCGAAATCAACTTTGTGCCCGGCGAAGACGATATGGCCGACTTCAAAGTCATTGTTACCACCAAAGACACGGACGGCAGAGCGCTTATCGGCTTTAAGTATATCGCCCAGCTGCTCGGCACCATGCTCGTCGACGACATCAAGGTTCTGAACAGCGACTACAGCTTCAACAACAAGATAATCGCCGCGCTGCAGGCTATCGAAGCGGTAGTACCCGTTTTAGAGGACGGCGTCAAAACCTACGTCTACGATATGGACAACATCCTTTGGGACAGCGGTCTAATCACCGACGTCTACGCAACCGTGATCGGTGACTGGTATAGCTTTATCGTCCAAGCCGTCATGGACGCGGCGGACGGTTGCAACGAAGAGGGAACCCACACCCACACCCTCTACTTTGTCAACTACGACGGCACGCTGCTCGGCACCGTACAAGTACCCTGCGGCGCGGAATACATCTACGCCGTAACCGACGTCGCTATACCCGCAGTGCCCTCCATCCTTAACGATATAGACGCGACCTATGCGTTTGCCGGTTGGGACGGGCTGAAAGCCACGACTAACGAGGATAAGTCGATATCCTACTCCCTCGCGAAGGTTGACAAAGACCTCATCATCACCGCCACATACAAAGCCGACTCCAAGGCCGACCTTAACTTCAACAATCTGTTCAACCAGATTATCGCCTGCCTCTCCAATGACGGCGATGGGTTGAAGCTGAACGTTGCCAACATCAAGACGTTGGTCGAAGCAGTCGCGGGCGATGAAATTTATGACGGCCTGCACGAAGAAACCATCGACTTCGTCGCCGCTCTGCTGGACGGCAGCGTCGCCGACAGTGTCGAAGAACTCTTAGCTGCTAAGGCTATCATAGTTTGGAACTCGGATAAGCTTGAAATCACTTACGAAAAGGGCGGCAAGCAAATCGTAATCACCGCTTCGATAGTGCTTTCGGCAAGGCCCAACTAACAATAGGCTAAACTAAAACTTAGTTCACACAAAGGCGCGCTTCAGTGAAGCGCGCCTTTGCATTATCAAGTTTTTGTTGCAATAAACTATTAATAATGCTAAAATTTGAACATATGGAAAAGTTTTACAAATTGACGAATAACGCTATAAAGCCGAAGGGTTGGTTTTCGCGCGTGCTTAATCTTCAAAAAGAGGGACTTACCGGCCACATACACGAGCTGTTTCCCGACCTTTCCGACGACAACGCCTGGCTCGGCGGCAAGGGCGAGGCGTGGGAGAGAGGGCCTTACTATCTGGACGGGCTCATTCCGCTTGCGTTTTTAACGGGTGACCCCGAGCTTTTGCGCCGCGCCAAGATGTGGGTTGATGCCATATTGGCCTCCGAAAGCGACTACGTCGGCTTCGGCCCCAAGCGCTCCGTCGACTGGTGGCCGCGCTTTGTCGCGCTCAAGGCACTCAAGAGCTGGCATGATTATACCGGCGACGAAAGGGTGCTTCCTTTCGTCATGCGCTACTTCGATTTCATGTTCAAGCGTTTGGAGAAATTCCCGCTGAAATATTGGGCGTGGGCGAGAGGGCCGGAGTGCTTTGAGGCGCTGGAATGGGCGTATGAGCAGACTGGCGAAGAGTTTCTGGCGGAGCTTTTCAGGCTGATTTTAAAGCAATCTGTCGACTGGACGCGGTATTTTATTCATTTTAAATACGTCAAGCCGATGTCGGCCTATACCTCGAGATTTGTCTTCAACAAGGTGCGCGACATCCTCGAGAAATTCGACAACAAGAAAAAAGCATCGCAAGCAATACCAAAAAAACAGTCGGCGGCATCCATAAAAAGCTTCAACAACGGCGCCATGGTCCGCCTCATTACGCTGACGCACGGCGTCAACATATCCATGGCGATTAAATATCCCGTGCTTTCGGCGGCTTTCCTCGGCAAAGAGGAGCTCAAAAACACCGCCAAACTCGGCTATCTCGCCATTAAGCGCGCCCACGGCCTCGCAATAGGACTTCCTTCTGGCGACGAGCACTTGATGGGCTCCAACCCCTCGCAGGGCGTCGAGCTCTGCTCGGTGGTGGAAGGAATGTATAGCCTAGAGGAGCTTCTGCGCGTCACGACCGCCGCGGAATACGCGCGGCACCTGGAATATCTTTGCTTCAACGCGCTGCCCGCGACTTTTACTGCCGATATGACGGCGCATCAATACGTCCAGCAGGTCAATCAAATAGCCGCCGACCTCAAAAAACGCCAATTCTTTGACGTTCGCGAGGACGGCAACACCTTCGGAATCGCGCCCAACTACGGCTGTTGCGCCGCCAATATGCATCAGGGCTTCCCCAAATTCGCGCTTTCGCTTGCCATGCGCTCGGGCGGGGGCATAGTGTTTCCCGTTTTCGCGCCGATGGAGGTCGACACCGAGATAAACGGCAAGCGCTACCACGTTTGTGAGGAGACCGACTATCCCTTCGGCGACAGCATAACGTTCAAGGTGCTTTCCAAGGTAAGCGGGGGAGAAATGTCCTTCCGCCTGCCCGAGGAGTGCGAGAGCGTCACGCTCAACGGCAAAGAGCTTTCATGCTCGGGCGACTATCTCTCGCTCAACCGCGATTTTTCTGCGGGCGACGTAATAGAATTTAAGCTCGCGCCCAAGGTAAAGTTCCAAAAGAACGCCGACGGCTCCGTCAGCGTCCGCCGCGGCGCGCTTCTCTACGCGCTGCCGTTGTCTTTCACCGAAACCGCGCTTTCGGGCGAGCCGCCTTTCCACAACCGCGCTTTCAATACGACCGAAAAGTGGAATTTCGCGCTCTGCGTCAAGGAGGACGAATACAACACATCGGAGCTTTTCGATGCCGAGAACGCCGCCTATCGTTTTAACGGCGTCCCCGAAATACCTTTTGACAAGACTTGTCCCGCGGCCGTTATTAAATTGCCGGGCGCCGAGGTCATAAATTGGCTTGAAAAGGAAGGCAGCGCGGGCAAATACCCCAAGAACCCGATAATTTCCGAAGAAAGACGCGAGCTCGAGCTGGTGCCCTACGGCAGCACCCTCCTTCGCATCGCCCAATTTCCCAGAACAGTATGACCATTATTCAATATTAGTTATTCATTATTCGTTTTTTTAAATTTCGCCGCCAATTGATTGCAATCGGCGGCGAATTGTTTTATAATTCGGGAAAAGAACTTTGGGCAGGGGCAAAGCCCCGACCGGTGGTAATGCCGCAACTTGCGGACAAGTCCAACAGCCTCAACAGCCGATGCGGTGAGATTCCGCAACCGCCAGTAAAGTCTGAATGGGAGAGTTCTTATGAAGCTTTTTTCAACAAGGCAGCTTGTCCTTACAGCGGTCTTCGCCGCGCTCACCGCAGTAGCAACACTAGCTATTCAAATTCCCACGCCGTCGACCAACGGCTATTTTAACGTGGGCGACGGCATCATTTTAACGGCGTCGGCCGTTTTGGGCGGCCTCCCCGCCATGCTTGCGGGCGGCATAGGCTCGGCGCTTGCCGACGTCATAACGGGCTATTCGCATTGGGCGATACCCACGCTTATCATTAAGGGCGCCGAGGGGCTGATTGCGGGGCTAATTTTTTCGCTTATCAGAAAGCAAATAAAAGGGAAGGCGCTTGCCGCCGTTTTGGGCATTCTCGCCATGTCGCTGTCCACGCTCTTTATGGTGGCGGGCTACTTTTTCGCAAGCTGGGCTATGCAGGGCTACGGCTACGCCGTGCTTTCCGTCGTGCCCAACTTAATTCAGGCGGCGGCGGGAGTGGCGCTGGCCGCCCTTCTCATCTACGCCGCCGACATCGAACGCCTGATTAACTTCATTGAGAGAAAACTGCAGGAACCCGCGGCATCCAAAGCGCCCGATAATCCGCCCGATAGTCCCGATAGTTCGCAGGATAATCGGGCCGATAACACAACCGATAACCCGCAGGGTAATTCGGGCGACAGGATTTAGCACTCGGATTAAAAAGAAATAAAAATGGCGAATAAAAAACGAAACCTCGGCAAAAATCATACCGAGGTTTTTATTTATGCCCGCAAATTTTTATGTAAACGTTCTACTCCGAAGCCTTATTGCAATTGCCGCGCTCTTTCTGCTCGCCAAAATATTAGGTCCCAGACAGATAGCGCAACTGACCTTTTTCGACTATGTGACGGGAATAACGGTGGGCTCCATCGCCGCCGAGCTGTGCCTTGCCACCGATGTTCCGGCGTGGGGGCACGTGCTCGCGCTCGCCACTTTTACGATAGTTGCGTTTATTATTTCCTTCATCGAAAGAAAGTCGATTTTGGGACGAAGGCTTTTAGAAGGACGCCCTGCCGTTATAATCAAGGACGGCAACATTCTCTATAAAGGACTTCAACGCAACAATCTCAACCTCGCCGACATTCTGCGCGACCTCCGCACGCAGGGCTATTTCAACATCTCAGATATTCAATGCGCGGTGTTTGAGTCCAACGGCATGCTCAGCGTGTTGCCCAAAGCTATTAATCGGCCCGTTACACCCGCCGACCTCAAGCTGGCGCCGCCCGAGGCAGGCATGGTCGGAAACGTTGTGATGGACGGCAAAATTTTAGAGGGCAACCTTGAAAACTACCAAAAGGACAAGACGTGGCTAGTCAACCAATTAAAAAAGCAGGGCGCGCCCGCGCTTGAGGAAGTCGTGCTCGCCACCTTGGACGACAACGGCAACCTTTCCGTCTATAAAAAGAATATGGAGCCCGAGAACCGCACCGTCTTTCAATAAGCTTTGCTTTATCGAAAAACTAATAAAAATCCGCGCAAGCTGCGCGGATTTTTTTATCTGTGCATTATTGACTTTTTTGTTGTTTAAGTAATAAAATTACTTCCTGTTTCAATACCTTACCGGAACAATATTTCTTTCAATATCTTGCAACGCGTTTATTGTTTTTGGCTTTCAAAAACGGAATACAGCGTGGCGGTTATCTCGTCGCCCGCTAGTCCCGAAATCCTGCCGAAGGGAAGACTGAGTTTTTCGACGGTTGAATCTGCGCCGTTTCCGCCCGACTGCATGTTCTGGGCGAGCTTAAGAATCTGCTTGACGTTGTCGGGAGCGGGGATGAGGTCAAGCAGCGCGTCGCTTGCCAAACCTTTGCCGCCCAGCCCCGCCAAAAGGGGAAGTAGCTTGGAAAAATCCTTGCCGCCGCCGCTTCCTTTCGCTCCGTCCTTGCCCATCATGGCAAGCATCAGCGGCATCATTGCCGATAAATCCATTTTTCACCTCCGATGCACTATACATTATATTCCGACATATAAATGAAATTGAGCGGTAAAAACTATGGACTTCAAAAAATGGATAAATGAGCAGAAAAAACAGCAATCGGAGCCGCAAAAAACTGCGGGCGAGAGCGGTAAGGAACAGAGCGGCCCGAGCGAGGCCGACATCTTAAAAAAGATTCAGTCCTATCAGGGCAAGAGCGAAGACGAGCTTTTTTCCGAACTTAAATCGCGTGTGGCAAAGGGCAAGGCAGACGGCAGTTTTAAGGACAAAGAGCTGGACGACTTTATGGAAAAAGTTTCGCCCATGCTGACGCCCGAGCAGCGCGAACGGCTCAAATCGATCGTTAAAATGCTGAAATGATTGAAAAAAAGCTCGATTTTGACACTTACATAAAATTCGTCCGCGGCGGAGAGCGGTCGGCGCTCGTCTATATCACCAGCGTCAAGGCCTTCAATTATTTAAAGCAAGACTTCAAAATTACGCACGAATTCCCCTTTATCCGCGCCGTCGCGGTGTCGGGCGACTTCAACGAAATCAGGCGGCTTTCCACCTCGCCATACGTCGAATACATTACATCTCAAAGCCGCGTTTTTGCGCTCGAAAACGATAAAAAAACCGAGGCGGGCTCGGATGACGGCGGCGGGAGGTTAAGCAAGGTTTTGTCGGAAATAGACGCGCCCCCGAGCGAAGGCGTGCCTATTTCGGAAAGAATAGAAAAACTGTCCCTAACCACGCCGCTCACCGGCAAAGGGGTGACGCTCGCCGTGCTCGACACCGGCATTCAGCCCCATCTTGATATCTCTTTTCCGATTAACCGAGTCAAGGCGTTTTACGACGTTTACGGCGGCACCGAGCCATATGACGACAACGGGCACGGCACATTCGTGGCGGGCATTGCGGCGGGCAGCGGCATAGTCTCGGGCAAAAAACTGAAAGGAGTGGCGCCCGACGCCGAGTTGGTCGGCGTCAAGGTCATAGGAAGCTCGGGCGAGTGCGGCGCCTTCAACGTCCTCGAGGGAATGCAGTGGGTTCTCAACAACGCCAAACTTCTCAACATCAAGGTGGTGTGCATGAGCTTCGGCAGCTCGCCGCTATCTTCAGGCGACCCCCTCAAGCTGGGCGCCGAAGTGCTGGTCAAAAACAATATGACGGTCGTCTGCGCGGCGGGCAACAGCGGCGAGGACGGCCTCAAATCGCCCGCCGTCAGTCCCGACGTCATCTCGGTGGGCGCCGTCGACGGCGATTTGAACGAGGCCGACTTTTCCTCGCGCGGCTATTTTTCGGGAATCCGCCGTCCCGACATCTACGCCGAGGGCGTTGCCGTGACCGGTCTCAACTACCGCGGAACCTACACCGTGATGAGCGGAACCTCGGTTTCCGCGCCCTATATCGCGGGCGCCGCCTGCCTTTTATATGAAAAATACCGAGGGCTTTCTCCGCGCGATGTCAAAAGCATGCTGATAAAATCCGCCGAGGAATACGGCGGTAAGCGCGTCATACGTTTTGAAAAATAGCTCTTGACCTTAGATTAATTGCTTAAGGCAAAAAATTTACGGTTTTTTTCTTTTGTTTAAGCCTCGCCTAATAAGATTAATTAAACAGCTTTAGGCATAGTTTTTTTGCTATTCCCTTCGGCTTTTCCTTGCTTAAAAAGTGTTAATGTATTATAATAAACATATCTTTTAGCGCCTGCGCGCGAATAAATCATTGGGAGCATTGGGAGTTAAATATGAAAATTGCGATAGGATGCGACCACGGCGGATTTGTGCTTAAGCCCGCGGCTCTCGCCGCGGTAGAGCGACAGGGCGCCGAAGCCGTAGATTTCGGCACTTACGACGAATCATCCTGCGATTATCCCGTTTTTGCGCTCAAGGTAGCCGAAGCCGTTGCCTCGGGCGAAGCCGAGCTCGGCATTCTTCTCTGCGGCACGGGAATAGGCATTTCGATTGCCGCCAACAAAGTGAAGGGAATCCGCGCCGCCTGCGTCACCAACCCATTTATGGCGGCGGCCACCCGTGAGCACAACAACGCCAATATCATCGCGCTGGGCGGCAGAGTGGTTTCGCCCGAGCAGGCGGGAGAAATTTTGGACGCTTTCCTTTCGGCCTCATTTCAGGGCGGCAGGCATCAGAGAAGAGTCGACCTCATTTCCGAAATTGAAGACAAATATTTTAAATAAAGCCTCGCCGGCGGAGCGAAAACCTGCCGGTAAATAATAAAAACCGCGTAAAGCAAACTAAGGTTATGGTCGAAGAAATTATAAAGAGCATAAAAGAAGCCGAGGACAAAGCCGAAGCCATCATGGATGAGGCACTGAGCGAGGCGCGAAAGATGGTTTTGGCGGCCGAAAAGCAAACGGCGCAAATGAAAGCCGAGGCGCTTTTAAAAGCGCGCGAAAAAGCCAAAGCGCGGGCGGCTCAAACCGAGGCCGCGGTAGCCGCGGCGCGTGCCGAAGTTCTTACGGCAAGCGAAGCCGCCGCCGTCGAGCTTTCTAAAAAAGCGGAGAAAAATCTATCAAAAGCTGCCGATTTCATCGTAGACAAGGTTTTTTCAAAGTATGGCGCTCGTTGACATGAAACGCCTTGTCTTAATCGGCCACCGTGACGACAAGGATAAAATATTAAAAGCGTTAACCAAGAGCAGGCTCGTCGAAGTGTGCGGCGCCAAGGACGTCGAATACGCCTCCCGCGACACCGCCGAGCTTTCGCGCGAAAAAATCAACGAAAAGCTGCGCCGCCTAGACGCCGCCTTTTTATTTTTCAAGGAACAGACCAAAATCGCGGCGAGACTTCAAAAGAAGGGCACGGACGAGGGCGAGAAGGTGGAATTTTCGCCGGTAAAACGCCCGCTTCTGCCGCCTCAAAAGCGTATGGGCTTTGATGAGTTTGTCGAATCGGGGAATAAAGAGGACGAAATGATGGCGGCAGTCGCCGAGGTGGAAAAAATTTCGGCGCGGTTTTCGGAAATTAAATCGGAGAGAGCCAAACTTATTGCGCAAAAAGAGCAAATGCGCGTCTTTACCTCCATCGATTCTCCTTTTTCGGCTTTTACGGAGTCCAAATATACTTCGAGCGTTTTGGGGACGGTTCCCGACGAAAAGCTTGCCGCGCTGAAGCAGGAATATCCCTCAATGGACTGTGTCCATCTCGAATTTTCCGAAGCCGTTTCGGGGCTTTCTGCCGTTGCGGCGGTCATTTTGAAGGAAAAATTTGACGAGACGATGAGGACGCTTGCCGCTTTCGGCTTCAACCGTTTCAATTTCGCATCCGATAAGACGGCGGCCGAAATCATTGAGGAAGCCGACGCCGCGCTCACCGCGCTCAAGACCGAGCGGCTAAAGCTTTTGGGCCAGGCGGTCGAATATTCCAAGCTCAAGCCCGAACTCGAAGTGTTATACGACCTCTGCCTAGTCGAGCGCGCCAAGGCTATGGCGAACGACAGCTTCCGCCACACCAAGAGCGCTTTTTACATGGAAGGCTGGTATGCCGCGCCCAAGGAAGGAGAGCTTCAAGAGGTTTTGGAAAACTGCGGCGATTCGTTTTACTATCATTTCCGCGACGCCGAGGCGGGCGAAATTCAGCCGACGCTTGTCAAGAGCAGTAAAATTGTCGAGCCCTACCAAGCCGTCACCAATATGTATGACGTGCCGCTGAAAGGCGCCGACATCGATCCCAATCCTTTCGTCGCTTTCTTTTATTTTCTCTATTTCGGCATGATGCTGGGCGACGCCGCCTACGGCGCCATACTCGCCATTGGCGGCTTCGTGCTTTACGGCCTGATGAGACCGGCGCCCGGCAAGGGCAGAGTGCTTTTAGTCATTGCGATGGGCGGCGTTTCAACGTTGATTTGGGGCGCGCTGTTCGGCTCCTGGTTTTCTATAACGCTTGAACCCGACAGCTTTTTAAGTAAGATAAGGATTGTCGATCCGCTGAACGAACCTATAAATATGCTTATTCTCTGCTACGGCGCGGGATTTCTTCATATCCTCGCCGCGCTCGGAATCAAGGGCTATCAGCACATTAAAGCAAAGGAATACAAGGCCTTTATTTCCGGTGTTTTGGGCTGGTTTTTGGTCTTCATCGGGCTGGGCTTCATATTGGGCGGCCTGTTGGGCGGAATAAAAGGGCTAAACATCGCGGCCTACGCCTTCTTGGGGCTGGGCGTTCTCTGCATTATAATTTTCTCGGGCTCGGCTAAAAATCCCGTCAAGCGAATTTTGGGCGGCGTTCTCAAGCTTTACGACGGCGTCGGCATACTATCCGACGTGCTCTCCTACTCGCGCCTCTTCGCGCTCGGCATAGCGACGGGCGTAGTGGGCATGGTCATCAACAAAATAGCTTTCGTAATAAAGGACATTCTGACCTTCGGCGACTTCTCGGTGTTCGGCTGGATTGTCGCCGCCGTCATCCTTGTGGGCGGGCATATCTTCAATATTGTCATCAACCTGCTCGGCACCTACATTCACGACTGCAGGTTGCAATATATCGAGTTCTTCGGCAAATTTTACACCGGCGGCGGGCATCAGTTTATCCCGCTCGGCTCAAATACGAAATATTTTTACATTGAAAAATAGGAGGCTTTTATGTCATTAGGCACATCCTTGGCGCTCTTGGGCGCCGCTCTCGCGGCAGGACTTGCCGGCATCGGCTCGGCTATCGGCGTCGCCATCGCGGGACAGGCTTCGGCAGGCGTTACCGCCGAAAACCCCGACAACTTTTCCAAGTGTCTGGTCTTGCAGGCGCTGCCCGGCACGCAGGGCATCTACGGCTTGCTGATTGCCGTTCTCGTCTTTTTGAAGGTCGGCTTGTTCGGCGAATTGCTCCAGCTTTCGACTAACGGTGGACTGATACTCTTAGCCGGTTGTCTTCCCATCGCCATAGGCGGTTTCGTCTCCGCCATCTATCAGGGCAAGGTCGCGGCCGCCGGCATCGGCACCGTCGCCAAGCGCCCCGAGGAAGGCGGTAAAGCCATCATAATGACCGTTATGGTCGAGACCTACGCCGTTCTCGCCCTGCTGGCGTCATTCCTCGCCGTTTACATTCCCAAAGTAGTATGAACGGAAAAGAAGCCATAATTGAAAAGATACTCTCCGACGCCGAGGCGGCGGCTTCCGCCGTTCTAGCCGAAGCCAAGGAGAAGTCGGACGCCATCATAAACGGGGCGCGCGAGGAGAACGAGGCGTATACTGCGGCGGAGGCCCAAAAGAGCGAAAAAGCCGCAGTGGAGACACTCAAGCGCTCTCGCGTAGTCGCCGCGCTCGACGGCCAAAAAATTCTTCTTAAGGCCAAGAGCTACGTTCTCGACAAGGCATTCGATGCGGCGTTTCGGCGGATTAGGGAGCTTAAACCCGAAGCTTATTTAAAGCTTGTTTCGGGTATGCTCGGCTATGCCGAGGACGGCGACACAGTCACTATCGCCAAAGAGGACAAAGCGCTGATAACGGAAAGTTTTATTGCCGACCATTCCAAGCGGAGCGGCAAAAAGCTGACTTTATCCAAGCATTTCGGCGACTTTAAGTGCGGAATTATGCTGACGTCGGGCGGAGTCGACAAAAACCTTACGTTGGAATCCGAGATAAAAGCCTTGCGCGCCGAGTTGGAAGGCGAGGCCGCCGCGATTTTGTTCGGGGATCTAAATGAACTCTAAGAGCGTCATTTTTTCAAACGCGCGAATCAAGGCGCTGGAAAACAAGCTTTTGACCGAGCTGCAGTTCGGCCGGCTTGCCGATAGCGAAACCGCCGAAGACGCCTTGAAAATTCTATCGGAATACGGCTATGGCAGCGGTGCCGCCGCCGATTTTGACGATGCGCTTGCCGCCGCCGAAAGGGACGCCGCCGAGCTCCTGCGCGAAACGGCGGTCGAAGGCAGCGGACTATTCGTGTTTTTGACGCCGCTCGACTACATGAATGCCAAGGCAATCGCAAAGGCCGACATAGCGGGTGAGGATGATTACAAAAGACTGCTCGGGCCGGAAGGGAATATCTCTCACGCCGTGCTCAAAGAGGAAATGGCGGGGGGCAAATATTCGGGCTTGCCCAAGCCTATGGCGGAGGCGCTGACAAAAATAGACGGTGACCGCTTGAACGGCAAACTGACGCCCCGCAAAATAGACGCCTATTTGGACCGCGCAGCTTACCGCGATGTATTCGGGACTCTGAAAAGGGGCCGCGACGAGGCGCTTCTTCTGTATTTCAAGGCCGACGCCGATTTGAAGAATATCTTTTCTTATTTCCGCGCTGCCGCCGCAAAAATGAGCTTTTCTCAGTTTGAGGAGAGCTTCATCGAGGGCGGAACGCTGGGATTGAAGCTGTTCGCGGATAATTTCGATAAGCCTGCGGGCATTTTGGAAGCGCTCAGGTATTCGCCCTATAAAAAAGCCGCGACGCTGTTTTCGGAGGGCAGCTTGGCTGCCGCCGAGGCCGCCGCCGACGATTATCTTCTCGGTGTCTTGAAAAAGCATAGAAACGATATGTTTTCCACCGCGCCCGTGGCGGGTTTCTATGTCGCCAAGATGAACGAAATCAAGCTTATTAAAATGGTTTACGCGCTGATAAAGAACAAGGCGGGAAAAGAGGCCGTTCGGCAAAGAATGAGAGAGCTTTACAACTAAAGAGCATATCAGACCTAATGACAATCTAAAAGTTTAGTAAAGAGTGTAGCTAATAAGATAAATATAATAGCAAGAAACCAAGTTTTTTGCTTGTAACAGGAAGGACTATGGGCAAGGAAAAAATAGCGGTGATAGGCGACAAGGACTCCGTCCTTGCGTTCAAAGCGGTGGGTGCGCGCATCTTTCCGGTGTCGGACGACGCCGAGGCGAGAGAGACGCTCAAAAACGCCGCCAGAAGCTATCCCGTCATTTTCATCACCGAGAAATTCGCGCGGGCGGCCGAGCCGCTGCTGCTTCGATATAAGTCGCGCGCCTATCCCGCCGTCATTCCCATACCCTCCGCCGAAGGCGGCGACGGCTACGGCATGGAGTGTCTGAAAAAGGACGTCGAGCGGGCAATCGGCGCCGACATACTGTTTGAGAAAGAGGATAAACGACTATGAGCACAGGAAAAATCATCAAGGTTTCGGGGCCGCTTATCGTAGCCGAGAATATGAGCGACAGCAAGATGTATGACGTCGTGCGCGTCAGCGAAAAGGGGCTCATCGGCGAGATTATCGAGCTCAGGGGCGACAAGGCGAGCATCCAGGTCTACGAGGACACCGGCGGTTTGGGCGCGGGCGAGGAAGTGCGCCCGACAGGCATGCCGCTGTCGGTGGAGCTTGCTCCCGGCCTTATCGGCAATATTTTCGACGGCATTCAGCGTCCGCTGACGCGCCTGCTTGAGGCGGGCGGCGACCGCATCGCGCGCGGCGTTTCCGTGAGCGCGCTCGACCACGAAAAGAAGTGGGCTTTCAAGCCCCTTATTTCGGCGGGTGAGGAAGTGGAGCCCGGCGACGCCATAGGCGAGGTGCAGGAGACCGCCGTCGTCGTCCACAAGATATTAGTGCCTCAAGGGGTCTTTGGCAAAGTTAAGAAAATTGAGGCGGGCGAATTCACAATTGACGAGCCGATAGCGGTTGTTACGACCAAAGAAGGCGACGTCAACGTAAAAATGCTTCAAAAATGGGCGGTCAGAAAGTTGCGCCCCTATAAGGAAAAGCTGCCGCCGAGCATGCCGCTCGTCACCGGTCAGCGCGTTATCGACGCTCTCTTCCCGATAGCGAAAGGCGGCGTTGCCGCCGTTCCCGGTCCTTTCGGCAGCGGCAAGACGGTCGTTCAGCACCAGCTAGCCAAATGGGCGGACGCCGATATCGTCGTCTACGTCGGATGCGGCGAGCGCGGTAACGAGATGACCGACGTCTTGAAGGAGTTTCCCAAGCTCGTCGACCCGCGCTCCAAAGAGCCTCTCATAAAGCGCACCGTTCTAATCGCCAACACCTCCGATATGCCCGTTGCGGCGCGCGAGGCTTCGATTTACACCGGCATCACCATCGCCGAATATTTCCGCGACATGGGTTACAGCGTCGCCATTATGGCCGACTCCACCTCGCGCTGGGCGGAAGCGCTCCGCGAGATGAGCGGAAGATTGGAGGAAATGCCCGGCGAGGAAGGCTATCCCGCCTATCTGTCGTCGAGAATAGCCGAGTTTTACGAGCGCGCCGGCACCGTCAAAGTGTTGGGTAAAAAAGATATTGTCGGCTCGATTTCGGCAATCGGTGCGGTTTCGCCTCCGGGCGGCGACTTCTCCGAGCCCGTTTCGCAGGCAACTCTCCGAATTGTTAAGGTGTTCTGGGGGCTTTCGGCCGCGCTTGCCTATCGCCGCCATTTTCCCGCCGTCGACTGGCTGACCAGCTATTCGCTTTACACCGAAAGGCTGAAAGAGTGGTATATCGAAAACGTCGGCGAGGACTGGCTGGAATACACCTCTTCGCTAATGAGGATATTGCAAGAGGAGGCGAGCCTGCTCGAAATAGTCCGCCTCGTCGGCATGGACGCGCTCTCCGCCGAGGACAGGTTGCTGATGGAGACGGCGAAATCCATTCGCGAGGACTTTTTGCACCAGAACGCCTATCACGAGGTCGACACCTACGCCTCTTTGAAGAAGCAGGCGGGCATGATGCGGCTGATTTTGGACAATTATAAGTTAGGCAAGGCCGCGCTCAAAAAGAATATCGACATCGAAGACATACTCGCAATGAAAATTAAGGAACGGGTAGGCCGCGCCAAGTATGTCCCCGAAGAAAAAGTTGAAACCGAATTTCAGGCTATCGAACGCGAGATGAGAGAGGAATTTGTTTCGCTGGAGAGCGGCGGAGGTTTTTAAATGCTGAAAGAATACCGCACGATTAAAGAAATTGTAGGGCCCTTGATGCTCGTCGAAAACGTCTCGGGCGTCAAATACGACGAGCTCGTCGAGATAGTTCAGGAAAACGGCGAAACGAGAAGCGGCAAGGTGCTCGAAGTCAACCGCGACAAGGCGCTCGTTCAGCTTTTCGAGCCTTCGCAGGGGCTTAAGATTGCGACGGCGAAAGCGCGCTTCTTGGGAAAAGGCATCGAGCTTCCCGTGTCCCCCGATATTTTGGGGCGCGTCTTCGACGGCTTGGGTCGTCCCCGCGACGGCGGACCGGCCGTCATTCCCGAAAAGCGGCTGGACATCAACGGCAAGCCGATGAATCCCGCGGCGCGCGACTATCCCAACGAGTTCATACAAACGGGCATCAGCGCTATCGACGGCCTCAATACGTTGGTGCGCGGCCAGAAGCTGCCCGTGTTCAGCATGTCCGGTCTTCCCCACGCCGAACTCGCCGCCCAGATAGCGCGGCAAGCCAAGGTTTTATCGGGGGACAGCAAGTTCGCCGTCGTCTTCGCTGCGGTGGGAATAACCTTTGAGGAAGCCGACTTCTTCATCTCCGACTTCAGAAATACCGGCGCCATCGAGCGCGCAGTGGTTTTCGTCAACCTCGCCAACGACCCCGCCATCGAGCGCATAGCGACGCCGAGATTAGCGCTGACGGCGGCGGAATATCTCGCCTTTGAAAAGGATATGCATGTCCTTGTCATCATCACCGACATAACCAACTACGCCGAAGCGCTCCGCGAGGTTTCGGCGGCGAGAAAGGAAGTGCCGGGCAGACGCGGATATCCCGGATATCTTTATACCGACCTCGCCACGATGTATGAGCGCGCGGGAAGAATTAACGGAAAAACCGGCTCAATTACGCTGATTCCCATTCTGACGATGCCCGAGGACGACAAAACGCACCCTATTCCCGACCTCACCGGCTATATCACGGAAGGGCAGATTATCCTTTCGCGTGAGCTTCACAAGAAGGGCTTTTCGCCGCCCATCGACGTGCTTCCCTCGCTGTCGCGCTTAAAGGACAAGGGAATAGGCAAAGGGAAAACGAGGGCCGACCACGCAGACACCATGAACCAGCTCTTCTCGGCCTACGCGCAAGGCAAGGAAGCCAAGGAGCTGTCCTCGATTTTGGGCGACGCCGCGCTGACCGAGACCGATAAACTCTTCGCCAAGTTTTCGGAAGAATTCGAGAAGCGCTATATCTCCCAAGGCTTTAACACCGACCGCACCATAGAGGAAACCTTAAATCTCGGATGGGAGCTTCTGCGCCTGTTGCCGCGCAGTGAATTAAAACGCATCAAAGATTCGCTGCTTGATAAGTATTACCCCGTTGATAAAGAGTAAGCGGCGGAGCCGAACGAAAAATGGTCAACGAAAAACGAAAAACTGTGGAATACCGCTAGGAAAATCTCCGAAGATAAAATCGGTGAATTGCGGAAACGATAGTTTATTGAAATATTTTGCATAGTTAAACTTGTGATTGGAGCAAGATGGCAAGAATAAACGTTAACCCGACACGCATGGAATTGAGGCGCTTAAAGGCGCGGCTCAAGACGGCGGTAAGAGGGCATAAGCTTTTAAAGGACAAGACGGACGAGATGATTCGCCGCTTTCTCCTATTGATTTCGGAGAATAAGCGCCTCCGTCAGGAAGTCGAGGCCGAGCTCGGCGCGGCGCAGGCCGGTTTTATGCTTGCGCGCGCGGTGTCGAGGGATTTTGTCATTGAGGAAGCTTTGTTCATTCCCGCTTACGAGGCCGAGATTACGCTGGGCTCGGAAGATTTAATGGGGCTGAAGGTCCCCAAGTTTACGCTTGCCGAAAAGACCTCCGCCGAGATGTTTCCTTACAGCTTCACTTCGGTGACCGCGGAATTGGACTCCGCCATCGTTGCACTCGACAGCGTGCTTTTCAGACTGCTTAGGCTTGCCGAAGTCGAAAAGGCGGCTTCGCTTTTGGCGTTTGAAATCGAAAAGAACCGCCGCCGCGTCAACGCGCTCGAATACGTCATGATTCCTCAGCTCATCGAAACCATCAAATACATCGCCATGAAGCTTGATGAAAACGAGCGCGCATCCTTGGTCAGGCTTATGAAAGTCAAGGCTATGCTGGAAGGCCGCGGCGCCGACACCCCGCCCGAAACCTTAGGCTGATTTCTAGGTTAAGAACTCAAGCATACAGAGAAAAATTTACACAAAGCAATTCAAAATGAAATAGAACTAAAGCGCGAAGACATCGCGCTTTTTTTACTTCCGAAAAAAACACAACGCAGGATCTTTTTTGATTTATTTAAACTTTTTTTAGCTTTTACAAGGGAACAAAAAGCGTGAATATCGAAAGAGCGGGCGGCATATAGTTTTACGAGGTAGAATTATGAAAAAGCTTTTTGCCGCAATAGTTGTTATTTTGTCGATTATATTTGTCTTTGCCGCCTGCAACCGCGCCGCGTCCAAGCCCTCGCTCGCCGACAACGTCACCTTTATGCAGACCGACTTCTTCGTGGGCGCCACCCAAAACTTCAGTGTGGAAATTTCAATCGGCGTCAAGGAAAAAATATTAGTAGCCGACGGCAAGATAG
>ERZ795052.3565-NODE-3565-length-17029-cov-9.808531_pt1 | contig 17029 bp, 5 predicted proteins | sample MGYA00375136_ERZ795052 | MGnify/ENA primary metagenome ERZ795052 (study PRJEB30181, sample SAMN05720156) | activated sludge metagenome | isolation source: Anaerobic digester | place: Japan | collected 2015-05-26 ... | reverse complement strand
CTGTCGGTGTCGGCGCGGGCATCTTCGTTGCCCTTCTCCTGTGGCGCGGTCTCCGAAAAAGAAAGCAGTGAATATCAAAAACCAACATGGTGTTTTACTGAGATGAAAAATGATTGTGTGACTCATTTACGGCACCTTCTCTGTCGAGGAATATGCGTTGCGTTAAGTGTTGGTTTTCAACTTTTATTTAACGCGGAGACGCAGAGACGCAGAGATTTTTTACGATACTCACGCCGCCATTTTTACGCCCGTCATTGCGAGCCATTTTTTGTGACCACCCAGTGGTCACAAAGGTGAGGTTAAAACCTTGAACCACGCAGCCACGCCCCGCCCGTGACCATTCACAGCATTTCGGGCGTTTTTCTGGGCTGTCTTCCCGCGCGTACCCCTCATTGCATGCCCTGTGCGCGCCCGGCGCCCATCCTCTCGCCCGTTTTTACACTCGTCATTGCGACCACTGGGTGGTCGCAATAATTCAACTGCACTTTTTCAAAACTGCTATACTGGCGGAACGAAAAGGGAGACAACCATGAAACGAAAAACATCCAGAAGAGAGTTTCTTGAAACGGCGTGTTGCGGTTTGGCGGTTGGGGCGTTCGCAGGCGGATGCTGCTCGTCGCGCACAAATGCCCCCGCATGCGCGGAAGCAGGGGTGCTGGGAGCTTCGGAGGACTTCCGCTTCATAGAGCCCTTTGACGGCGGCATCATCCACGAGCAAAGCGGCTTCCCGGTACTCGGAACCGTGCCGAACAACACCGGTGGCGGACACATGCTGAAGGTTAAAGTCTCCGGCGTCGCGCCCGATTCCGCGAAACTCAAACTGTTCACTGCCGACGGCAGAAAGATTCAGGTGCGGCAAGGCAACAACACGTTTCAGGGCGTCGCTCTATTGCGTGACCGCGTCACCGAGATCCGATGCCGTGCGACCATCAACGGTGTACGCCGAGAAATACGTACCCGCCCGGTCTGGGCTCAAAACTCATTTCCGCGATTCCGCTGCTATATCGACGACCACAGCTTTTTCTTCAGGGACATCGCCCGCAACAAATACAAAAGCCTGTTCGACTGTTTCTACCTTGCCAAGCTCCGCGAGCTGCACCGGAACTTCGGGGTCAAGATCAACCTCAACTGTTTCAATACCACGCCCGAGCGCGACTTCAGTCTGTCGATGTTTCCCGACACCTACAAGTCCGAGTTCGAGGACAATGCAGACTGGCTCCGTCTCGCGTTTCACTCCGAGAATGAGTTTCCTGACATCCCGTATCTGAACGCCACGCCTGAACAGCTTGCCGCCGATTTCGATCTGGTCGCCGGTGAACTGAAGAGGATCGCCGGCCGCGCCTACACCGCCGGCTTGCAGATACACTGGGCCGATGTGCCGCCGGACTGCTATAAGGTTCTGGCTGACCGCGGCGTCAAAATGCTGCCGACGCGCGGGCGCAAGCCTGACGCCAAAGACAAGAAGATCTGCGACTTCCATCTGCCGGACGAGATTCTCGCATATCTGCACGATTACCAAGGCTGGATGCATTTTGAAAGCGGCCTCATCTTTTACAGTGCCTCTGTCGGCGGCTGCGATTGGACGCCGGTGGACAAGATCGTGCCCAACATCTTGAAACGCATCGAGATCCCCGCCAAGAGCCATCTTGTCAACATCGCCGGACACGAGCAGTACTGGTGGCCGTTCTACAAGAATTTCGTCCCGGACATCTATGAGCGCTACGCTACCGCGTTCCGCTTCCTGCTGGACCGCGGCTACAAACCAATCTGGATCGAGGACGGATTTTTCGGCGGCTTACCTGCTTAAATGATTAACTTTCAACGAGCATGGACACTACACTTAAAAAGGGGACTCTCGTGAAACGCATCCCGCCACTTTTGGTCATGCTGACCGCATTCGCGTGCCATGCGGCTGAACCCGTCATCCAACCGGCAGAGGTGCGTCGCCGTCTCGCCCGCATCCAACCGGAAGCAGTACGGCTGGCGCTGGAGGACATGGCTGCTCGCTGGCCGCAACGCTGCGGTCAGACGGACCGCGCATGGTGCGCAACTCTCGGCGCGCGCCGCGATGCGCTCATGGAGCGCCTTGACAAGCAGGACCCCGCCGCAGTTGCAGAAGCCGACGCACTGGTGCGGCAGGTCCGCTCCGCACTGCTGGCCAATCCGTTGCTGGATGCCAACCGGTTCTTGCTGATACGTCGCGGGGCCAACAATCTGGCTCTGCCGCAGAATTGGCAGCAGCAACGCGATGTCAACCGCAGAGGACTCACCAACGAAATCGCATTTCTTACCGGTCTGCGTGACACGCCAACGGTGACCTCGCTGCATCGTGCCGAGCCCGGCACCTACATCGGCGATCTGCAACTCCACTGGGACGCGCGCCGCTTGATGTTCACCGGCGAAAATGAAAAACGCCTGCACCGCGTCTATGAGTTGGACCTCGCCGCGCCAGCACAGCCCAAGATGTTCCCCTTCATTCCGGACAATGATGTCGACAACTACGCCGGTTGCTGGCTGGCCGATGACTCGGTGATCTTTCTCTCCAACGCCACGTTTATCGGTGTGCCGTGTGTAGTCGGCTCCTCGTACGTTGCTGCGCTCTACCGCTGGATGCCTGCTGACGGCTCGATCCGCCGGCTGACCTTCGACCAAGACCACAACTGGTATCCCACGCAGATGCCGGACGGGCGCATCATGTACCTGCGCTGGGAGTACAGCGGCATCGTGCATTATGTCTCGCGTCTGCTCTTCACCCTGAACCCCGACGGCACCGGCCAGCGCGAACTGTACGGCAGTAACTGCTACTGGCCCAACGCGCTCTTCTACGCGCGCCCCGTTCCCGGAGACCCTCGTCGCTTCACCGCCATCGTTTCGGGTCACCATGGCGTGCCACGCATGGGCGAACTGGTGATGTTCGACCCCGCGCTGGGAAGGCGCGAAACGCAAGGCGTGATTCAGCGCATCCCCGGTCGCGGCCAGCCAGTCGAAAACCGAGTCAAAGACGAACTGGTCGATGACTCATGGCCCAAGTTTCTGCACCCTTGGCCGTTAGGCGGCGGGTACATCCTCACCGCTTGCAAACCGGAGCCCGATGCGCTGTGGGGCTTGTATCTCGTTGATACCTTCGACAACATCACGCTCATCCATGAGGAGCCGGGGCAAGCCCTCTTCGAGCCGATTCCAGTCCAGCCGATTCCGCGACCAGTCGTGCTGCAAGACCATGTGAATCTTGCGGAAAAACACGGGCGGGTCAAAGTCGTGGACATCTACGAAGGCCCCGGCCTTGCCGGTGTGCCGCGCGGCACCGTCAAATCACTGCGGTTGATGACCTACTCCTACGCCTACCGCGGCATGGGCTCCGAGACCGACCGCGTCGGCTTCGACGGTCCGTGGGATGTAGTGCGTATCATGGGCACCGTGCCGGTCGAGTCAGACGGATCGGCCTATTTCGAGGTGCCGGCAAACACGCCGATCTCACTCCAACCGCTCGACGAACAGGGACGCGCGCTACAACTGATGCGGAGTTGGCTGACGGTCATGCCCGGCGAACTGCAATCCTGCTCCGGCTGCCACGAGCCGCAAAACAGCAGCATCGGCTCGACGCGTCGCATGCAGGCCATGGAGCGGCTGCCCTCGCAGATCCAGCCGTGGTACGGCCCCGAACGCGGCGTCGCCTTCAACCGTGAGGTGCAACCCGTGCTGGACCGCTATTGCGTGCGTTGCCACGACGGTCGTGCCGGCCGCCCCGATTTCACGTTGCGTCCCGGCGTCTCCATCAAGACCAAGGAGGTCTACTACATCAACGCGAACAATCTTTTCCCGCCGGCTTACCTAGCGCTCTGCGCCTACATCCGCAGTCAGACTCAGGAAGGCGACAACCACTTGCAGACGCCCTGCAACTTCCATGTGTCAACGACCGAACTGTTTCAGATCCTTGAGGCCAATCACCACGGCGTGCGCCTAGACGCAGAATCGTGGGACCGGCTGACCACCTGGATCGACATGAACCGTCCCAATCACGGCACATGGAGCGAGAACGTCGGTGCCAAGCGCATGGGACGGGTCGCCGAACGCCGCGCAGAGATGCAGCGTCGCTACGCCAACTTGGACGAAGCGCACGAAGTCACGTATGGCGTCGCTAAATTGGCCGCTCCGGCGCTGCCGCCTGGAGATCCGCCGCCCCCGCCTCCGCCTGCACCTGCCGTGCCGGGGTGGCCCTTCGATGCGGCCGCCGCTCGCGCCAAGCAACAGGCGCTTGGCGCGGTCACGCGCACGCTCGATTTGGGCGACGGCGTCTCACTCACGCTGACGCGCATCCCGGCCGGTGCCTACGCCGCCGCCGACGGACGCCATGTCACGATCAAGCAACCGTTCTGGATCAGTGTAGACGAAGTGACCAACGAACAGTACGCGCGCTTTGCCCCGCATCACGACAGCTTCCTGGAGCGGGGCGAATACATGCAGTTCACGCAGGAAGAGCGCGGCTATCCGCTCAACACACCGACGCAGCCAGTCTGTCGCGTGTCGTTCGATGCCGCCTCCGCCTTCTGTCGTTTCGCCGCGCAGCGCAGCGGTTTGCGCGTGCGCTTGCCGAGCGGCGACGAATGGGAGTGGGCCGCGCGCGCGGGTGCCTCCACACCGATGTCATACGGTGCGGTTGACGCAGACTTCAGCGCACACGCCAACTTGGCCGACGCCGTGTTCCACAAGATGGAACGGCTGCGCGGCAACATGCCCGGTGCAGCCATCCCGGCATGGCGACCGGCCATCACCAACGTGTCGGACGGCTTCCGCGTCTCGTCGCCGGTCGGCCGCTTCGCTCCCAACGCCTGGGGCCTGCACGACGTACACGGCAACGTCTGGGAGTGGACCACAGACCGGTTGCCGGATGGGCGCGCAATCGCCCGCGGCGGTTCATGGTGGAAACGTCCGCGCTACGCCACCTTCGCGGCGCGCGTGCCGTATGCTCCGTGGCAACGGGTCTACGATGTCGGATTCCGCGTGCTGGTCGAGTCCGAATAGCTCGTCACTACTTTTTCTTTTCATCCAACACAAGCGTCGCGTGCGTCGCGTACGCGCCGCGCGGATCATGCGCGTAGGCGCGCAGCGTCTTTTCGCCTAGGCCCTGATGATCACCCAAACGGTACAAGGCGCGCGCCACCGAGAGTTCGCGCAGACAATTGGAGCGCTCGATGTCGCCTTCACGGTTCGAGTAGTTCTTGATCACCGGCAGGTCGGCCTGCATCGTAAATGAGTAGCCGCCCACGCCCTCTTTGGCGAGCAGCGCACCCAGCACAGGCGCCGCCGAACGGTCACCGATCGCCTCCAGCGCCATAGCCACGGCACGGAAGTGAGAAAATTCGTGGGAAGCGTCGAGCGCATTCGCCTTCCGAATGATCGCGGCAACCGCCTGCTTGGAACGGGCGCGACCCAGCGCGATAATGTAGCTGTCCACCCAGCTCACGCTACGGTTGAACTGCCCCATGCCGCGGAAGTTCCAGCCCTTGTCCCACTCGATCGCCTCCACCTTTTCGATCAGGTCACGCTCGCCGTCCGCATGTCCCATCATGGCCAAAACGTGGGCATAGACGAAACGCTCCTCGGGCTTGCTCGCCTGTTTGAAGGCCGCCTTCATCAGCGGCACGCTACGCGCGGCATCGGTCATCACCACGCTGAGCCCTTGATAGGCGTCGGGCAGGCTCTTCACCGCTTCCGCGAAACGCGAGTCCGGCAGCGGGTACGAGTCCTTCATGGTCAGCACTTCCGCCGGCACGATCTTCATCTCGACCAGATGCCGCTGCAGCGCCTTCATATCCACCTTGCGCACCGTGACGCCGACCTTGATGGCCATCGCGGCGGCGGTGCCCGCCGCGTAGCCCTGATTCTGCACGTCCGGCTGCATGCGCAGGATCGGCATGGCGTCGCGGTGGGCGCTGATACCGAGCCCCGTCACCAGCAGCCCCTCCAGTTTCTTCGGCAACAGACAGCGATAGGGCAGATTGACCCGCATGCCGTGGTGCCCCGGATCTTCAATGAAAAACTGCTCGTGCACGGTGTGGCCGTGCGAGTCAAAGTTACTGTACGGCTGCACGATCACATCGGGGTAGGTGCGCTCGTTCACGACATCAAGCGGCGTCATGTAGAACGCGCCGATCAGGCGGCGGCGCTCGCGGCTGTTGATGACCTGCGCCTGGTCCCAGATCCCCTCACGCATGCTGTAACGGGAGCGCAACGCAAAGAAGCAGAGGTCGGCGGCGTCAGTGTCGTCTAAGAAGCCGATGTCGGTGTTCGTGTAGCTGGCACCCATCAGGCGCGGCGTCATTCCCACCCCTTGCAGCACGAGTTCGTCGGCCGTGATAAACTCCGTCTCTTCACCGGCCAACGCGGCCAGTTCGGCGTTGCCGGTGCCGTCGATCGCCACCTTGCAGCGGATCACACCACGCTCGCCATCCGGCGTCACCACCACCACGCCGGTCACCGCGCCGTTCTCGACCACCACGCCGGTCACCATCGTACCGTACCAGATTTCGGCGCCGGACTTGCGGTTTTGACTGCGGTACCACTCGGACTTGCTCTGCGAAAAAACAAGACCTGTCTCCTTCACGCCCTGATCAATCACGCTGGTGAAGCCCACGCGGTTGCCCCAGTAGTAGATGCCGATCAGACCATCGGTCTGCACGCCGCCCATCTGGTAGATGTATTCGCACACGATCGTACGTGCACCGTGGCGCGCGGCGGCGATACCCGCCGGCCCTCCGCCGGTGCCGGCACCGGCCACCATAACATCGCATTCGGCCAGCACCGGCAGCTCGCGCGCTTCCGCCGTGACGGAGCCGGAGGTGTTCGACAGGTAGGGCGGCAGGGTTCTGGTGTGTTCGCCAACTTTCACGGCGGTACGCGGCGCGGACAGCTTACCGCCAGCCACACGCACGTTGCCCAGAGCCGGGCGGCGCGCCGCCAGCTTGGCGGCTTCCGTTCCCAGACGCTCACCCACGGCCATCAGGTTGCCGGGCTTCATCAGTTGCTCGGCCGCCTGCCGCGACAGATCGGCCATGGCACTCAGCACAAACAGGAACTCCGTACCCGCCGGCTGAAAGGCCTTCAGGTCAATCGCATCGGCACCAGGCCAAGGCGCCTGCGATGACGCCTGACCCTGGATGCGGTCGGGATGCACCAGCGACAGCGTATCGGCCGACTCCAACTGGCTTGGCACGAAGGTCAGGTCACGCGCCTTCTGCTCCGCCTCGGCAAACGAACGAGCAGAACCATCCTTCATCGGCAGATCAATCTCGCACTCGAACATCCGGCCCGCAATTGACTCAGGTGAGCCTTTGGGCGGCTTAATGCCGGTAATGCGCGCATCGTAGAGACCGAACAGCTCTTTGACGCGCAGACCCTCGGCACGCGGGGCCTCACCAGCCACCACAATGCGTTTGAAGGTGTAGGTGCCGGCTGGGAAAGGCGTTGCCTGACCGCCCGCCGCCCGCGCCATTAGACCGCGCTCCGTGGCATCGATCACCACTTTGGCTTTGATCGCTTGGCGTCCGCTGCGATTTGCGATCACCACTCCCGACAGCTTGCCGGCGCTGTCGATCAGCGGTTCGGTCGCGTGCGTACCGGTAAGGAAGGGCACACCAGCCTTCAGCAGCGCCGTATCCAACGTCTTCTTGACTTTCAACGGCGACGTCTGATCGGCGATTCCTTGGCCGGCCGCCGACTCCTTGGCCGGATACACGTAGAACTCACCGAGCAACTGCCGCTTCATGCTGGCGTCGAGTATCGCATCGACCTTAAGGTAGCGGTGTTTGCCGACCAGCGGCAGGGTGAAAGTCGCACACTCCGGCTCCAATTCTCTCACGCGCTCCGTTGTCTCGCCCAGCACCTTCCAGCTTTGTTTATCCTGACTACCAGACACGCGGATTTTGGCGGTCGCAAAGCCCGATCCCCACTCGCGATGGAAAACCGCAGCGACAAATGAGCCCAGTTCAACCACGGCCCCTAGATCCAGCTCGAACGAGACATCCTCCTCAAACTGCACACTGTGGATAGGCGCGTCAGTCCACTTGCCGTCCGCCAACATCTTGCCGTCGATATCCTTGTGCGCTGCGGCCGATACCTTGTCGGCCTTGTACGCGAAGGGCAACGACTCAGGACGGCGCTTTTCCGGCATGAACATCTTCGTGATCAGCCCACAACGGGTGTCATCGTCACTGGCGAGCCGCAACCTGAGCTTGCCCGCCATATCCTCACCGAGATAGGGCCGCGGCGCGGCCACAAAAACCTTGGCACCGGCCTCCGCCGCTTTGAGCGCCGCCGCCACGGCACCGGACGAACCGCCGATCACCACCACATCCACATCCTGGACGAGCGGCAGCGACTTCTCTCCCTCAACGATACCGGCCGCACTTGCGATCCCGGCCAAAAAAACAGCACTCCACACCAAGCATTTCTTCATACTTCTTCGCGTCCTCCATAACTACACGTTAATCGCTAACGATGGCTACTGACCCAGTTTCGCACGCTGGCGGGGAATTTTGCAAGGGAAATTCTGGCCGGGGTGCATCCGGCGCGGGCGTTCTCGCCCGCAACAACGTGTCTTGCAAAAGGGTGTGGCACGGGCATCTTGCCCGTGTTTCATGGGCGGGACGCCCATGCCACGAGGGGGTTTGAAAAGCTTCCCTTGGGAACCATACCGCGCATCGGAATCTCGATCGGCCTTTCACAGAGCGGGCGGGGACGCCCGCGCCCCGACTGCGCACACACAAAACACGCACCCGACTCGCATGACCCCTGTCACTAACCGATTGCGGCGCTAACAAACTAATCTCTTGCTCACGCGAGACTGTGTGCTACACTGATGGCGACAATCGTATTCTGGATCGTATTCAGCGGTATCTTGCTAATTCTCGACTTGATGAAGGAGGGACCATGATGATTACCTCGCGTGCAGTCCGGGCGGCCTTGTGCGGCCTGTCGTTTTCATTGGTATTCGGTGCGGCGGAGGGCATTGCGGCACCGCCGCTGCGCTGGAACGGTCCAGCGAACGGAGTATGGGACGCTACCACGCCCAACTGGCTGGACGCGGGGAATAACACCGTGGCGTGGATTCCCGGCGCCGAGGCAATCTTCGAAGGCGCGGGCGGATTGATCGAGATCGCCGCCGACGTCAGTGCCGTCGACCTCACTTTCACCGGTAACGGCTACACGTTGCTGGGCGCGGGACGCCTGCGCGTCGAGGGTACGCTCACAACCGCGGTCGCCACCACCAACTGCATCGTCGCCGACCTGTGCACGGTCGACGGCCTGACGAAAGACGGCCCGGGCGTGCTGGCACTGGCGCGTTGCGCCGGCCCCGTGAACGTTCAGGGCGGCAGCCTGCTGGCCGCAGGCTCATTCTTCGCGGACGTGGAGATCACGGTCGCCGCCGGTGCATCGCTGGTCACACTGGGCGAGCCGGACAGCGGCGCGAACCTGATCGCCAACGGCAGCTTCGAAACGCCCGAACTGGCGAGCGGAACCTGGACCTACAAAGTTCCTGCCGAATGGACCATGGTCTACCAATACTATGTCGGCCAGCAAAACACCGCGTCCGTCGCAGGTTACAGTAACCCTTGGAACGCCGCAGACACCGCGCCGGACGGCGTGCAGATGCTGATCCTGCAGTACGGCGGCGCCGTGGCGCAGACCGTGACGGTCCCGACAGACGGCCTCTACAGCATCGCCCTCTCCTATCTGATGCGCAGAGACAACAAGGAGCATCAGGTCTACCTGACGCTGGACGGCATCCCGCTCGCGACCCTCTTCAACCGACGCCTTCAAACCGCCCCCGATCGTTTCGTCAGCGGCGCACTTTGGCTCGCCGCAGGCAGTCACACCCTGGGCATCAGCGGCGAACACGGCTGGGGCGACCGCTCAACCATGATCGACGCCGTCTGCTTCGCCGCGCCCTCCGACGCGCAGTCCTGCCGCGCCTTGGGCGGCGACTCGGTCCTGAAGGTTGTGAACGCTGCCAACGTGGTCATGGAACACACTGGCACCGCGCCGCTCGCCTACGTGGCGATCAATGACACCGCCGCCAGCGGCACGTTCGACTCTTCCCATGCCTCGGGCATTTTCTCCGGCAACGGCGCACTCTCCTGTTCCGCGCCCGCCAACGTCTATACGTGGAGCGGCGTCGGCTCTTGGAGCGATGCGGCACGTTGGACGGACGGCGCGGCACCTGCCGCAGGCGGTGGCCAGGATCTCCTCATCCGCTTCCCCTCGGCCACCGGAGCCGCTGCCGCCAACGACCTTGCGGGCGAGTTCCTCGCGCGCGGCATCGCGGCCTCGGGCCTTGCCGACGGCGACATCGCCACGCTCTCAGGCGGCACCGTGGTCCTTACCAACAGTTCCAGCGGCGCAGCTCCGAAAATCTCGCTCCAAGCGCCCGGCACCTGGACGATCACAGCCCCGGTCGAGGCGCGCGCCACACTGACCCTCGACGTGGCGGGCCAATTGACCTTCCAAGGAAACGCGCTCGGGGTTGCTTCCAACGGCACGTTCTACAAAACCGGTCCTGGTACCGTCACCTTCCCTACCTTTGCCAATCGCGTGGCTTCGGCGTCCATTTATGACGGCACCGTACAGACGCCTCAGCTTCCCTCCAGTCTGACGGTCAATCTCTTCTCGCAGGTCGGCAAGGAGGCGGCCCTCTGTCTCACGCAAGGCGGTCTCTCGTTCGACAACACGATCAATCTGATGGGGTCGGGGACCTCGACCCTCGCCACCCGCTGCGGAGGAACGACGCTGACTTGTTCGAACTGGACTTTCAGTTACGGCGACACCGCGCGCTTCGATGTCGGCGCAGGGGACACCCTCTCACTCCGGCAGGTGTTGCTCGGCAGTAACTACCGCGGTGCCGCTACACTCATCAAGTCCGGCCCCGGCACGCTCGAAATCCGTTCCGCTGGCGCCAACGCCTCTGAAAGCCGCGCCTATCGTGGACGCACCACGTTGCGCAACGGCACGCTGATCCTCGCTGAAGACGATTGGGGCACACTCGCCGGTTGGTCCAATCCTTTCAACGGGCGCGTCTACACCGGCACCGGCGGCTCGCTGGGCTATAACCCGCTGACCGACGCCGTTCTCATCGGCGATGACGGCACCGTCCCCTCCGACACACTCGCACTGATCGCGGCCGGTGACGGCCGCTGGATCGGCCACGACATCGAGGTCGCCGACGCGGGCGCCAGCGTGACGCTCGGCATGACGGCCGGATCGGCCATGTTCGCCGGTACCCTCACGCTGCACCGCAGTATCGCGCTCTCCGGCCCGGCCGACGGTATCTTGATCCTCAACAACGTCGCTTTTGCCGACGGCTTCACCGGCCCCAGCATCACCGCTGTCGACGGCCTCGGCGCTCTTTGCATTGAGGGTGTACTGCCCGCTTCAGACGCGCTCGCTGTCGGCGCATGCGCCTTGAGCTTCGGCAACCGCACAGTCAAGACCCAGACCCTTCAAGCGCTAACGCTCGGCGCATCGGATGCCACTGGTGCTTTGGATGTCGACTTCGGTTCCGGCATCAACGACATTCTTCACGTGACCGCCACGGACGGCCTGATGCTCAGCAACACCGTGATCAACCTGTTTTATGCCGGATCGGAACTGCCTTTCGCCGAACCCGGCACCTACACACTCTTCACCTACCAAGGCACGCTCGGCGGCGACACCGCGTTGCTATCGGTCGGCAACCCGCAGACCGACGCGAACTATGCCTTCACCGATGACACCGCCAACCGCCGCGTGATCCTCATCATCACCGGCACGCCGGGCGGCACCTCTGCAGTTTGGACGCATCCGGAAAGCGGTGCGTGGGCCACCGACGCCAACTGGAGCAGCGGCACAGCACCGAACAGTGCGGATCTCGTGCCGCTCTTCGGTCTCGCCATCACCAATCACACGATTGTCGACACCGGTGCAGGCGTCACCGTCGGCGGGCTACTCTTCAACAACGACACCTACGGCTACACCCTTGGCGGCAGCGGCGGGTTGACCTTTGCCGATGCCGGCGGCCCCTCGACCGTCTCCGTGATCGCAGGCGCACACACGCTGAACACCGCGCTCGCCGCCCCAGACGGGCTGAACATCGCCACCGCAGAGGGTGCGCAACTGGCACTCGGCCCCGATGCGACCGTCGCCGCCGCGCTCACACTCGCGCAGGGCACGCTCGAGCTGCAGGGCAATGCTACGCTCAACGGCACGGCCGATCTGGCCGACACCGCCGTGCTGCGCGCACGCTCCACCACCAACGCCGCCATCGGTACCCTAAGCGGCGCACCCTCGTCCGTTGTGGCGCTGACCGGCACCGCGCCCGTGCTGACGATCAATCAGACCGCCGATACGACCTTCGCCGGTTCGTTCACGGGCGGTGCCGATGCCCGCGTGGTCAAGGCCGACAGCGGCATGCTGGGCCTGAGCGGGCCGCTCTCATCGCTTGCCGGGCGTATCGCGGTTCAGAGCGGCACAATTGAGACACGTTCGTCCGCGCTCGCCGCCGTCGTCGACCTTGCCGCCGCCAGTACATTGCGTGTCGCGGCACCGGTCGCAAACGGTCTCACCGGTTTCTTCTACGATGTCGTGCCCAACACCAACACCTTCTGGACGCTGGCCGGCATGGAGAGCCATTTCGCCGGTCTGACGCCCGCCTACGCAGCCCTGAGCGGCGCGAACAACGAGACCTTCGACTTCGGCGTGGGCACACCATACGCCATTGCCGGGCCGTACGCATCGGACGGTAACCGGGCCTTCCTCTTCGAAACGGTATGGCGCGGTACGATCACCGTGCCTGACAGCGGCACGTATGTCTTCGGCGTGCAGTGCGACGACGGTGTCCTGCTCGCCATCGACGGCCAGCAGGTTCTGGCCCGCAATTACTATGTGAGCACTTGGATCGATGGGGCGATCACGCTTGATGCGGGCCGTCACGACGTTGTGATCGGTTATTTCCAAATGAGCGGCGGCGGCGGTATCCGCATGCGCGTGCGCCTACCCAACCAAGCCACCCCCATCGCCCTGCCAAACGCCTGGCTGACGCCCTACTCACAGGTCGGCGCCCTTGCGGGCGGCGGCACGGTTACGTTGCCGACAGCCAACGCCCCGCTGTGCGCGCACGTCAAAGCCGGCGGCGCACAGTTCGGAGGCACCCTTTCCGGTGTCTCCGGCACATGGTTCGCCAAGAGCGGCAGCGGCTTGCAGGGTCTTGCGAGCGGCGGCGCCAACGGCTTCGTCGGCGACGTGGATGTCCAGGCAGGCATCTTGGCGCTTGATGCGGACGAGTTGTTCGGTGACGCGGCGCGTCTTACGGTACGAGCCGGCGCAACCCTCGTGCTGGGCGGCATGGAAACGATCGGCACACTCGTCGGCGACGGCACACTCGCCTTCGGCGACCACATCTACGTGATACCTTTTGAAGGTGACGTGGACTGCGGCATTTCCGCCGACAAAACCTACACGCACCTGCTGGATTTTCCGGCCAACGGCTACCCCGCCACGATCAACGGCGTGACCTTCATCGCCGCCGGCATGAGCGGCAGCGCGGGAGACTACGTCTGGTCGACCGTCAATCCGCCGGCCTGGTCGTGGAACGATCCCCCCAACGACAGCACGCGCACAGGCATCGACCGGTTGCTCCGGGACTTCCTCTACGGGAGCGACGACTTCACGACCACGCTCTCGGGACTCACGCCGGGCAAGACCTACGAGTGCCGCCTCTACTTCTGTAACTTCGGCAACAACCCGCGCGAAGCGACTTTTACCTTCACAGCCGGCGCGCGCCAAGTGGGAGAGATCTTCTACAATCCCGACAGCGGCGTAAGAGGCAGCCGGAGTTGGCTCGGCTGCCGCTACACGGCGGATGCGTCCGGCACCCTCGCGATCCGCGTCGTGTCCCACGTCAGCGCTCATAAGTGCCATTTCTACGGGCTCTCCAACGAAGAGCTTCCCAGCACCGCCGCTCCCGCGCTGACAGTCGCTCCGGCCGCTGCGGCAGAGGCGCGCTTCACGGGCAACGTCACCGGATTCGGCACATTGACCAAGGACGGTGACGGCACACAGCACTTCGGCGGCACCATCGCGTTGCCCGTCCCGCTGGCCGTGCAGGCAGGCACGGCCGTGCTCGATCAGGGCGCCGACCTGCCGAACGGCGCTGCCATCGCGGCCGGCGCGACAATCAGGGTCCCGCTCGGCGGTGTCACGCTCGGCGCGATTTCCGGGGAAGGCGTCTTCGAACTGACCGGAGCGGCCGACTACGCCGTCACGAACGGGCCGCACTTCGTGAAGATCACAAGCGATGCTGACAGCGGCATCTCGCGCGACAAACGCTATACCCACCTGCTCGACTTCGGCGGCAACGCTGCGCTCGCCACCGTTAACGGCGTCACCTTTGACAAGGAGCGTTTGATCAACGGCCCCCTCTGCGGACACAGTTGGGTCAACGCCCCGGCAAGTTCATCTCATGCCGGCGGCAACACCGGCCTCATCGGGGTTCCGTCCAGCGAGGGCATTTTCAACCTGCTCAATGATTTCTGCTACAATGGCCCCTACGCCCCCTCCTCCATCTTTGCCTTGACCGGACTGACCACCGGCAAGTGGTACGAGGTGCGTTTCTACCACCGCAGGTGGGGAGAAAGGCCGCGTAACGCAACCCTCACCTTCGACCCGGATGGCGCCGGCCCGATCAGCGACGCCATTTCGTTCAACTCCGACAGTCCGTTCGACCAGCCCAACGACAACTACCTCGCCTACCGTTATTTCGCGCTGACCGACCGGCTGACGGTCGCCATCACTTGCCCGAACACAGACAAATACCACATCTACGGACTGAGCAACGAAGAGGTGCCGGACGCGCTCGGCGCCGCCACGCTCGCCCTCGCGGATGACTGCGTGTTCGGCGGCACGGTGACCGGCAGCGGCAGCCTGATCAAGAGCGGCGCGGGCGCACTCACCGTCACCGGCGTCGGCGACGCCACCGGTGCGCTGACCGTCAGCGGCGGCGCGTGCGGCGTGGCCGGAGGCGGACGCATCACCACCGGTCCGGTCAACGTGTTGGCCGACGCGACGCTCTTCGGCCACGGTCAGGTGGGCGGTCCGGTCAACGTGGCCAGCAACGCTTGGCTGCAAGGCGGCACCGCCGCTGCGTGCGGTACGCTGGCGGTGGGCGGCGACCTGACACTCGCGCTTGGTGCGAGCATCGCCTGGCGTTATGCCGACGGCGGCGCATCCGACACCATTACCGTCGCAGGTACGGTGAACATGCCAACCAATGGTCTGGTGCAGGTTGCCTCGCTCACGCCAGGGCTGATGCCGCCCGCCAAGCGGCTGCTGATCGCCTCGTCGACCGAGATCAACGGACCGGATGACCTGAGCGGCTGGATCATTGAAGGCGCCGAAAACGCCAGCTTGCGCTACAGCGATGACCGCACCAAGATCTACTTCTTCACGCCGCGCGGCAGCCTGTTGTTGCTGAAATAAACATCGAATGTATGGGGAGGAACGGACATGGAAAAACGGGTGAAACGCGAAGTTGAAATCACGTTGCATAGCATCCATATACCGGTCACCGGTGCGAGGCTCGACACCACGACCTCGCACCTGCTGACTGCCGATTTGGTGTGGCCGCGGGTCGGCACGGCGCGTAAAAGCGCCAGTCAATCCTGCACGTTGCAGGCGGGTACCGCTGATTTTGAAACAGCCAACTGGGGGCGGCGCATCCTTTTCAAGGAGACGGTCGAGGGGCGTTTCGCGCTTGCCGTGACAGTCACCGAGGCACTGGACGATGAGGAACTGGAGAAGATTCTGCGCTTCTGGGCTGGCGCGGCGCTCGCGATCGGTGCCGATGCCGTGGACAGCGCGGCTGGCCCGCTCGGCGACCTGGCGGCCGCGCCGCTGGAGTACGCGGCCAAAGCGGTGGCCAAGTATCCGGGCGCGACGCTGCTGGCCGAAGGGCTGGCGGAACTGGACGCAACGGATTTCCCGCCAAGTGGCGGCGAACGGCTGCTGACCGTGAGACTGGTCGCGGCCCGCAGGCTGCTGCGCGTCACGCGCCGCACGGTCAACGGCCGTTCGCGTGTCACGCGCAAGACCCTGTTGGAGAAGGGCGCGGACAATGGCGAGGTAACTCTGGCCGTGCGGTCCATCTAATCCTCGCGATAATCAGTTGGAGACAGGGGGCACGCGAGTTTAGTGCGTGGTTTGCGTGTGCGCGGTCGGGAGCGCGAGCGTCCCCTGAAAATCAAAAACACGATTGACAATGCCTGCCTGTGAGGCGTATGCTGACGGCACGATTTCATAGAGAGTAGTGTGTGTTGAGGGTACGGTACGTTGTTGTTCTCGCGATGACAGCGAGATATGACCAGAGGTGAGTGGCCGCGTGCATTGCGGCTGGGTGTCTTAGAGACCGTCCTGCACATTTTGATTTTGCGCTTACGCGCATTAACGCTTCATCTGAAACCACCAAGTTTAAGTTAGGAAGCGAGATGCACGGGGACGCGCCCGCTCGGGCGCGGCCTCTGTCTCGTGTTTCCTAACAGGTGCTTGGTGGTACCTCAGATGAGGCACAGATTGGGGTTCGCGCCTTTTTGTGGGGGCGCACGGAGCCCGGTGCGGCACGGGCGGGGAGATGACACGATGGACGGAAATCTTTTTTGCGGCGGAACGGGTGCCGGCGAGACGGCGTCTATAGGACTGCCGGGCATTTTGGTTGTGGCGGCGTACGCGCTGTGCCTCGCGGTGTACGTATGGGAGCGGGGCGTGTTCCGCGGGTTCTGGGCAGACCAGCGGGAGGTATGGGCGTCTTGGCCGCCCGCGTTGCGCGCCATCATGGCGGGCCTGCTGCTGACCTGCGTGATGGACGGGCGCTGCACGAAGCCCCGCGACGTGGCGAACAACCCCGCCGCCATCGCCCAGCAGATGGCCGTGCAGGAAGGACAGGCGGCGGGAGCCCCGGCCGCCGCTGCGCCGGGCCAGACGGGCCAAGCGTCTGGCGGCGCTGCCG
>ERZ795052.3553-NODE-3553-length-17070-cov-8.098149_pt1 | contig 17070 bp, 9 predicted proteins | sample MGYA00375136_ERZ795052 | MGnify/ENA primary metagenome ERZ795052 (study PRJEB30181, sample SAMN05720156) | activated sludge metagenome | isolation source: Anaerobic digester | place: Japan | collected 2015-05-26 ... | reverse complement strand
ATCCAGCCTGATTGGCGAGCGTGTGCTCATCGTGGGCGCGGGAGATGCCGCGCAGCTGGCCATCTGGTTGATGGAAAAGAGCAGCCTGTATTCAGCGTTCTCGATTGTGGGATTGGTGGATGATGATTTCAGGAAACTAAAAAAGAACATCAACGGGTACCCGGTTTTAGGCACCACACGCGAAATCCCAGAAATCGTTAAACAGAAGAGTGTCGGTTTGGTCCTTTTGGCCATTACCAGGTTAAGCGACGCAGAACGTGAACGCATTCTGGTAACCTGTAAAGAGCTGCAGGTGCGCGTTGTGGCGATCCCTGACCTGTTAAAAGTAGTGAACGATTACCTGAGCAAGCAGACCCAGGAGGTAATGGAGAACAATGCCTGAGCACTGGCAAAGAAAGAAGGTATTGGTCACCGGGGCGGGCGGGTTTATTGGCAGCCACCTGGTGGGCGCGCTGGTAGAAAGAGGGGCAGAGGTGCGCACCTTTGTCCGTTATAACTCGCGTGGAGATCCCGGCCTGCTGCGCATGTTAGATGCCCGCAAAACCGAATCAATTGAGCTTGTTGCCGGAGACCTGCGGGACGAGGACGCGGTGCGCGCAGCTGTAAAAGGCTGCGAGGTGGTTTTTCACCTGGGCGCGTTGATTTCCATCCCCTACTCATATAAACACCCGGCTGAAGTGGTATCGACCAATATCATGGGGACGCTCAACGTTTTACTGGCCTGCCGCGATTCAGGCGTGGAACGGCTGGTGCACACTTCCACCAGCGAGGTGTACGGCACAGCGAGGGTGGCGCCCATTGGCGAAGACCACCCCCTGCAGGGTCAGTCGCCCTATTCTGCCAGTAAAATAGGCGCGGATAAACTGGCTGAAAGCTTCTCTTGCGCGTATGATTTGCCGCTGGTTACCGTTCGCCCATTCAACACCTATGGACCCGGACAATCCGGACGGGCGGTAATCCCCACCATCATCACGCAGGCGCTTTGCCGCGATGTTGTTCAACTGGGCAACCTGGAAGCCACGCGTGATTTCACCTTTATTGAGGATACCGTGGCCGGGTTCATACAAGCAGCGGAGAATCAAAACAGCCTGGGAGAGGTGTTCAACCTGGGCACTGGCGAGGAAATTGCCATCGGTGAACTGGCGCGCAGGATCATCAAGATCATCGGCAGCCCGGCTGCCATTGAAACCAAAACGTTGCGTTTGCGCCCTCGAAAGTCAGAGGTAATGCGCCTGGTTTCGGATAACACGCGCGCACGGGAACTCCTGGGATGGCAGCCGAGGGTGTCCCTTGAGGATGGGCTGCTGCTAACCATTGATTGGGTGAAGAAAAACCTTCACCAGTACCGGGTAGGTCAATATGAGTTCTAAAAACGCTCAGGTACACGCGGTAGTGCTGGCAGGCGGTAAGGGAACCCGCCTGGCGCCTTACACGCGCATCATTCCCAAGCCGCTCATGCCCATCGGTGATATGCCCATTCTTGAGATCATGCTGCGGCAGATGAAGCGCGCTGGCATTCGCCAGGTGACGCTTACCACCGGTTACCTCGATAATCTGCTGCGGCTCTTCTTCCTCGACGGCAGGCGATTGGGGTTGAAGATCGATTATGTGCGGGAAGAGAAACCCCTGGGCACCTCCGGCCCTCTCGCCAACGTCAAAGGCCTCACCCGCACCTTCCTGGTAACCAATGGCGATGTGCTCACGGACCTTGATTTTGCAGAACTTATCGCTTACCACCAGCAGCAGGGCGCCATCGCCACTATCGCCACTCACAAGCGAAAGGTCACTATCAACCTGGGCGTGGTTGATGTGGATAAAGACAACACGGTAACCGATTACCTCGAGAAACCAGATTTCAATTACCTGGTGAGCATGGGTTTGTATGTCTTTGAACCACGGGTGCTCAACTATATCGCCAAAGACGAGTACCTGGACTTCCCTGATCTGGTGCGCAGCCTTATCGCCGCGGGAGAGAAGGTTAGTTCTTTCACCTTCAAAGGATACTGGGAAGACCTGGGACGACCGGATGATTACGAGCGCGCCAGCGCGGATTTTGAAAGAAACCGCAGCCAGTTTTTGCCGGAGTAAAACATGAACTGGATAGTGCCTTTGGCGGATGTGAAGTTCGGCGTTGAAGAACAGGAAGCGGTGCGCGCCGTGCTCGAAAGCGGCTGGCTTACCATGGGGGAGGTGACTGCGCAATTTGAGGCTGACTTTAAAGCCTACACGGGAGCCCGGCACGCTTTCGCGGTTTCCAACGCCACCGTGGGGCTGCACATGGCCTGCCTGGCGCTGGGAATCGGCCCTGGAGATGAGGTCATTGTTCCATCATTAACTTTTGTGGCAACCGCCAACGCGGTGCGCTATACCGGCGCGCAACCAATCTTCGCGGATATCACCAGTGAAAATGACTTGACCATTTCGCTTGATGCGATTAAACAAGCGGTAACCCCGCGCACCAAGGCGCTGATGCTCATGCATTACGCTGGTTACGCCTGCGACATGCCGGCGATTCTTCAGTGGGCGCAAGAGCAGGGGTTGATGGTGATCGAAGACGCTGCCCACGCGGTGGGCTCCTTCTTGCAGGAAAAACATCTGGGTACCTGGGGAAACGCGGGCGTCTTCAGTTTCTTTTCCAACAAGAATCTTTCGACTGGTGAGGGCGGCATGGTGGTGACCGACGATGACGCGCTGGCAGCGCAGTTCAAGCTGCTGCGCTCGCACGGTATGACCTCGCTCACCTGGGATCGCCACCAGGGGCACGCCTGGAGCTACGACGTGGTGACCACCGGTTACAACTATCGTATTGATGAAATCCGTTCGGCGCTCGGAAGGGTGCAGCTGGAGAAACTGGATGGCAACAACGCCCGCCGCAGCGCGTTGAGCGCGCGATACCGCGAACTGCTGGCGGAACTGTGTCCCGCGCTGGGGTTGCCTTTTGAAGGACACCGGGGAATTTCAGCGCATCATATCATGCCGGTGCTGCTGCCGCGTGGCGCCCAGCGGGTACGTTTTATGGAGCGCTTGAAAGAGCAGGGCATTCAAACCAGCATCCATTACCCGCCGGTGCACACCTTCAGCGCGTATCGGCAAACGGCAACCGGCGCGTTCAACCTGCCAATCACCGACGAGGTGGCGGCGCGCGAAGTGACTTTGCCGCTCTATCCCACAATGACCGAGGACCAGGTTCAGTTGGTGACGCTGGCTGCGGCCAGGGCGCTGGAGTGTTGAACGCGCCTGGCAGTATGGAGATGGCTTTCTCTCAACCAACGATGTCCTTAATCAACCTGCTCGCTTACCCCTGGGAAGGCACGCTGGCGGAAAAAACATCCCCGCTCGCGCCTGAAGATTGGCGCGCCCTCCTGGAGGAAGCCGAAAAACGCGCACTGACCTTAACGCTCTACTATCGCCTGCGCGTTGCGCATGGCGAGGCGCTTGTTCCCGAATGGGTGTGGGAACATCTACAGACCGTTTACCTGGCGGCCACCGCCCGCAATATGGTGATGCTGCACCACGCCGCGGGGATCCTTAGAGCGCTTCAAGAGCGCGGAATCGAAGTGATCGTGCTCAAAGGGCTGTACCTGGTTGAACAGGTGTACCCCGAGATCGGGCTGCGCACCTTCAGTGATCTGGATTTGTTGGTGCGTCGGGAACAACTGGCGGACGCGTTAACCCTGATGCAGAACCAGGGGTACAGGCTCTCTACCTGGTATGACCCGCAGGCGCAAAACACTGACATCAAGCATTTGCCGCCGCTGGAAAAGGCGCAGCATCCCACCCTCGAACTGCACTGGTCCATATTGGAAGAGGATGAACCTTTTGAGATCGAAACGGCAGGGTTATGGGAGCGCGCGGTGGAGACGACGATCGCCGGCGTAAAAACGCGGGCGCTCGACTCAGAAGATTTTCTTTTGCATCTGGCGTTGCATTTTACCTACCAGCACAGGCTGCGCGGAGGGCTGCGCAACCTTTATGATATCGCCGAAGTGCTGGAGCAGCGCATGGCGAGGATGAACTGGCAGAAACTGCTGGCTACAGCGCAGCAATGGGGCGCGCAGCGGGTGACCTGGCTCACATTTCAGCTTGTTGAGGGAATCACCAGGGTGACTGCCCCGAAAGAAGTGATGACCGCGCTGCTCCCCGAAGGGGCGGATTCTTCTGCTGTGGGCGCTGCCCTTGAACAAGCAGGCAGTTTAGATGACGCATGGGCGGGCCTGACGCCGGACCTGGCTGCGTTCTCCGCGGCGGGTTTTTTTGGCAAGATTAAATTGCTGATCCAGCGGGTGTTCATCTCCCACAGGGTGTTGGCGCGCGAGTATAACATCAACCCGGCTTCACCGCTGATCATGGTTTATTACCTGGCGCGCGTGCGCGATTTGTGGCGCAGATACGCGCGCTCCGGCTGGCGTATGGTTGCAGGCGAGGAGGAAGCCCTTGCCGGGGCAGACTTTGAGCAGCAAAACACCCGTCTGAGGGAATGGATGAGGGGGACAGGTAAGTTTTAAGATGACCAGTTTGGAATTTTATGATACATTAAACCCACGATGAACCAAAAATCCACACTGAAGAAGATTGGAGTTGTTTTGGCGGCGGCTGTTGTAATCCTGGCGCTCATCGTGATGTTAACTTTTGTCATTAACGGCCCGGCGCACATGCTCACCAGCAAAGAAATCGCCCTTGAGCAAACGCGGATCTCCCTCCATATCTTGATCAAGCAGACTGAAGTTGCCAGAACCAGCACCGCTGAGTTGTACCTCACTTTGGGCGTTCCTTTCCCCACAGAAACCCCTCTCATTGTGCCCACCAGTGGTTCTTTAGGAAAACCGTTTGGCACTTTAAACCCAGCCAATAATGCGGATGGGAGAGTTGCTGAAGGAGGATTGGGACAGCCTGCGCAAACCGGCTTGCCATTGAGCGATTCAGTTCTTCCGCAATCCACGCAACCGCCTTTCACCGCCACGGCGACTGGGCACCCTGCGCAGAATCGAACAGCCACTGCAACCCCTGCGCCGAGCGCCAACCCGCTCGCAGGGTGGAACGGCAAATGGACGGTGTATTTTGGCGCTGACTGGGAAGAACTGACCATCGGCGAAGTGAATGTGACCGTCTCAGGCACGAGGTTGAATGCAGTTGGTGACTTCAGTCATGGGCGCATGACCATCAGCGGAGAGATCTCAGCAGACGGGCAGCAGGTGACCGGGGATTATTCTTTTAACGGCGTTAGCGCTCCTTTCTTCTGGCAGTTGTATGGCCCCGGGCAATTTGGCGGGAATATGGCGGGGTCACGGCAATTTTGCGGCTCAAAAGGCAACCTGCCGAAACCGGAAGCGTGCGGTATCTATTTCGAACAATAGCCTTTTGAGGGTTTCGCTCTAAGACAGAAAGGCAAGTTTTCTACCAGCGGGGGAAAACAGGGGAAACCTATAGAAAAAATGTTGACAAAATTTATTTTTGCTCTATAATTTTTCATAGGCAAATAATCATAAAAAAATTCAACCCACTTTTTTGTTGTACCTGTTAGAGTAAATGCTCTAGTAAAGGGGATAATGGGGCTTGTTATTGCTGTAACGACAGATAGTGCTCTCAACTGTGTAAGCAGGGTTATTTATATTTAACATGATAAAAGACATCCAAAACAGGAGGGAAATGGATAAAAGAAGCCGACAAATCACAACTCATCATCTATCACCATCTAAAAGGGAGAAATCATGAAAACCATTTCTAAGATTTTCGTAATTGTTGTCATTCTTGGGTTCGTGTTTGGGCTTGTTTCTGCCAGGGAAGCGAAAGCCTCTACCCTGGATGTCTGCGCCAGCGGTTGTACCTACAGTACCATTCAGGACGCTGTGAATGTAGCAGTGAGTGGAGACGTGATCTCCATCAGAGCTGGCTCATACGAAGGGTTCAGTATCGTTGGGAAAAGCAATATTACGATCAGCGGCGCTGGGAAAGGCCAGACCTTGATCGAACCAACTTCTCTGATTAACACAGGTGTTGGACACAAATACGTAACGCCAACCCTGGCGAGCGTATTTGTAAATCAATCCAACAATGTGACCATTGAGGGATTGACGGTAAAAAGCACTTCTGCGACACCTGGATCCGGCGGGGCGGATGCGATTGTATTCTGGAACGCCTCGACGGGGACGATTACGGATTGCAGCATCGAGGGTATTTACACCATCAGCGGCAATCAAACCGGGCAGGGATTGGCGGTTGACGCGGGCGCTGGTGAGACGACATCCCTGGCGTTAGTCAATACCGATATCAGCGGTGCGCAGAAGAACGCGATCGATGTTGTGGATGGTAAGGCATCCACTCCTAACGCGGGAACAATCTCCCTCTCTATCACTGGCGGCTCGTTCACCGGTGCGGGTCCTACATCAGTTAATGCGCAAAACGGCATCATGGCGTGGAACAGAGGTGGCGGGTCGATCGACCTGTCAGTCTCCGGAGCGACCATCTCAGGTTTTGATTACACACCTACGAATAACGAAGCGACAGGTATTCTTGTCTACGGTGTGGGAGGTGGAACAGTATCTGTTTCAGGCAATACGCTCACCGGTAATGAAATCAATATCTACGATAATACATCCTCACTTGATATGGACGCCATTTTCACGGCGAACACGTTTGGACCGGTTGCTTTGATTCCAGGCGGGAACTCGATCCTTGGCACAATTCAAGGCGCGATAAACGAGGCAACTGACGGCGATACGATCAATATTTACGGCACTCATGTGTTGAGCAGCATGGTAAATGTTGATAAAGCTGTCACCTTGAGCTGCGACCCGGGCGCGTTGATTCAGGTTTCTGGAACAGGCGATCGGTTCGATTTCAGCGCCGATGGTGCATCTCTGGTAGGCTGCCAAATTGAAAAAACCGATAAAACAGGCGAACAAAATATCATCAGAATTCGGGCAAGCGACATTACGATACAGAATAACAAGATCTGGGGTCGGTATGTGATCGGTGATGGTGATGTGTCGCGGGCGATGATCATTAATTCCGGGGTGTTTACCGATCTACTGATCGACCAAAACGAGATCTACGACCTGCGGCAGCCGGCTTACATTAGCGGCACGCACAGCGGAACCATTTCCCATAATTACGTTCACAATACCAGGGGGTGGGTGCTTGAAGGTGGAAACCTTACCTTCTCCAATAACACCTGGGCGGGCAATGTTCTCGATGTAGCCATTTTGTCCGCAATGCCTGCAGCTTATTACCCTGACATCGTGGCCATGAGCAACGCGAATAACGGGGCTGTCATTGAAGACCAGCGTCATTCACCCGCGTTGCTTTCTGTGGTCTATGTGGATGATGATGCGCCTGCCGGCGGAAATGGTGGGCAGGAGGCTCCTTACCAAACCATACAGGAAGGTGTCAATCGGGTTACGCCGGGCGGCACGGTGCATGTGGCGGATGGCAGTTACTATCCTCCGGCGGTCATTAATGTGAATAAGGCTATGTCCATCCTGGGCCCGGCAAGCGGTGAAGCGAAGGTCTACGGTGTGGGTGGTTCAACTGTGAAAGTTTTTGAAATTACATCCAGTGATGTCACCATTTCAAAATTGACCATCACACTCGCCAACGCGCCCTCAGCCCATATTGGCATGATCAATGTGCCTGATGGCCCAAGGTCCAATATTAATATCACCGACAACAAAATTTATGTTGACCCGCAACCTGGAGCAATGAGCACCTGGTACGGGCAGGCGGTGTATTTAGGCAGGTATATCACCGGCTCGAATGTTTCCGGCAATACCATTTACAATACTCGCGGCGGCATTGTGGTTCATTACAATTCCGCTCTTACCATCAGCAACAATGTGATTTACAACACCAAGGGCGGCATCATGAACTACACCGGCACCCAGGCGGACGCGGATGCCAGGGTGATGACTGGTAATTCCTGGAATGGCATCCACAATGAATGGGATATTGTCTGGAACTCTGGTGGCGGCCCTTACGCTATGGATATGAATAAAAGCGTTTTACAGGTCTCGCAGGCAAACAACGACGGCTATACCATCAGCCTGATGACCACTGGATCAATAGACAACCGCAGCCACGTTTTTGTTGATGATGACAGCAGTTTCGCTACTGCGCATAAATCCAGGGGGAACTTCAATGAACCCTTCAAGTACATGCAGCTGGGCATTGACGCGGTGGTACCGGGCGGCACCGTGTATGTGGCGGCAGGGAATTACAACGAAGCGGTTACTGCCAATAAAGCGCTCAAGTTGATCGGCGCCGGTAAAGAGACTACCATTGTGGATGGGACCGGCCTGAGCAATGCAACACTATTTCGTTCTGCCGGGTTGACCAGTGGCGTGCTGGATATAAGCGGGTTCACGTTCAAGGATGACCCGGATCCAAACGCGGCGATGACTTACCTTGTTTCTTTCGGCGGGTGCCAAAGCCCTGCTGCAGTCAGCTTCACCGATAACACGGTCTTGGGCACGGGTGATACTGATAAAGATTGGGGATTGCTGGCGCAGCACGGTACCTGCTCCTTTACCATCAACGACAACCTGTTTGATAATATTGGTGGTAATTCCATCATGGTGGAAAATTCCACTGGTGCCGTTGAGATTGGGGACAATGAATTCTTGGTGCCAAATGACGGTGGACCTGCCATATGGAGTATGGCCTACGGTTCTTCCTTGGTACCAAACACGGTCACGGGGTTGCATTGGTACCATGACAACTACATTCACCCCAAAGCAGCGGGGGGCTCCATTTGGTCGGGGATTACAATTGCCCCGGCGTGGGGGTCGGGTTGGAATGTGCGTCAGTATGGCTCCTACACCAATGCCCTTATCGAGAAAAACAAGGTCGAAGGGTTCCAAAGCGTGGGAATCCAGGTGGAAGTGGATGGCACGAACAGCACTTTCAACGGTGTGATTCAAAATAACACACTAACCGCAACCCCTGGCGTTTCTTCCTCAAAGGGAATCAGGCTTCTTGGGCCGGTAAGCGATACCACCCTGCGAAAAAACATCGTTACCAACGCTCATCGCGGCATTTGGCTATCTGGCACTTGGGGTCAACCGGTATACCCGACGGGTATCACCAGCGAAAAGAACCAGTTAGCGGATAACGACATTGGGTATGAGGAGCAGGATACGGCAAGCGACCAGAACGCGTCACCGAACTGGTGGGGCAGCGCGTCAGGTCCTGCAGCTGGGTATGTTGTGAGCAACCTCAAATACGCCCCCTGGTGCACCAATCCGGAATGCACAGCGTTCTATGGCCCGGTTCATAACGTGACCCAAGATACCTACTTTGGCTCCATCCAGGCTGCGATTGATGACGCGGCGACCGTGGATGGCGATGTGATCACTGTAGAGGCAGGGACGTACGAGGAACAGCTGAGTATAGAAAAATCGATCGACCTGCGCGGCCCGAACTATGGCGTATCCGCTGGCGTCGCACCAGGCGTGCGCGTCCCTGAAGCGGTGATTGTCTTCCCGGCGGGCTTAACGGATTACCAGGAAATGATCTTCATTGATGCCGAAAACGTTAAAGTAGATGGCTTCACGCTTGATGGACAGGCTTTAGCGGAAGATGTGGATATCGCGGGCATCGTCTCGGAGGAAAAGAATCTAACCGTCAAGAACAATATCATTAAAAATTTCAACTATATCGGGATTCTCTCCTCCTCGTACGAGTTCGTGGGTGGCAGTTGGGACCGGACTTTTTACAACACCGGGCTGCTGATTGAGAATAACCTTGTGACCAATGAGGTGCCTGGACGTTACTACAACTACTCTGCCATTTACGTCCAGGGCGACAATGGCGTTGTCCGCGGCAATGTTGTGGATAAGGCATACCGAGGTATCCAGATTCAACCCTACGGAAACCCTGAAACCGCCCAGGGCCTTGTTGAGAATAACGAAGTACGCGGTTACAGAACTGGCATCTGGTTCAATTACTCAGAAGCCCCTGAGGTCAATTGGCTGATCAAGGGGAACAAATCAGTGGGCATTCCAGCGCCAGCTACTGACCCGGTAACTGAATGGGATGGCTTATTGGTGCAAGCCTTCTACGCTGGAAATGTTGCCTTTGAGGATAACACCGTGCAATTGGGCGCAACCAACGCGCCAAACGCCTATATGTTCAAGAAATTGGCTCATACTGGCGGCACGATTGACCTCGAAGCCACGCTCGCAAACAACGACTGGGAAAAAGTGGTGGTTGTGCGAGATAGCCTAGGGAACATCGAAGAAACCACCATTCCATCCGTGACTGATCGCGAAACCACTTTCTTCAGCTCCATCCAGAGTGCGATCGATGATGTCTATACTGGAACCGGCGATACGGTGGACGTCCCCGCCGGCACGTACGTGGAGAATGTGGTCGTGAACAAATCAGTGACCATCGATGGCGCTGGAGCGGGCACGATTGTGATGCCGGCTGTTTCAAACCCGGGTGTTGGTCTCCCTGGCTCATTGGGCGGGAGCAACGTGTTCCTGGTGAAAGCCCATAACGTCAAGATCACAGACCTGGTGATTGACGGAGATAACCCCGCCTTGGTATCAGGGGTCGTCGTGGGCGGCGCGGACCTGGATGCGCGCAACGGCATCATCACCGACCACACGGCTGGAGTGTTCACCGGGTTGGAAGTTTCATATGTCACAGTCAAGAACATCTACTTCCGCGGAATCTACGCTTCCAGCGCTTCCAGCGGTGCAACATTCAATATCCATCACAACAATGTCAGCAACACTCAAGGGACTGGACAGTCATTTGCCATCATGGTCTATAACGGCACAGGAACTGTCGCTGACAACGTCATCGACTATGGTAAGGCAGTTGGAGCGAATTACTCTCAAGGTACTCAATGGCTCAGAAATACCCTCACCCACACCCCTGGCGGTATCCATACGGATAATGCAGGTTTCCCGAACATCCTGGGCCCTGAAGTGATCAGTGGAAACAATGTGGACTGCGACAACCAAGCCAGCGGTTATGGCATCTGGACTTTTGTCAACCGTATGCCAATCACAGTTGAAAACAATACTGTAACGGGCTGCGGGGTTGCCTACTCTGCCTGGGGTTCGGGTAACACTTCTGTGGCAACTTTCCAAAATAACTCAGCCACAGCGCCAGTACCCAACAACAATAGCGTTGGCGCTTATATCACCACTAGCGGATTAGGCTGGGGTTACTACGATGTGAACGCAAACTTCACTGGTAATACCTTCACGGGTTTTGCATCAGGTGTTGTCTTGAGCGCTGGTCCTGCTTCATGGGAACCTTCGCCATACGTGGCAAAGACGATCACCAGTGATATCAAGCGTAACAACATTGTTGGAAGCACCCAATATGCCGTATACCAGGGCGCGCAAGGCATCTATGCGGCGAATCTTAAAGAGAACTGGTGGGGCAGCCTCCTTGGACCACAAGCGCCCATCACTGACAACGTGGATGTGATCCAGTGGTGTGGTACGGCCAACCCAACTTGCTTGCCGCTGATGCCGCAGAATGGGAACAACCTGTCGCTTTCCGGTACAGTCAACCTGGAGACGAATGGCTTGTACGTGCCGGGTATCACCTATCTTCTTCTTGACGGCACCACCATCCAGAACACCGATGAAGCCTGCTTCAATGTGTTCGCTGACCACATCTCTATCATGGCTGAAAGCAAACTGGGCGCAAAGTGCGTGCCGGCTGCCGGCAAAAATGGGGTGAACGTGGCGGCAGGACTGCAAGACGTGAACATCGCCAACCTTGAATTTGACGGCAGCGCAGGCGGGGTCAGTGGAGTTCTGTTCTCCGGAGTGGTGGACTACCTGACCATCCTGGATAACTGGTTCCATGGCCTTACCGGTGACGCGATTGAGTTCCAGGATCAGCCTACCGGGATAATCAGCATCCAGGGTAACCTCTTCCAGGAGAATGATGGCAGGGGCATACAATCCTATGGCGCCATCATCCCCGCTGAATTCAACGCCTGGGGTGACATCGATGGACCGGTGGCAGGAGATGGCGTGAGCACCGGTGTAGATGCCGACCCGTGGACGCACGTTGACCTCTATCTGTACTCCACCAGCCCGGCTTCAATTGGTGGTCAGGTGACTTACACAGTGTACGGCAACCTCGCTAATGTGATGGGCGCCGGGTTCACCCTGGCCTACCCCGCGGCCAAACTTCAACTTGTCCCGGCTTCGCTGACCAACCTGAGCGGCTTTGTTGAGGTTGCTCCGGGCGCGGGTGTCTTTGACACCTCGACAGCGGGCGAGATCCGCTTTACTGGCAAGGTCCCCGCGGCGACTCCCATTTCTGGCAAGAGCCTGCCCATCTATTCAGTGACCTTCACTGTATTGGGTGATGATGCTCTGCTTGACCTGGTAGAAGCGGGCGCGGAATTTACCATGGCTCCGGTAACGGCAGACCCAACCTGGAACCCCGCTTACTCCACCAATATCTATCATATGGGGTTCCTCGACGCGCTGGTTACCACCAACAGTTACACCGTCCAGGGAACTTTGACCATGGAATATCGTTATATGAATGTCAGGTCCGGAATTCCGGGAACATTGACCGGTGGCACCTATGGCCTGTATATGGCGAACTCTGTTCAGCCGATCCCGTACAACATGAAGTTCTTGAACGTGGCGCCGGGAACCTACACATTCACCACCAATCAACCACGCTACTTGAACATCACGGAAGACCTGGCGAAAACCATCACTGTTGTGAGCAGCAACGTCACCTTCTCAACCCCGCTCACCCTGATCGCCGGTAATGCCAACTGGTCGGATAACGTAATCGACATTGTGGATGCCAGCCTGTTGGGCAATAAGTATGGTTGGGACGTATCCACTCAGGGAGACACCGATGCGGATGTGGACTTCTCACTGAAAGTGGGTCTCTCAGACCTCGCCATTGTTGGTTCGAACTACGGGAAGAGCTCCGCGGTCAATTACACCTGGATGCCGTAAACAAATCGACTGATGCTGCAGGCCGGCCTGTCCGGCCTGCAGCATGCACGCGCAGCGGTTATGCGCAGACGAACAGCACTTTACCATTCAGGCAAGCCAACAAAACAGCGCTTAAAGAGATTGTAAGGCTGTTGCCCGGTGATATTTATTGGAAATGTCCTTGATAGGATAGAATAGAGAGGACATGAGTAAGCGCATTATTCGTATCTTATTCGTGATGACCATAACGCTGTCTTTTCTGTTGGGCGTTGCTGATACCGGGGAATTTACTGCCCAGGCGCAAGGGGATACCGAGGTCAGTATTGAACCCGTCGAGAACAACATCACTGTTGGCGCATTGGTGGAGCTTAAGGTCAATGTTGCCAACGCGGTTGATTTAAACGCATACGACTTGAAAGTCGTTTATGATAAGGAGGTGCTGACGCTGGAATCCTGGTCGCATGGTGTTTTTCTTTCCAACGTAGCTGTCGTCTACAGGGATGAAAAGCCCGGTTCGTTGCGGCTTGCCGTGACGCAGCTGGCATCTCCCGGGGCTACGGGCAATGGCACGCTGCTCAACCTGAGGTTTAGAGGGAAGAGCCTTGGGCACACCACCATTGAAATACAGGATGCGCAGCTGGTAAACATTGCCAACCAAAGGATCTATCCAACGGCCAGAAATGGCGTGGTGGAGGTGAGCACGCAAGGCAGCATTTATACCGCAACCGCGACCCACACGACCACGAATACAGCCAGCGCGACCAGCACTCACACCCCGACCGCTTCTGCAACCATGAACCCCTTCATCACCTGGACGCCCACGCGCACACGCACCCCTACCGCGATTTATGGCAGGACCATCACGCCGATCTACGCCATTGTGATAACGCGCACCGGCACCCCGGGGACGGCGGTTGTGGTGCCGCCTGCTGGACAGGTGACCACTGCCACCCCCTTCTCAATTGTTACTGGCCCGGAAGACGCGATCACGGGTGGTGGCGCGGCGGGTATACCAGAAAATGTGCTGTCCAATGGAACCGTAACGGATGGCGCGTTGCAGCAGACCACTGAAATGAAACGTTCGACTGAATACGCACACTTGACGGCTGAATGGAAAAATGCCACCCGGCTGGATGAATTCCTTCACAAAACCCGGAACGCCAACGGGGCTTTGTGGGGAATGGGATTCTTGCTTCTGGCGGTTATCACGGGTTTGACCGTGTTATTCTTCAACCTTTGGAGAAAGATGTGACCTTGTATAAGAAGAATAATTCTGTTTCAAATAAGTTTATTACAAAAACGATCTTCCAGGCATGCTTTGTTATGCTGCTACTGATGGGCTTCACCAATGCCCGGGCGCAGAAGTTAGAGACGCTGTTTGGGGTGATGGAACCTGCTGTCGTGGCGCCCGGAGCGACCGTGCAGGTGCCAGTGGCGGTGAAGGATGTAGAAGGGCTGTACGCTGTGGATTTTTCGCTGGAATATGACCCCACAATTGTGCAGCTTGTGGACGCAGACGCCATCCAGCCGGGTATTCAGGCGGGGTTGGGGACTTTTTTGGACCCCGGCTTGCTGGTGTTCAACACCGCGGATAACCAGAAAGGTGAATACCGTTTTGTTATGTCACAGTACAACCCCAGCCTGCCGAAATCGGGCGAGGGCAATATCGTGGTGCTTACATTTAAAGGGATCTCTACGGGCGAATCGAACATTCACTTCACTGGCGTTGAGCTGTTGAGCGGCGAGATCACCGCCATTCAGGCGAAAGTGCTTGATTCCAACATCCAGGTCATCTCGGGGGCAGCGACCCAGGCAGCCACCATTGCCGTTGCCCAGGCGACGGGATTGATCATCTTGCCCAAAGACACGCCCACACCGACGGTCACGGCAACCACGATACCGACCCGAACGCCTGAACCACAAGCGGCCCCAGGGGGCGAAAACCAGACTGGAAATGGAGGTTCTACTGCAACCGGTGGCAGTGAGCCTGGCAGGCCGGCGGCAGCCGGGAAGGGCTCAGGGTTGGCCAATGGCTGGCCGCTGATAGCCGTCTTTATCGTGCTGCTGGCGGGTGGAGTAACCTTTATGCTTAAAAAGAAAACGCGCAAAAAAGTGGAGGAAAATCACGAATAAAAACAACCTGTTCCTTAAAGGCCTGATCACGTTTATCGTGATCACATTCGTTATCGCTTCGGTCAATATCACACCGGTCAGCGCGGCACCTCCCAGTATGTTCGTTTCTCCTGCCAGCCAGACGGTGCTGAACTGTGAGGAATCTGTCATCGCTATCAGAGTGACCGATATCTACGCCCCGGGTCTGTATGGGTATGATGTCAAAGTGTCGTTCCCTGTGGGCAAACTCGAGGTGGTCGGAGTGTCCAACGCCACTTTTTTGGACAACACAGGGTATTACATTCGCAATCAAGTGGATGTGATCTCAGGGAACGTCCAGGTTTGGGTCGCGTATACCCAACTGGCGCCATCTACCCATAAAACAGGCGACGGAGACCTGATTTACATCCGGGTGCGGGCTTTAACGACCGGGGAAACGGTGCCCATCACTATTACGTATCAAAAATTGGCAACAGGCGACGGACAGTCTATCGATATTCCTTCGAATAGAATTTTCAACGGCACGGTCATCCTCTCTGATGATTGCCCGCCAGTGGCGCTAACCATCAACCCGGCTGAAACGCTCGTCTGCCAAATCGGAGGGGATACCATCGTCAATGTCAACGTCCGTTACGCTGTCAACCTGTGGGCGTATGATCTGCAGCTATCGTTTGACCCGAAGGCACTGAATATCCTGGAAGTGAAAAACGGTAGTTTTTTACAGGACGGAATTTACGGTCACAGGATCTGGGATAATGACGCTGGGACAATTAAGTTTGCGATGTCACAAATCAATCCGCAAACCCCCAAGAGCGGCGCGGGAACGCTGCTTACGATCAGGATGCGCCCAAAACCTGACCAGCTGAATAAAAATGTGAGGTTGACCATCACTTCCGGGACAGAGCTAATGGATTCCAGCATACACAATTTGCCTTACACAACTGCGGATGGCATGCTTTACACCAACGCCTGTGACCCCACTTCGGCTGATTTAACGAACTTCACTGCCAGAGACGGGGTACGTTCCGTCACTCTACGCTGGGAAACGACCAACGAGTTGGATAATCTCGGGTTTAATATTTACCGCGCCAATTTTGTGAATGGGAAACGTGTCAAAGTGAATGACTTGATGATTCCCAGCAAGCAGCCGCCGGGCAGCATGGTAGGCTCTCTCTATATCTACGTGGACACTGGTTTTACGGTCAAACCTGGCAACGGAGGGGGCGGTGGGACGGTTTTGCACCAGGCCAAGAACGGGCGCACGTACTACTATTGGCTTGAAACTGTGAGCGTGCGCGGCGACACAGAGCTGAACGGCCCGGTTGAGGTGCGGGTTTTCAACAAGCAGCCATAAAAGAAAAGCAGGAGTATCCTACCTCCCGGGCAATTCCGGGAGGTTTTTTATTAATTCTCTGACCGGGCAGGATGGGCGCGCGGTGCAGTCACTTTAATTTTTCAGGAAAAGAGAGGGATAAAAACCACTTTCTTAAAACCACTGTTAGCCTGAAGTTTAATCTCACCTCATCTGACTAAGTTAAGATGTCACCTTTCTGGGTGCATTTTTGTTAAGGCTGAATTTTCTCCAAGGATGGTCTGGGACAGGGACGTGGGCTTTGGAGGCATTCTGCTGAGCCAGGTCGATCGACTTGGATTTGATAAATCCTCTTGTGCCGCCGCAAAGTTCGGTTTCTGGAGAGGGTGCGCGTCACTTTACGATTGTGGATATAGCACAGGATGTTTGAATCCGTCAGGGGTTCATGGAAGTCGTGCTCACTTCTTGGTACAGTGGCAAAGCGCTGGTTGTAATCTTCCATGAACTTGGGCAGCCAAAGGTTGGCTGCATGCATGTTGAAATAGTTAGCAGTTTTCGTTCTTTGGTCAGCCTGTCTTGCAGTGTCTTGTTGGCCCTTTCTACTCTGCCCTTGGCTTGAGGGGCATTGGCACAGATGATCCCAATGCCAGGTTCCTGCATCGCCCTGGCAAAGTCTGTCAAGCCATCTCCAGCGCTTGTTTTGGGGTTGTTCTG
>ERZ795052.3531-NODE-3531-length-17149-cov-5.719902_pt1 | contig 17149 bp, 23 predicted proteins | sample MGYA00375136_ERZ795052 | MGnify/ENA primary metagenome ERZ795052 (study PRJEB30181, sample SAMN05720156) | activated sludge metagenome | isolation source: Anaerobic digester | place: Japan | collected 2015-05-26 ... | reverse complement strand
ATAATGGCTCAAGACGCCATTACTCCGTTTGAACGGGTGGAAATCGTTGAACCTGTACCTGTAGACAGCGTATCACTAGAAGACCGCATTGCCTCACTTGAACTGAGAGAAATCGAAAAGGAGTTAGGATTATGAGTATCATACAGACAATCAAAAACATCCTCATATTTGGGGCAGAAATGAGAATTGCAGAACTTGAACGCCAGATTGCAGCACTTGAAGACTATGTGCTTGAACGGGAGATGGAATAATGGATTACGAATCACTCTCCACGTTCGGGAAAATTCTCTACGCATCTTACAAAGCAGGGAAAACGGCGCTTGCAACAGTCCAGAAAGCGCTAACGACGGGTAAAATAACACTTGAGGAATTCAACTTCATCACAGGCGTTTCAGCATAAAAGGAGTAAGCAACGATGGCGATTACATCATACGAAGAATTAAGCACGTTTGGAAAAATTCTCTATGCCGCGTTTAGGGAATCGAAAATGATTGAAGCAGAGACAGTGAATCTGGCAGCAACACAATCTAAAATTACTGCTGCCGAAAAGACCTTTATTTTGGGGTGATTTTAAATGGGGAATGTTATCCCCGTAAAACCTATTTATGTAGGCGATACGGTTGTTAAATTAGGAGAATTTCAATCTGGCGACACTATTTCTAAGGTATATTGCCCGCAAGAAGTCCAGCGTTCTATTATCCTTCTCGGGTCTACCGCCGAAGTTCCGCTGAGCAGTGGAGGAGCAGTCGATACTGTTACGATGGCGACAAACGGACATATTATCACCGGAATAAAGTTCGCTGCAGGAGATTCAGACTTGTATGCCCAATGGCGAACCCGGTTGCCATATAACGTAAAAATCTCTGGCGGATTTAAATATAAAGTCGGATTCTTACTTAAAACCGCATCTGCAGCAAGTACCAACGTTATTTTTGGATTACAGGCGCTTATCGTCGGTAGTGGAGGGGCAATAGATACGGCGTTGGGAACGGCAGTTGACGTAACAACAGATGTTAGTTTAATCGGGGGGAATATCATGCTGATATCGGCAGAATCTGGCGTTCTTACGCCTGCTCTTGCACCAAGCAATCTTACCGTTGCAGGCGGTGAAGAAATTATCTTTAGAATCTATCGGAAAGGAACAGATACCAGTGCAGCAGACGTTCTTTTAACTGATGTTTACCTGACGTATACGACTGACAATTACGAAGATGCATAATGACGCGGCCTACAAAAATTCAACCGAAGGTGGCAATGGCGCAGGCGTTGGTAGCGCGGGCGGGTCTGGGGTTGTAATTATCCGGTATATTCCGTATGTTAGAAAAAAAGGACAACCGCACGTTAATTCAGGGGGTATGTTTATCGTCTGAATATTCCACAAAAGCATGTGTAGACACTAAAACACCTAATTTTTCCACAATTATTTAGTCTTCTTTTTACATTTCTAACCAGCACGTCGCGCCTTTCGCACATGATAGAAATTATGTGTAGACACGTAGACGTGTCCTCTAATATATACATAAAACATGAAAAATTAAAAAATAATAATAAAATATAATGAAAGTATTTACTATATATATACTATATAATTATTATATATTATATTATTATATATCTAATATATACGATCTAAGGGATCTATTTTTTCATATTTTTGTTATTTGTATATTACATGAAACGCGTCTACGCGTCTACACATAGAAAATGAGGTAGTGTTTCATGCCCGTATCTCTCTTCTTTCACATCATACTCGCAGCATCTTGTGTATTTTTTCTGTCTACACATTGTCTACGTATTGCAATCTGCCACAAGCCTTGAGGCACAACAAGATAATACCGCAACCGCGTATAACCAAGGGTATAAATATTTACACTTCCAACATTTTAGTGTAGCAGCGACAATGAGAATACAAACGGTTCATAAAACTACGGCTGATTTGTTGTCTTTTTTGCGGTGTTACAGATATGCCTGTCAAACCTTGTGGCAAGTGCTTTGCAAAAAAACTGTGAGCGAAGATGTGTGACTTGCCATGAGACGCGACAGGCGCTATCTAAAAACGGGTTTCTACCCTAGGGGTATGTAAGACTATGGACATAACTACAAGCACGGAATATAAGGCTGCTGTGGCAGCAGGTATAGACGTTGAACAAATTCTTGCCGAAGCAAAAGAGAGCGAACGATACAAAAAGTTCACAAGCCCGCAGACACGGATGTCTATTCTAAAATCAGCGCTTCAGCGGAGTTTATCTTCAACTGCAGGACAGGCAGACGGCGACCCGTTCGACGAGGTTGTCATGGTGTTCGGCGGGAATGACACTTGGGGCAGTAAAGCACCAATCAGATTTGTGGCGCTTCGTTCCTCAAAGAACGCGAAAGAGACTCATAAACACCTTGGGGATTTCGTTGAGGTAATGACGTGGGATTCAAACGCTTTTCCAGTAACACCATGTAAATGTCGGTTACAGGGAACCGTTGTCGAGAACACCTACAACGGCATAACTTCTTACGCAATTCATCCAGCACAGGACGGAAACCGTAACGTCACTGGAATCTCGGATATTAAGGAAGTCTCTCTCATCGACTGCCAGAAGGCATTACAGAAAAAGGCAATTCAGCCACTTGTGGCAGATATGGATAAGTTCGACAACCTCGAGAAGAAGAGGATATACGTGTTCCGTGGCAGGATTCAGTGGGTGAATGCGAACGCTCTGTTCAAAGACGGCGCGAAAGTCGGCTCATTGCCGCTCATTTCACTCAACCAGCGACAGCCGCCACGAAAGCATGTCACGCTTGGACTCACGTTGAACTCTAATAATTCAGGGTATTCTGTGACGCTAGAGTTCCCGAAACAACGAGCCGGTGAAGCAAAGATATTCATCCCAGACTTTGAGGAGATTGTGGAGGACGCCTTTATGTCACATGGCGCGTACGCAGCCGGAGACACGGATATCAGGGCACAATGCACAGCCGTTCGCGAGATGATGGTTGACCGGGAAATACTCGGAGTAGGATTCCTGAAAAGCGCTTCGACCAGCCAGTCAAGTGATATCATGTATGTGACACTGAATACAGTGTTCTGCATGGAAGTGCTCGAGGAAGTGCCAGACGTTTCCCGCGAAAAGTTGACTGATGAAGACCTCACCCCTGCATGTGTCGAAATAAACAGGAAGAAGCGGGAAGAGGAACAGTCTAAAAAGATGCAGGAAGAGAAGGCTGGTAAGGTTGAGGAGCAGGCAGAAAGTGAGGATGTTTTTGTCGAACGACTGATGGAGTTCTCCCGCGTGAACAGCAGTGACCCGGCGTTTATGACCGAGGAAAAGGTTCGGAAAGTCTGCGAGATTCCTGACGAAATCGACGACAAGATTGTCTACGTTATCCGCAAGGCAGCATCAAAGAGATACGCCGCAGAAAAGAAGGGTGAGTAAGAATGGTGTTAGAAGTCCGAAAAGCCCAGAAAAAGCAGGCAAAACTCAAACTCACAACGATCGGACCAAGCAAGAGTGGAAAATCCTTTTCCGCTCTTGAGATTGCTACCGGAATGGTTGAGGAAATGGGCGGCAAAATACTATTCATCGACACAGAATACGGGAGAGGTGAACTCTATGCTGACCTGTTCGATTACGATTACGCCAACATTGAAGCACCCTTCGAGGTAGAGAAGTTCATTGAGGCTATCAAATACGCCGAGGACGAAGGATATAGTGTTCTCATTATGGATTCACTGACCCATATGTGGACGGGAGAAGGCGGGCTTCTGGACCTGCAGAACAAGATTGCCAGACGGACAGGAAACTCATACACCGCATGGAAGGATGTAACACCGCTCTACGAGGATTTCGTTGATAAACTGTCCAGCGCCAGAGTTCACATCATCGCCACAATGCGTTCCAAAGTGGAACACATTATCATCGAAGATGGTGGCAAGATGCAAGTCAAAAAAGTCGGAATGAAAGCCGTTCAGCGTGAGGGAATGGATTATGAGTTTGATATCGTGTTCAATCTCGACAGGGATTCGCATGAGGCGAAGATTGAGGCACGCGCGTTTGGCGGAGACATCAGCGGCCTCGATGGAAAAATCATGCTTCCCACACGCGATTTAGGAAAGAAACTCCTCAAATGGCTGAACACAGGCAGCGCTCCTGACCCGGAAAGGAAAGCCGAAGTCAAAAAGGAAAAGGCAGCAGAAGCCAAACAAGCAAAGAAGCAGGCACAGCAGCCGAAGATGGTTGATGAGGACGAATCATCCGAAGAGTGGTGAGAATGGCTCCGATAAACGAAACGCGGGCGGAATTGTTACAGGAACTCGGGTTACCCGTCCTGTGGCGAGAACTCTCGCAACCCTTTTAGAAAATAAGTGTGTCACACAGCGGGAAATAGAAGTCTTTGCAGATTTGAGACAGCCCGAAGTCAGTTTGGCGCTTGGCGTTATCGAAGGAAAGGTAGGGATAAAACTGTCCGTTCGACAAATACCGTCTGAAGGAGGAAAAGGGCGCCCGGTAATAGTATATTCGCTTGCAGAACCGCCCGTAACGGCTATAGACAAGTTCGTTTCAGACGCTCGGAAGGAATTTGAGCGTAAGGCTGCAATAGCCTACAAAATTCTGGACAGTCTGCCAGACGAACCGCAATAAGACCCTATTTTTTTTATACTAATAGTTCCTAATATAGTAGTATAATATGGCAGAAACGGTGACATTAACACGGCCTGAAAACATCCCGTATTTCTTTATTAACGGGTTAAAAGACAAAGATATCCTTGAGGATATTGATAACGTCTGTTCTTATGAGGTTCAGGAGGTTGAGCGGGTTCTTGCGGGTATGCAAGACAAAGAAAACGCAGCAGCCAGATTAGAGGGTAGACAGCCAAAACCTATCGAATGGGACGGAAAAATCAGACTTCTGAAACGGTCAAAGAACGGGAATTATTATTTCCCGTTCGGGCTCGTTGACAGAGTTATTAGAGTCCTGCGGATTTATGGAACAGATTTTGCGGTGAACGATGGAAGATCCAGATGCCAAAGTATTCCCGAAGTAGGCTCCTGTGGAGAGATTGAACTGCGCCCGTATCAACGGGACGCACTTACCAAATTAGTATCGAATTGTTATAATGCTAGTGGCATAATTTCGCTCCCTACAGGTGCGGGAAAAACAATTATAGCACTATTTTGGGCACGGATGGTCAAAGGGCCGTTCTGGGTGCTCGTTCACCGAAAAGAACTGTTAGACCAATGGCACGATGAGATTAAACGCCTGTATCCTGGGATTGAAGTAGCACGTATTGGGGCAGGATATGAGGATAAACCGGCGTTCGCTACCGTTGCTATGGTCCAGACGCTTGCGAACATTGTGAAAGATGGAAAGCAGAAGTTTGAAACGGATTTGCTGATTATGGACGAGTGCCATGTCATTCCAGCGAAAAACGCCTATTCTGTAGGCATGGCGTTTCAAGCGACATACCGGCTCGGGTTAAGCGCGACGCCTTACCGGACAGACGGCGAAGATTTAAAAATATTCGCTTGCTGTGGAGAGAAGGCAAGTGTCGTTACCGTTGAGGATTTGGTTAAGGGCGGATACATTACGAAGCCGAAATTTATTATGGCAAAGATACCCGCCGCAGACTTGCCGCATTATTCCTCTTGGAGTAATGTAGTGAGGCACGGGATAACGGCAAACGCGAGTAGGAATCAGGCAATTGAGGACATGGCGCGTAAATATCTGAAGGAAGGGCGGCAGGTATACATTCACGTTAATCAGATTATGCACGGGCAGGGACTAAAACGTAGATTGGAGGACGTTGGAGCGGAATGGGTTTGTGGAAGCACGCCTAAAAAGGAACGAACTCGTATAATTGAGGACTACAAGGCAGGTAAAATTCCATGCCTTGTGAGCACGCTTCTAAAAGAAGGAGTGAGTATCGACGGGATTTCCTGTCTTATTTACGCAGCAGGAGGTAAAAGTGAGGTTGCAACAATTCAGACAATTGGAAGGGCATTGAGGAAAGACCCTAAATTCGACGATGCGATTATCATTGATTTCATGGATAAAGGACATAAGTATCTTGAGGAACACAGAGAACAGCGGATTGCAACGTATCGGACGGTGTATGGACTATTATTTGAGTATTGAATTGGGAGCAACGTAAAAAATGGGAGATCACACATACAAAGCAAAAGACGGGAGGATTCTTCCTTCCGTTACCACTGTCATTGGAGACATTAAGAAGGAGAACTTTTCAGGCTGGCACGCTTCCCTTCGTAAGAAAGGAATAGACCCTGCTTGGGAATTAAACAGACTTGGGGATATTGGAACGATTTGCCATTATCGTGTCCTGTCAAAAATTTCTCCGACGCCTATCGACGAACCAGACATGCCGGTCAGACTCTACCCTGAAAATGCGATGACATACGCAGACCACTTTGAAATGATGTGGGATGAACTTGGGTTGATTGTGAAGAGGGCGACATGCGAGAGGAAGTGCGTGGATGAGAAAAAAGGGTATTGCGGCACTTTTGATTGTGCAGGAGTTGTTACTGGCGAGATTCGTGATAAGAAACACGGACAGGTCATAAATCTTCGGAACGCCCGTTGCTTGATAGACTTGAAAACGTCGGTAGAAGCGAAAGAGAAACACTTCTTACAGTTAGGCGCCTACTCTGGGTTTTTCAAAGAGAAGCCTGAATATGGACTCGTTATCTGTTTATGCCCGTATACGTATGACATGCACAGTGGGAAACCGAAGAACCCTAATTTAATCCCTAAGGTATGGCTTCTTACGGAAAAGGAACTTGCAAAATACAGGAGAGAGTTTTATAAAATGCTGAAGGAATGGTGGAAAATGCAAAACGATGCTGCGCGAGTGAGGGTATAATATGGAAGAAACTCAATATAAATGTCCCGATGATGCCCCTATTATGGTGCCAAAACCGGAAAAGAAGCGTAGAAATGCGGATGTTGGAAAACTTGTCGCCTGTCGCGTGTGCAATCACGAATGGTATACTGTCTCGACATACCTATCCATTGTATGCCCCTGTTGTGGCAGTAGGAACAGAAACCCGCATAGCACGTATCTTAAACAGAATTCGTCCTGAAAAGTCGTCGGTTGAAAGTAAAAGGGTTCAGGGATTACATGCTTGCGAACATCGAAAATCAATCAAAAATAGTGGTATCTATCCCAGAGCAATTGAAGAACGGCTCGTTCCGCTTCATATTGTTGAAACCACATTCAAAAAACCCTCTGGAAACGAAATGGCAGGATGGTAAGAACTATGCTCATGATGACAAAAGATTAATAGAGCATCTAGCAAACGGTGGGAACTACGGGGTTTTACCTGTAGACGGAAACGCTTGCATATTAGATGCGGATGAATTTAAGCGCCTTGAACAATTAGGGGCTTTAGACCCGTTCACTGAAACGTTTACGGTTCGCACGGGGTCTGAAGCGGAACGGTATCATTATTATTTCACTTGTGAAAACATCGGGAATAAGAAAATCCCGTTCTACGACCTTGTAGATTCTAAAAAACACCTTGGGGAACTCTTTGCTACCGGTTGTCCGGCGTTCTGCGTAGGACCGAACTGTATTCACCCGGATACAGGAAACGTCTATCAAATCGTAAACGATTCTGCGATTTCGAACGTAGAAGTAAAAGAATTGGATGATGTGTTCTTTTCAAAGGTAAAGAGTTCGAGAAAGCGTGCTAAACCCTCTGTTCAGTTATCGAACAAGATTCCGGCAGCATCTATAAAGAAATACAAGCAGAATACGCTTTCAGAACAGTTGAAGTTAAGGATTGAGGATTTCGCGTATCCTGCCGGCGAGGTTACTGTTCGCGGTGATGAGATACAAGGCGCCCATCCCGTGCACGGCTCGACAACGGGTAGCAATTTTAGTATCAATACCAAGTATAACATCTGGCATTGCTACCGTTGCGGAAGCGGGGGAGACGTTGTTCTGTATTTAGCAGTCAAACACGACGTGATTCGTTGTGAGGATGCGGGAACAGGACAACTGAACGCGGACCAGTTCAACAAAGTTCGAGAAATTCTGGCAACGGAATACGGATACGGCGAAGAACTCGATAGGTTAAAAGAAGAGTATAAAAGCGGCATCAAAGTATCTGCTGTTACGAATGAGGAAGATTTCGATAAATACGGGAAGAATGGCGACGGGCTTGTCTATTCCCCGAACTTCGATGATAATCATTTTGTAACCAGATACGCGGATGTCATATCAGAAATGACCGATTCTTACCGCGACTATCAGTATGCCTCTGCTTTGATGCTTCTTTCAATGTCGGTTCAACGACGTGCTGTTATGCGGATGTCTTACGGTCCGATATATCCGAACATCTGGGTGATGTTGTTAGGTTCCTCAAGTTATTCCAAGAAAACAACGGCTATCAAGTTTGCACGCCGGATTGCGTTTGAAGTGCTGCCGAGAACATCTTTAGGGAATGATTTGACACCGGAGCGGTTTGCACAGGACGTTTCGCATCATTCAGCCGTGTGGCAGTTCATTGATGAGATATCTGCCCTGCTTAACGGGATTAAAACGAAGGCGTATATGTCCTCGTATCGTGAAATGCTCTGTGCATTATACGACAACGAACCATATGTAATGGGTCGCTCAAGACGTCGCCGTGGAGGCAGGAGTTCTGACGACGACCAAGAGACAGACTGGATTATCCGAGACGGATACGTGAATCTCTATTACGCTACCACTCCAGATATGTTCACGGAAGCAACGCAGAAGACGGATATGACATCCGGTCTATTCTACAGATTCCTGTTCTTTAACCCGAAATATGAAAAACCGCTGATGCCTTCTGACGAGGAAACACCAGACCAGCGTGCTGCTTTGGATATGTTAACAGAGAGGCTACGGAATATCACCGCATATTTTGCATCAAATCCGCATACAGAACTCCAATTTAAAATGGACAAGAGCGCGAAGGCGTATTATCAGGAATGGGAGATGCGATTATCGCTTGCATACCACAAGACCGGGAATACCTATAAACAGTCCGCTTTCGCTCGAATGAACGATTGTGCAAAGAAATTGATGATGCTTCATGAGATAGGAAGCGACAAGTTTTACCGCAAGATATGGACTCAAAACTATACGATGGGTATGGGCGAGGAATGGATAATCCCTCTGACAACGGTAAAAGAGATTTGTCGCCAGATAGAGGAGTATTTCATTCCGACGTTTGAGGAAATTGCGGATAAGGTGTGTCAGGGTGAGGAACGCTCTGTTCAAGAACGGATTCTTAAAGTTCTGTATGATAAGGGCGGAAAGTGCTCATACAGGGAATTGAGGCAGCGGGTGAGAACGAACAAGAAGTCTGATTGGGAAGAAGCGATTCGCGTGTTAGCAGCGCCAGAACCAGAAGGAACGCTTGAAATAGAGTTCGTTGATTACAAGCCTGAAGGGTCGAAGAAACCGACTCGATACGTAGCATTAATTGGTGAATCTCATGAATAAAAAGTGTAATAACTGCAAAATAATTTTTGAGGATTTGTCTCTAATTGAGGATTATAACGGGTGCTGCCCCGTATGTGGGGAATTTCTAGCAGATTCCTGTCCGTTAGATGTTCCAGATTGCACCCATACAAACGTGTCTGGAATTGCGACGTGTCCAGAATGCGGACAGTTTATCTGCCCGATTTGTGGGGGGCACCATGTGGAAGTTATCAGTAGAGTGACCGGCTATCTTTCTCCTGTAGATTCGTGGAATAACGGCAAGAAACAAGAGTTAAAGGACAGGGTGCGATATAATGTTTGAGTTTAATCCTGACGGGAATATCGTTGTGCTATCGTTGCCATGTTGCCCCATGTGCGACGAACTGAAAAGGAAACTAGACGAAAAGCGCATTGTGTATGACGTTGCCGATTTGGAGGATTCAGACGTGTATGCAGCAATGGTTATGGAAGGCGTCTCGTTTCAGGAAGCCCCTGTCCTCTACGACAGCGGATTCTTTTACACGAAGAAGGAAGCAGAACAGAGATTTGAGTTATAAGGTGTAAATGTGAAGGTAGTTCAGAAAGATGGAGTAGAAGAGGTATTCGATTGGCGTCGTGTTTATACCTCATTAAAAGAGGAAACGGGATGTGAAAACGAGGTTGCAGAGGAAGCGACCCGGTATATCACAAATCATTTATTGAGTTATAAATTGCCACACGTCACAGGACCGCTTATCCGAGAACTTGCCTGTATTGCGTTGATGGAGTTAGGGCGGGATGATTTACGTCGGAAATATACCCGTGTCGGAATGCCCGTATTCGACGCGACTAACCTTGATGCAGGCGGGGGAAAAGGAGATAATGCCAATCTACAATGTTCACCTGAAACTGTTCACAAGAGAAAAGCCGATAGAGTCTCGAAAGAACAGTATTATCTCTCTTTACCGGAGCATTTGGCACAGGCCCATTTATCAGGCGATATTCACATTCATGACTTGGAATACTTCGGAACACGGCAGTTCTGTTTAGACAGCGATTTACGTTACTTTTTCAAATATGGATTTGTAGGAGACGGCACCGGAGAGCATACCTCTATAGCAGGGCCAGCAAAACGGGCAGAAGTGGCTATCTTACATGCAGCAAAGGTATTAGGCGCTTCACAGACGCAATGCGCTGGCGGGCAAGGATTCTACAACTTCCTTACGTTTCTCGCTCCTTTCTTTGAGAACAGGGATTATCGCGATTATTACCAGTGTATGCAGATGTTCTGTTACGAAATGACACAGATGCTTGTGGCTCGTGGCGGTCAGGCAGTCTTCAGTTCCGTTCAGTTATCCCCCGGTGTTCCCAAATTGTGGCAGAATATACCCATTGTTTACAAAGGGAAAGTCTGGGATGGAAAGGAAGCCCCGTTGAGAACGTATGGAGAATTTGAAGCGGAAAACAGACTCCTCTTCAAAGCAATGATGGAAGTTATGCTGGAAGGGGATCACACAGGCAAGCCGTTCTATTTCCCCAAACCGGAAATCAACATTGCGCCGGAGTTTTTGGCATTACTTGACCAGAAGGTCGCGGATCTGCCTTCATACCGGGATTTATACATGCTAGCGTTTGAACTGGCATCGAAATTTGGAACTCCGTATTTCGATAATACGGTGCCGAAATACCGACAGACGGGCGGTATTCAATGTTTTCAATGCTGCGCCTACAACTTCAAGTCCAATGCCGATAACGACTCCGATTTCGATGATAAATTATACTTCCGCAATGGTGCTCATTTTTCAATGGGGGCATGGCAAGTAATGACGCTAAACCTGCCGAGAATTGCGGCAAAGGTCGATGCCGATACGGTAGACGGGAGAATGTCAGCGTTCCTGTATAAGTCGAAAAAAGTATTGGATTTATGCGTGGACGTTTTCAAAGAGAAGCGTTCCTTAATGGATGCGAATGTGAAGAGAGGGTCAGTCCCGTTCCTTTCTCAACAAAGACAGGATGAAAAAGGAAACGTCGCTCCCCCGTTAGTCGATTTCGATAAACTCGTTTGGACTGTAGGAATATGCGGTTTAAATGAAGTCGTAAAGCATATTACTGGGTCTTGGCTGCACGAGGACAAACAGGCACAACGAATAGGACTTCGTATTTGTCTGGAACTGAAAAAATATTGCGAGCATCTGTCCAAAGAACATAATATGCCTATCGTTCTGTCCAGAACACCCGCAGAAACAACAGCACAACGTTTTGCCACAATGGATTTGTTGAACTGGATTGAAGAAGGAAACGACCCGGCCGAGTTTGTATGTCAGGGCGATTTATCCCGCGTGATTGAGGAACAACTGTATAAGAAGACCCGCGACTTGCCTATCTATTACACAAACGGCACTCATGTAAGCCCTGCGGCACAGATCCCTATAACAGACAGGGTTCGTATTGAACAGGCTTTCTTCCCTGTTCTGGACGGCGGAAACATCTGTCATATTTGGATGGGAGAAGCACATCCTTCGCCCGGCGGATTAATGGATTTAACCCTTAAAGCTTGTCAAAATACAAATCTAGGATACTTCGCGTTTACACGAGATATGACGACTAGGACGACTATTTGGAGACGGTATTCTCCATAACCTTCATCCTCTTTCACTTCCAAATCTCTTATAATGGACGAGGAGAAAGCAGAGTCGTTTTTTGGCAAAGTTTTTTTATATTTCATTGCCTTTATGTTAGCAGTTGTTTTCGCGTTGAATTGTATTTCCGTTGACGCTCAAGCCGCGAAATATTACACTGATGAACGAGTTGTTGGCGATTTGGCTGTCATATCCGATACAGACATTCAGTGGCAGTATTCAAGCACAGATCTGTTAGGTTCGCCGCCGTTTAATGTGGCAAACAGGGGTCAGTATTTCGATGGAAGTGTGGCTAATGCTTTTGTTTCAGGCAAAGGGGATGCTGGATATTCCCGTGTAGCAACACTTGATGCTAATGGCGCTCATACCTACGATTCGTCAACATTGCTTGCCTTTACAGATGGCGGTGTTTATAGCGACGGGCTGTATATGGGCGAGTATTCCATAAACCAGTCGCTTACGATGTGTGAAGAAGCACAGATGAATGTAAGACCGCAAGGCTTTGTCGGAGGAACCGCAGCATTTCCGAGAACACAGACTATTCAGTCATCTATCATAGGTGCTGGACAGAAGGGGCAGTATTCTAGCGGTAAAACTATCGTTCAGGGTGCAGAGTCGCCTTCTACGTTTGAGTTCACTCCCGAGGCTACAGGTAGCGGCGGTGCTGCAATTCTCGATACCAGAATCAACGTGAAGAACGGGTTAGACGTTAATTCCACGGCTCTGAATTACGAGATGGACTTGCACGAACACAAGGGAGCAGGGGCAACAGAAAACGGTTCTTATGAACTCATAAAGCCGATGAAGTTCGATTCGTTCGAGGATTTATTTGGGATAACCCCAGAAAACTCCACTTATATTGAGAATCTTACTGAGGTGAACGAGACAGGAAATCTTACTGTCAATGAAACGGAGACTGCCGAATGATTGATTTCGCAACCATATTTAACGGGATTCTTATGGGAGTCACTTTTGCGTGGCTCAATTACATCCCACGGGCACAGAAGGGTAAACCATTTGTCATCGGATACTCAATGATTTATGTCATTTGGGGAGCGATTTTTGGCGCTCTTGCGGGATTCACAGGCGTTGTTGTCACCGACCAGTGGATGCAGGAGCAATATGTTGTCTACGGATTCCTTATCTGGATTTCAGGCACGATTACAAAGATTGTTATTAATTACGCGAAAGAGAAGCGAAAGAGCGAATACGAGATGCTCCAGACTGCTCTTGCGGAAGCAAACGCGATGATTACTTCTCTGCAGCAGTCGCAGATTGAAGCGGAAGAAACTAATGTCAATAAGACAGAAACTACTAGGAATTGGTAACATGGCTCTGAAGAACAAAGAGATCAAAGTCCCAGACGTAAAGCCAGGCGAAGTGGTAATGAAAACCGAAGAGGGATGGGTTCTCCGGCGGAATCCGGTAGACTATCCTGACATTCCAACTGATCAGGAGTTCCAGATTGTCAGCCCGAACGGCAAGAGATATGCGATGTCTTACGAGACTGCGCTCGAATGCCTGTCCGACGACCCAGAAGACGTCGCATGGCGGAAACGCCGGGCATAATCCCAGAATCCAATCCTTTTTTTACTTAATACGTTCAACACGTATACATGACGCAGCCGAAGCCTGTGGACGCGCAGAATCGTGTTTGGATGGTTATGGCGCGGTCTGTTGCAGGCAATTCAAACTGTCATCGTAGACGATACGGTGCTGTTGTCGCATATATGGATGACAACAAGATTTGTGGAACTGGCGCAAACATGGCATACGACTGTCCTTATTGTTGCAGACGCGAGGAGCGGCAAATTCCTCATGGAACGCGATACGAGGAATGCACTTCTGTTCACGCCGAGCAAGCCGCGTTAATACATTCCGCAATGACAAATGGCGCCGATATAATTATTTACGGGTATGACTGTGTTGCAGGAGAGGAAATTGAGGCACTTCCGTGTAAGATTTGTGCTCGGATGATTCTCGCTGCAAACATAAAACGAGTGATAACTTCGAAGGGAATTTATGATGCTGCGGAACTCTGTTGGGAGATAATCACGGCCTAATTTTTTATACAACCACTTTCTAATATTGTAGTATAACACATTCGAAAGGTGAAAAGAACAAATGGTAACACAGAAGGAACTGAACGAGGGATATATCAAGAAACTTAGTAGATTCCCGTCGAAAGAGGAAGAAATACTGTTCTTTGATGCAATTGTCGCAAGCATCCCCAAGTCTAGTTATTTAACAGACTGGTTTAATCAAGACTGTCTGTATTACGTAGACAGGATGATTAGGGACGATTTCTGTTTAGACCCGGAGTATTTCTTTGAGCAGCAGGTAGCAGCGGCAGCAGAAGAGAAGTTGAAAGCGAAAGACGCGGAGATACAAGAGTTAAAGGACGAAATAGTGAAAATGAAGGCAGAACACTATGAATTGGCAAGACAGAGAAACGACGCGGTGAACAAAGTAGAGCAGTTGAAAAAATTGCTACAATAAATTTTTGGAGAGATTGAACATGAGCACAAAGAACCCATTGAAGAGAATATACGAACTGGACCAGAAAATTGCGGAGAAACTTGCATACATTGAGGAAGTGACAGCGCCACTACGCGAGGAAGTCGAGGAATTACAGGCAGAACGGAAAGAGTGCTTTGAATACGCTATGAAGAAGCGGATATACGAGCAGGGTCGGTATGTGATGCAGACCATTGTTAAAACTGGTCGTTCCTCAAGAAAGCCCCGTGTAGGAGATGTTCTCGCGAAACTCAAAGAGAAGTTTGGTGCAAAGTCGTATCAGGCAAAGGCGATTGAGATAGCGAAATTTGAAATCAAAGCCTTACAGACAGTGTTCAGCGAAGAAGAGATTGATTCTGTATGCGATGTCTCACAGAGCATGACTGAAGAACGTATTGTAACCGTGAGGGATTGAAATGGCTTTCACAGCCGGATTCAATTTCATTGTTTTGGAACACCCAGCAGCACCGCTGGATTTGTGGCACGTCGAGAATTTATATGACGCATACGCCGAATTGGCTGCCAAAACAAATGTGCAGCAATCCCGTGTGGATTATGACAAAAAACGCATTCATTCCCTGCCTGTAGACGCCTCATATTATGTTGTATTGCGGAACAGGGTTGGTCCTCACCAAGAGACGAAACGGGTCAGCATCCTGCGGGATTTTGGCGTCTTTGGATTATTTACTCCTGTATATACAAGCAGAGCAATCCTATGGGATCTCGCGGGATTTGAATCAGCACGCGATATGATACAAGATTTACAAAACGAGTTTATAGAAGCGAGAAAAAAGGGGATTATGCCTCAAGGGCAAGAGCAATGTCGCGTGCCTTGAGAGTGGATCTTCCGTTAGCAATCATGAATTTCGCTGATTTCAGCGTTAATTCCTGAACATATTTTTCTGCAGAGTCACAAAGCGCGATTGCTGCTTCGTTTGATATTCTTTCGATTCCGGCGCTCTTCGCAAGACGCACTACTGCTGCTTTTGCAATGTCTGTCATCTGGATTTCTCCATACAAGAGTCTACCTCGCGCCATTTAAACATACCGCTCTAAAGTCGTGTTCATATCATTATTCAGGCGTGATATGGTCACAGGGTATATATACGGTAACTTTCTAATATCGTAGTATACACTCGCACGTTAGGAAGGTGTAACAAAAAATGGCAACAGAACACGGAATTATTGAAATACGGCCCAGAATGTTGACCAGCGACTTCCAGATTATCAAGCAATTCGCTGATAAGAATGGAATCACGTTTAAAGAACAGATGTCGAAAATTACGGCAAAAATGATGGAAATGGAAGCAAAGAAGGTAAATGAGGAGTTCTCCGAGAAGAAGGAAGAACTTGTAGCAGTTGTGGAAGAGAACGAGAAGCGCGAGGAAGAAGCCCCTGTTAAGGAGAAGCAGGAGAAGGTAAAGCGCGTCGTAGAAAAGAAGCGCGGAATGTATACTGCAGCAGACAAGATTCGTATGGCTGCTCGGATTGAGGATTACCTTGCCAGCACAGGTATGACAGCGTATCAGTTCCACAAGCAATACGGAGTCGCTGTTCCGCTCAAGATGTGGAAAGAAGGCAAGGGAGCCATGTCTGAAGCAAGAGTTCAGGTAATCGAGTCTGTTATCGGGGGTCAGTAAAATGGCTTCCAAATACCGGTTTGGAGCAGTCTCGGAGAAACAGGAGGCATTCTTTGCTTCCCAGTTTGAAAAGACGTTCAATAACATCAAGCAGTTAATTGAAAGCGGGAATTTGGAGAAATGGGAAAAAACATGGATCTGCGCAGCACGTCCGGTGAACTATGTGACCCGCAAGGCGTATACGGGCGGTATGAACACGATGATTTTGGAATTTGCCAGATTAGCACACGGATACAAGCATTCACAGTGGGCGGGGTCAGGCCAGGTAAGACAAGCCGGTGGGCGTGTGAAATCAGAGGAAAAAGAGAACTCACATGCGATTTTCGTTCCGAAATTTGCCACAAAGATAGTGGAGAAGAACGGAAAGGAACAAGAAGAAAAAATTCTCGTCGGCTGGAACGTCTTTTCGGTTTATAACCTTGACCAGTGTGAGAATGTAGTTGGTCTGCCTGTAGAGGAGTTCAAAAACGAGAAGCACATGGGGGCAGAGGAACTTCTGGCAATGAATCCTCATGAGGTTGTGTTTGGCGGGGATTCTGCGGCATATAGCCCGTCGTGCGACTGTATTATGATGCCTAGCCTAGAAGCGTTTAAGTCAAGTGAGGCATATTACGCAACATATTTCCACGAATTAACGCATTGGAGCGGGGCAGAGCACAGATTGAGGCGTGATATGAGCACTATGTTTGGGAGCGAGAGGTATGGGAAGGAAGAACTTGTCGCAGAACTCGGTGCAGCGCTGATGAAAGCCAGATGCGGGATAGACGACGGAAACGCTAATGCAGCGGCATATATCGCTCACTGGTGGGGTGAAATCGGCGAGGATATAACAGAACTGTTCAGCGCCTATACAAAGGCGTTAAAGGCGGTAGAATACTTAACTACCCCTAAAACGGAGTAATTTTTTATGA
>ERZ795052.3528-NODE-3528-length-17152-cov-34.885126_pt1 | contig 17152 bp, 27 predicted proteins | sample MGYA00375136_ERZ795052 | MGnify/ENA primary metagenome ERZ795052 (study PRJEB30181, sample SAMN05720156) | activated sludge metagenome | isolation source: Anaerobic digester | place: Japan | collected 2015-05-26 ... | reverse complement strand
GACTGGACACGGAGAGGTTTATCAAACCAGTGAGGCATTGGTTTGATGGCCTCCTCCAGAACACTATTATCTTACCCGACGGTGACTGTACTCCTGATGAAAAAGACGCAACAGAAGAATTCAAAGGATGCGGGCGCTGGGCGGATGAAATGGGCCTATGTGGCGATTGCCGTCTTGATTGCGGTTGCCATGGTGGGAACCTACCTGGCTCCGATCCTCGCGAAGAAGCCTGCCGCGCAGGTAGGAGATACAGCGGTGATTGACTACACCATATTTACCGAGGACGGGCGCCCGGTTATCACGACCGATCAGACTCTCCTTGAGAGCGAATACAGGAAAGGGAATTCTGGCCTCCTCCTGACACAGCGCCTGGAGATGACAGCGGGTGCGCAGGTCTCGGGCGAGAATGTTGCCGTTCTCCCGGTCGTATACCCCCCGATCACCGGCTTCTCGGGTTTCGGTCTGCTTGGTTTTGAGACCAACGCCATATCCGCCGGGCTTATCGGAATGCGGCAGGGTGAGACAAAGACCATCAGTTTCTCCTATGGCGGCAACGACCTTGAGATGAACCTCAGCCAGGAAGATGCAGATGGGATCGGCCTCAACTTCACACAGGCCGCTGTGGGTGATATGATTACGCTTGGTCTGACGACATCCCCGGAGATCCCGCTCGGTGGCGAGACCAATTCGACCACGGCGCTGCGTTTCGGCCAGGTCATCGATAAGACCGATGACTCGCTGGTCATTATCTACCGCTACGGCAGCGCCAGTGTCACGCTAAACGGCATAACCGGGTAGGGGATCCCACAGTTTTTTATAATCCCTGTGCTCTCACTTCCATGTATGGCGGTAAGGGTGATATGCTTCTACCAGGAAGGGTGCATGGGCTGCGAGGAGCAGACTCCTATACTTCGCGAGGTGGAGAAGGAGCTCGGGATCGAGATAGAGGAGATCGATGCCGTGAGGAACCCGGAGTACATCAGGACATATAAACTCCGGGTAACCCCGACAATCCTGGTCCTCGAGGACGATGTGGTCCGGGAACGGATGGAGGGGCTAGTCCACCGTGAGGAACTCGAGGCCGCGATCCGGCGTCACATGCCGGAGCTTGCACCAGAGTGACCTGAGAGGTCATAATAGTCCGGGGATCATGGTTCGCGGCGGAAACCTCGCGGTTAGGTTTCGACTGCCGCCCCGCTCACCACGGGTTACCTTCTTTCGCCTTTCCCTCCGGGCGCTGCGGTGTCATTGAACCTGGAACGCCCGTCCAGGTAGCCGTAGACCCGTTTTACCCGTCTGGCCATGGTCTTCCAGCCCTCTTTTCGCATCAGGGGGCCGTCACGGAGTTTGATATGGGATATACGGATACGTCTGCCCGCAAAAGAGCGTGTCTCCCCGACGACAAGTTCATCCTCGCCATCCATCGTCTGGTAGAGCGGGATGGTCGTTCGCCCGGTGTGTATCGACGCCCTCACAACGACCTGGTCGATCTTCCTCGTCCAGAGGCAGGTCACATCCCTGGCCGTTGCCCGCTGAACCCGTTTTGCTCCAACCTCTATACCGGTGACCTCGACCCCGAATGCCTCGTCACCGCACTCCGCCGCGAGCCGGTCACCGAGGGAGACGGTCTCCTCCTCGAACATATCGAGACTGCAGACCTTCGATTCGGTCTCATGACTCACAATTGCCTTGATGGTGATGGTCGCGGGTTCGGCGGGTTTCTCCACCCGGTGTACATGGCCGCATTCGCAGCACTGCACAACCAGATCCGTGGTCTCCCGGAGAATCTGGTGCTCGTACTCTTCCTTGCAGACAGGGCAGACGATGCTGATCATTCATTAGCAGTGGTATCCCACTCCTAATAAGCATGAAGGCAAGGGATACGGTGCGTGCCCGTGGAGATCCGCTGGTAAGGGCAACCCACCCGACAACGTTCGAGGTGACGAAGGATATGAGACTGACGGGGGCCGGAGACTGCATCATCGGCGTGGCCGCCGATAAGGGGGCCGCCGACCTTGACCCCGACCTCCGGGCGCTGCTCCGGGACGATCGGGCGGTGCTGACGACCCGGCTTGCGGCAGGGGGCAAGACGGTCATCGTCCGCTCAAGAGGCAGTTCAGCGTTCAGCCTCGATCACCCCACCGATCTCGTCTGGCGGCGGAGCGACTTCATCTCCGGCCGGACTGTTGGCATCCGCTCGGACCGGGTTGCAGCGACCCTCCCCAGGGAGTTCGTGGCGGCGCTCCAGCGGGGGGAGGAACTGGTGGTAGAACTCGAGGCGGAGATACCCGGCGAGGGCGACTGATCGAAGGCGAGCAACCGCCGTAGTTCCAATCTCTCAGCGGTCGCGCCCGAGTTCTGTTAGTTTCATCTCGGCTGCGGCAAGGAGATCCTCGCACCGCTTAACAAGGAGCGCCCCGCGCTCGTATATGGCGATGCTCTCCTCGAGGCTTGTATCACCGTCCTCGAGTTTACGGATGATATCCCGGAGTTCCTCAAGCATCTCTTCAAAAGTCTCTGTCATACGTTATTTCCTCAACAACAGCGTTCGCCCTGCCATCCTTCATCCGGAGCGCAACCCGCGCGCCCGGCCGGAGATCGCGTGCACTCCGCACGACCCTGCCATCCGCTTCTATGATGGAGTAACCGCGCTCGAGCACTGAAAGCGGGTTCTGAGCATCAAGCCTCGTGCGGAGTTCCGCAAGATCCGAGCGTTCACGCTGCAGCCGCCCGAACGCCGCCCGCTCAAGGCGCTCCTCCATCTCGGCAAGACGCTGCATACGTTCGTGAACCCGGCGCGCGAGCCGCCGGGGGTGCATCCGCTCCCGCAGGTCATCAACATCGTTCTGTGCGGCGGCCAGGCGGTGCTGCACAAGAGAGAGCATACGTTCCTCGTATCCGCCGAGTTCACGGAGCACCTCCTGCCGCTCGGGCACCGCCCGTTCTGCCGCCGCCGAGGGTGTCGGCGCCCGGAGGTCGGCGGCAAAATCACAGAGGGCGGTATCCACCTCGTGCCCGACGGCGCTGATCACGGGTGTCCTGCATGCGGCAACGGCCCGCACAACATCCGGGTGGTTGAAGGGGAAGAGGTCCTCAAAGCTCCCGCCGCCGCGGCCGACGATTATTACGTCCACAAGACCGTCGACCCGCCGGATCGCCTCCGCGATCTCTGTGTGCGCCCCCTCCCCCTGAACGGCCGTCGGGGAGACGACCACCTCGACCGGGTAGCGCCTTGATATGACGGAGAGTATGTCCTTCAACGCCGCGCCGCTGCTCGATGTTACCACGCCGATCCGTCGGGGAAAGACCGGAAGAGGGCGTTTCCGCCCGGGGTCAAATAGCCCTTCGGCTTCGAGTTCACGTTTCCAGCGCTCGACCATGAGATGACGCTCGCCAGCCCCCGCAGGGATCATCTCCCGGACGATAAACTGGTACCTGCCGTGCGGTTCGTAGACCTCCACAGACCCCCAGGCAAGGACGTCCATACCATCTTTGGGGCGGAATGAGAGCGTCGATGCAACGCTGCGCCACATGACGCAGTTGATCACCGCAGTCCTCCCGGCGCCCTGTTCGGAGAGTGAGAAGTAGCGATGGCCGGAGGTGTGGTCGCGGTAGTTGGTCACCTCTCCCCGCACCCAGATCTGGTGCAGCCGTGGATCATCAAGGAGGTCGCAGATAAGCCCGGAAACCTCCGAAACCCGGAGGATCGGGCTGCCGAACCGTTCCGGACTGGTGGCATGACTGCCCGGCATCATCACAACCTATTAGGCCAATGGTTTATATCAAGTAGTATTATGGGCCGTTTCGCCGTCTCAACCATGTTCTTTCACGAGTACCCCTGCGACCAGATCTTCGATTACATCGCGGGGTCAGGCTTTGATTCTCTTGAGTTCTGGGTTGAGACACCGCACTTCTGGGTTCGCGGCTGCCCTGAAGACGAACTTTCAGATTGTATCGCCAGCCACCCTGAACTCTCACCCATCACCGTCCATGCCCCCTCGCTGGACATGAACCCCTGCTCCATCAACCCGCGGGTCGCCGCGATCTCGGTCGAATACGCAATCGAGGCGATCCGGATGGCAGAGAGGATCGGCGCGGCTCTGGTCACCGTCCATCCCGGGAGACGAACGGCGAAACGAGAGCCGAGCGCCCCCGACTACACGCGGTTTGAGGCGTACGTTGCCGGGCTCAGGGAGGCAGCGGAGGAGACCGGGGTGAAGGTGGCGATTGAGAATATGGAGCCGCGAATAAACACACTGCTCGCAACGGCAGAGGATACCGCCGAGGTTCTCGAACGGGAGCCATGGCTCTGGCTCACGTTTGATATGGGGCATGCCATGATGAACTCTCCAACGGAGGTTGGCCGGTTTCTTGATCTCTGCATCGAGCGGATGGCAAACGTTCACGTCAGTGCTCTTGGAGTGAACGGCCGGCCGCACCACCCAATCCATGACGACCCGGCGGCGCTGCGGGTGCTTTCAGACCTTGCCGAACGCGGGTATGGGGGCTGGCTCACCCTTGAGGTGGATGATATGATCTTTCCGGGGGCACTTTCAGCTGAAGAGAAGATTGTGCTCCTTTCGCGGGAATTGGCGGCTTTGAGAGAGGTGTTCTCCTGAAGCGCTGGTTTTATTATATCTGAATGAGACCTGATCCATTAATCCCGGCAAGATGCCATTGCCGGATGCTGCCGTTCTATGCGGCGTGGAGTAAATGGTAGTAATAGATCTTCTGGCTGTAGAGACAGTTTTATTCATTATTTGTCTGCTTCTTTCGGGCTTCTTCTCAAGTTCAGAAGTCGCCCTCATATCGATAACACGGGCAAAGGTACGCGCCCTCTTAAACCAGGGCCGAAAGGGAGCGGAAGCGCTTGATAAACTGAAGCGCTCGACAGATTCCCTGCTGATCACCATCCTGATAGGGAATAATGTGGTCAACGTGGCCGCTGCATCGCTTGCGACCGCGATCGCCATAGGTCTCTATGGTGATCTGGGTATCGGGATAGCAACCGGTGTTACCGTCATCCTGATGCTGATCTTCGGTGAGATCGGGCCGAAGATGTATGCTTCCAGGCACACCGAGAGGCTGGCGCTCGCTGTCGCGAGGCCGATCCTGTTTCTCTCGCGGCTGATCTCTCCTCTCCTCTGGGTCTCGGAGCGCATCCAGCGGCATCTTTCATCCAGCACCTCGATGACCGAACCGGTCGTTACAGAGGAGGAGCTCAAGGAGTGGATCGATGTAGGTGAAGAGGAGGGCACAATAGAGGAGGAGGAGCGGGATATGCTCTATTCCGTTCTACGGTTTGGTGATACCACGGTTCGCGAGGTGATGACGCCCCGTGTGGATGTAGTCATGATCGAGGATACGGCGACCATCGAGAACGCCCTCTCCATATTCAACGAGACCGGTTTTTCCAGGCTCCCCGTCTACCACGGGCATATCGACAACGTAGTCGGGCTCTTAAATGTAAAGGACGTCTTCTCTGCGGTCTTTCGGCAGCAGGCGGGAGCGACGATCAGAGACCTGATGTACGAGCCTTACTTCGTCCCGGAGAGCAAGAAGATCGATGATCTCTTAAAAGAACTCCAGGTGAAGAAACAGCACATGGCCGTTGTCCTCGACGAGTACGGCTCGTTTGCCGGGATAGTGACAATTGAGGACATGCTCGAGGAGCTTGTCGGTGAGATCATGGACGAGTTCGATGAGGAGGAGCCCGAGATCCAGCAGATCGAGGGGGGTGTATACCTGGTCGACGCGCGGGCATGGGTGGAGCGCATAAACGAGGATCTGAAACTCAACCTTCCGCTGATGGATACCTACGAAAGCATAGGAGGGCTGGTCATAGAAAGGCTGGGGCACATCCCGCGCCGCGGCGAGGTGGTCAGGATCGAGGAGAGCAACGTCACCCTTGTGGTGATGCAGATGCGTGGCCGGCGGATAGTCAAGGTGAAGTTGATCATCGAACCTCGAGTGGTCAGGGAAGGCGGCGGCGAAGAGCCCAAAGGATGATGGATCATGGAGCAAACGATACCTCTTCGAAAAAAGCGCATCGGCTTTCTGGCCTCCGGCAGGGGGTCAAACTTCCAGGCGGTGATCGACGCCATCGCTGCCGGCGAGATCCCGGGAATTGGCGCCGGGCTCATCACTGACAACCCCCGTGCCTATGCGATCGAACGAGCGAGAAATGGTGGTATCCCGGTGCGGGTCATAGACTATGCAGAGTTCCCTTCAAAGGCCGCATACGAGGAAGAACTCCTGGCCGCGATGCGGGATTTCCAGGCGGATCTCTTTGTCCTCGCAGGCTACATGCGAATACTGGGGCAAGAGATCGTCCGCGAGTTCTCGGGCAGGATGATGAACATCCACCCCGCCCTGCTTCCTGCGTTCCCTGGACTGCACGCCCAGAGGCAGGCGATCGAGTACGGGGTGAAGGTTGCGGGCTGCACAGTCCACCTGGTGGATGAAGGAACGGATACCGGCCCAATCGTCATCCAGCGATGCGTCCCTGTTCTCCAGGACGATGACGAGACGGCACTGGCCGACCGGATCCTTACTGAAGAGCACAGGGCCCTCCCCCTTGCAGTTAAACTCTTCTGCGAAGACCGCTTGATTGTTGAGGGGCGGCGTGTCCGGATCCGGCCGTAGGCCGGCATCAATTTATATAGCCTCTCACCCCTAATTCAAGATCCACCGCTGGAACTGATCGCACCATGGCAGACACGACACAAAAATCAGGCTCCCGCAGGCTTGCCCGGGAAAGGATCGTCATTCTCTTTGAGCGGGCCGCGGAGTTCTACCCGGAGAACCCCGAGTGGAGCAACCGGTGCGTGGAACTGGCCCGCAGGATCGGTATGCGTCACCGGGTGCGGATCGAACCGCCGCTGAAGCGCAGATTTTGCCGTAGGTGCAACTCATACCTGGTACCCGGGTCAAACGCCCGGGTCAGGATCCACCGGGGTCGGGTGGTTGTCACATGCCTTAAATGCGGACATCGGTCGCGATACCCGATCGGGAGGTCAAAGTTATGAGCAGGGAGTCGTTCCAGAGCCTCAGACCCACCGTCTGGATCGGGAAACGGGGTGTCACGAGCGTCATGATCGATGAGATCCAGAGACAGCTCAAAGACAGGAAGGTTGTCAAGGTGCGATGGCTCCGCAACACCGAGGTCGATCCTGTGGAGGTGGCGGATGTTGTAGGTGCGGTTCTTGCCGAGGTTCGCGGTCGGACACTTGTTCTCAAGGAGCGGCGGGTGGATCGCCCGGGTTGAATCCTCGAAATATATAAAACATTACTGGACGAATATGTAAAGACTGTTAGCGAGAGTGAGGATCATCCATGACAACTGTATATGATATCCCCGCCGATATGCTTATCAAGCGGGTGGCAGAAGAACTCAAGAAAAATCCGCAGATCCAGCCCCCCGACTGGGCCGCATTTGCAAAGACCGGGGTACACAAGCAGATGCCGCCGGAGAATGATGACTGGTGGTATCTGCGGGCGGCGGCGATTCTTCGTCGTATCTATACCGACGGACCGGTCGGGACGCAGAGGATGCGCTCTGCCTACGGCGGTAAACGCGACCGTGGGTCGGCCCCATACCAGTTCAGGCGCGGAAGCGGTTCGATCGTGCGAAAGATCTTTCAGCAGCTCGAGGCGGCCGGTTACGTCGCCAGGTCAAGTGCAGGACGTACGATCACCCCGGCGGGCAGATCGTTCCTTGACAACGTCGCTCATAGCCTGAAGGAAGAGGCTGCTGAGGTTGCACCGCAACTTGCAAACTACTGATCGAAGGAGGCGTGGCTGATGGTTGATGACGAACTCGCGGAACTCCGTCGCCGGCGGCTGGAGCAGATGCAGCGGCAGGCGATGGAGCAGCAGGCTATGGAGGAGGAACTGGCACGGCAACAGCAGGTGGATTCGCAGATCCGAACCGTTCTGATGGAGATCCTTGAGCCTGAAGCGAGGGAGAGGCTAAACACCATCAAGTTGACACGGCCGGATTTTGCAAGAGGTGTTGAACAGCAACTGGTTATGCTGGCCCAGAGCGGCCGGATCCGGCAACGGATCAGCGACGAACAGTTAAAAACCATACTGGTCCAGTTGACACCGTCAAAGAAAGATTTCAGGATAACGCGGAAATAGGGATGGAAGCTGGTTTGCTCTTCTCGGGAGGGAAAGACAGCGCGCTGGCGGCGACCATGCTTGCGCGCGACTACGGCACAGAACTGAATACCTGTGTCTTCGATCCTGACCGTGAGGTCCCGCAGGTGCGTGCCGCCGCGGCTTTTCTCGGTCTGCCTTTCCGTAAAAGGGTGCTCGGGCGCGATCTGCTCGATGAAGCTGTAGACCTTCTGCTGGCCTGCGGTTACCCGAATGATGCGATCGATACCGTCCACCGGGCGGCGGTAGAGATGCTGGCCGGAGACTACGCTGTGGTCGCAGATGGCACCCGCCGGGACGACCGTGTTCCAGGGCTCGACCGCTCTGAGATCCAGCGCCTGGAGATGACCACCGGCTGCTCGTATGTCAGACCGCTCCTTGGCTACGGTAAGCCTGAGGTGGAGCGTCTCGCAGGAAGGTTTTTTCTGGTAGTCTACGGGGAGACTGGCAGCATCGGGAACGGCGACTACGAGCAGGAGATCCGCAGTGCAATCCGTGCCCGCGGCATCGACCCGGCACCGTTCTTCCCATCCCATCACCTCCAGTCTCTGGTTGTCGGCAGAAGAAAGACGTGATTAATTATCGAGAGTGAGAATCATGAGTAAGTTGACAAAGGGCCGGAAGATCCGGCTGGCAAAGGCATGCGAGCAGAATCGCCGTGTGCCTGCATGGGTTATGATCAGAACCAACCGTAATGTTACGTCGCACCCGAAGCGGCGGAACTGGAGACGGAGCAGCCTGAAGGTGTAGGAACTATGGTAGAACCATTGAAGGAGCATGTATATGTCATCCCCCTCCGCGACGTGAAGCGTGCACCGCGGTGGAAGCGAGGTAAAATCGCTATGAAGGATATCAGGGCGTTCCTGGCGCGGCACATGAAGAGTGAGGACGTCAAACTTGATCAGAGCATCAACGAGAAGATCTGGGAGCGGGGGGGCGAGAAGACGCCCGGAAAGATCCGCGTCCGCGCGATGAAGTTTGAGGACGGGCAGGTCCAGGCCGAGCTCGCCGAGGAGTGAGATGACCGGAACGATCGATCTTGCCGGGGATCCAAATATCGGCGTCTTCGCCCGCGTCTTTGAGGATATAGCGATAGTCCATCCCGCTGCGCCGGCGGCGTTCACAGCGGCGCTCGAGCGTGAGCTCGATGTTGAGATCGTGAAGACCCCAGTCCAGGAGAGCAGCATCATCGGTTCGCTTGTTGCTGGAAACAGCCGGGGACTGGTCGTCAGTGGCCTTGCCACCGACGAGGAACTCGCCGTCCTGAGCGACTACCGGGATATCTTCCTGCTCGAGGGCTCGATGAATGCGGCGGGCAACGTAATCCTCGCGAACGATTACGTTGCTGCTGTTCATCCAGGGATGCCGGTCGACCTTGCCGAAGAGATCGGGTTGTTCCTATCCGTGCCGGTGATCCGGCTCTCACTTGGAAGCATCAAGACGGTTGGCATGGCCGGGTTCGCGACGAATAGGGGTATCCTTGTCCATCCGAGGGCCAACGATACAGAGATCGCGAGCATCGAGCGTGTGGTCGATCTCCCGGTCGGTCTCGGGTCGGTAAACATGGGAAGCGGCCTTGTGGGCACAGGGTTGCTCGCAAACAGCAAGGGCTATCTCGCTGGATCCGCCACGACAGGGATTGAGCTGGGTAGAATAGAGGAAGTTCTTGGGTTTTTGGAGTGATAAGTCATGGAGAACCAGTATTTTGAGATTATAGGTGCGTGCAGGATCGATAACGACTGGAAGCCGTTTCGCAAGGTTGTCACCGCAGCGAACGAGAACCTGGCTAAAGAGAGGGTTTTCACTGATATCGGGAGCAAACACCACCTGAAGAGAAATTATATCACAATCGAATCGGTTAACGTAGTAGCTGGTGAGTGATGTGGAGCAGGTAGACCCTCGCGAGATACAGACCCTGCAGGTGTACTTAAACGAGTACGCCCAGCAGATCGAGATCCTGACAGAGCAGCTCTCGATGATCGAACAGCAGCGGATTGAGGCTGCCGCCGCCATCGAGACCCTCCGTGCGATCCAGGAGAACGAAGGCGCCACCGTCCTTCTCCCGGTCGGCGGCGGGGCTCTTCTGCGGGTGAAAGTTCTTGATACGGGGCATGCAATCGTGAACATCGGGGCGGACGTCTCTGTTGAGAGGTCTACAGAGGATGCGGTGAACTACCTTGAAGGCCGGATAACTGAACTTGAGGCGCTGGGAAAGAAGGTCGCAGGTTCGCTTGAGCAGTTGCAGGCACGGGCCACGGAGATATCCAGGCGCCTTGAGGCGGCGTACGGGGCGGCCCGGCAGGCTCAGGCTGGCCAGGGCGGAAGTTGATAATGTTTGACTCTTTAAAGAAGAAACTTCAGAATATCCGGACTAAATTTGCCTCGAATATCGAGGAGGCCGCCGGGGTGGGGGTTGAACCCCCGCAACCCCCAGGGAAGGCGGAGGCTGCGGCCCCTCTCGCCAGGCCAGAATCTCCAGCAGTGCTGGAGGAGCGGGAGAAGCCCACGCTCATAAACAGGGTGAAGGTCTTCGTCAGGGAGCGGGAGATCCTTATCCAGGAGAAGGATATCGAGGAACCGCTCTCTGAACTCGAGATGGTTCTTCTGGAGAACGATGTTGCCCTCCCGGTCACCGATGAGATCATCTCCCGGATGCGGGCGGAGCTGGTTGGCCGGCACCGGAGGATCGGCGACTCTGTGGACGACCTGGTTGTGTCGACGCTGCGTTCGGCCCTCTGCGGTGTGCTGGGGGAGGGGTTTGACCTCCTGCGCTACGTCGAAGAGCACGAACGCCCGGTGAAGATCCTCTTCACCGGCGTGAACGGGACAGGAAAGACGACAACCGTTGCAAAGGTAGGTCACTACCTGCAGAAGAACGGGTTCTCGGTTGTGATCGGTGCCGGGGACACCTTCCGGGCCGGCGCGATCGAGCAGATCGTTACCCATGCTGACCGTCTTGGCATCAGGGTTGTCCGCCACCAGCCCGGTGCCGACCCCTCTGCTGTTCTATTTGACGCTGTTCAGTATGCAAAGGCGCACAACATCGATGTGGTCCTGGCCGACACGGCCGGGCGTTTCCACAACCGGGCAAACCTTATGAACCAGCTGGAGAAGATCCGGCGGGTGATGAAACCGGATCTCGTCGTCTACGTCGATGAGGCGGTGGCCGGGAACGATGCGGTCATCCGGGCCGATGAGTTCAACAGGACAGTCGGCACCGATGCGGTCGTCCTGACCAAGGCGGACATGGACCCCCGTGGTGGCGCGGCGATATCGATCGCACACACCGTTGGAAAACCGATCCTCTTCCTCGGGACGGGGCAGGGGTATGACGACATCATGCCGTTTGAGCCCCGGGCGGTGGTCGACGAACTGCTGGGGAGGTGAGGTGTGATGCTCGAGACCCTGGGCAACTCATTGAAGGACGCGGTCAAGAAACTCTCCGGAAAGACCGTGATCGACAGGGCGGCTGTCGATGAACTGGTGCGCGATCTCCAGCGGGCTCTCCTCTCCGCCGATGTCAACGTCAAACTGGTGATGCAACTCTCCCAGTCGATCAAGAAACGCGCTCTCGAGGAGGAGCCCCCGAAAGGGATGGGTGTCCGGGCGCACGTTCTCCGGATCGTCTACCAGGAACTTGTCAGATTGATGGGCAGGCCCGGCGAGGTCTCGCTTGAGCCTCAGACGATCCTTATGGCCGGGCTGCAGGGGAGCGGTAAGACAACAACGGCGGCGAAACTTGCCCGATACTTCCAGCGCAAAGGGTTGCGGACAGGGGTGATCTGCGCCGATACGTTTCGGCCTGGCGCCTACGACCAGTTAAAGACTCTCTGTGATAGGATCAGCGTTCCATGCTTTGGCAAGCCGGGGGAGCCTGACGCTCTTGCGATAGTCCGTGAAGGTCTCTCTGCGTTTCGCAGGCAGTATGAGGTGATCATCATCGATACCCAGGGTCGGCACGCCCTGGAGGAGAATCTGATCGAGGAGATCATCCAGATTAACGAGATCGCGCACCCGGATCACAGGTGGCTCGTGATCGATGCGGCGCTCGGGCAGCAGGCAAGCGAGCAGGCCCGCCGGTTCCACGAGGCTATCGGGATAGACGGCGTCATAGTCACCAAGATGGACGGCACCGCGAAGGGCGGCGGGGCTCTCTCGGCGGTCGCTGAGACCCGGAGCGGGATCGTCTTTATCGGGAGCGGTGAGACGATCGAGGATCTGGAGAGGTTCGATCCCGATGGATTCATATCGCGGCTGCTCGGGATGGGCGACCTGAAAGCGCTTGTAGAGCGTGCTGAGGAGGCGGTTTCGACCGATGAGATCGATGTAAACGCGATGCTCAAGGGGAAGTTCACACTCCGGGATATGTACAAACAGCTTGAGGCGTTGAACAGGATGGGGCCTCTCAAACAGATCATGAGCATGCTTCCGCTGGGGGGGATGCAGATCCCGGACGATGCCTACGATATCACCAGCACCAAGATGCAGCGCTATCGGGTGATAATGGACTCGATGACGCCCTCAGAGCTCGACGACCCGTCGATCATAGGGAGTTCGCGCGTCCAGCGGATTGCCCGCGGCGCCGGGGTGGCGCCTGAAGATGTCCGGGAGCTCATAAAATACTACAAGATAATGCAGCGCGCTTTGAAGGGGATGCGTGGCATGGACAGCGGCAGGTTTAACATGCAGCGCATGATGAAGAAGTTCGGCGGACCGGGTAAATGAAACGATTCGCCATCGTGGGCCACGTCGCCGAAACGGGCGGCAACTTCAGCCTGAACGATCTCCCCGGCAGCGGAGGGAGGATGGACATTCTCTGCCGCTGTATCAGTTCCTCGTTGTTCCTCTCCCACGACCTGCGGCGGGATGTGGAGTGTTACCTCGTCCTCTGCGGAGAGCCTGATCCGGAGAAGACCGTTCTCTTTTGCGGGAGCGGGGTGCGCCGCCTCTCGCCGGACGAACGGAGCAGCGCTGCCCTCATCAAGAAGGCTCTCTCCATCCCCTGCGGGGATGAGTTCCGGGAGTCGACGCCCGGGGTCTACGTCCGCCGCGGCGGACTTTCACGGCTGCTTGCAGAGATCCCGTTTGCGGTGCTCGATGAGGCCGGGGAGGATCTCAGGAGGGCTCCAGAACTCCCGGAGAACTATCTCCTCTCAGACCACCAGAACTTTACGCCGGCGGAGGAAGAGGCCATCGCCGGGGCTGCCCGCTACTCGGTCGGACCGCGGTCGCTGCATGCCGATCATGCCATCACAGTCCTCTTAAACGAGATTGACCGGAGGGAGTCGGGTTGGGTATAACTGAAGAGGTGGAAGCAATCCTTGAGTACGGGGAGATCTGTGATCACTGTCTCGGACGGTTCTACGGGAAGAGGTCGTTTGGGCTGACCAACGCTGAGAGGGGCCGGGCGCTCAGGATCGCCTGCGAGGTCTCGGCAAACAGACCGCACCGGGAGCCGGATCCGGCCTCCTGCTGGGTCTGTGGCGGCGAACTCTCCAGGATCGATGACTGGGCAGAAAAGGTTGCCGGGGCTTTATCGGGTATTGAGTTTGAGACTCTCCTTATAGGGACGAGGGTGCCGCCGCTTGTTGCGGAGGGTGAAGAGATGGTCTGGAGCGACCTTGCCCTTCACGACCCCGAACCGCTCAAAGCCGAGATGAACAGGGAGGTTGGAAAGGCTGTATCGGGGCTCACCGGGAAGAACGCCGACCTTAAAAACCCTGACGTTGTTGCAATCCTCGATCTCGGGGAGGGCACTGTCGAGGTGCAGGTCAACCCGGTCTTCTTTGCCGGGCGATACCTGAAGTATGAGCGCGGGATCCCGCAGACCCACTGGGACTGCCGGGCGTGCCGCGGAGCGGGGTGCGAGCGGTGCAACTACACCGGAAAACAGTATCTCGACTCCGTTGAGGAACTGATAGGCCGGCCGGCGGTCGAGGTCTTTGAGGCGAAGAATGCGATCCTGCACGGGGCAGGACGGGAGGATATCGATGCCCGCATGCTTGGCTCAGGCCGGCCGTTTGTGATGGAGATCGAGGCTCCCCGGAAGCGGTTGGTGGATCTTGCGGCGCTTGAGGAGAAGATAAACAGGGATGCTGCCGGGCGTGTGGCTGTCCGCCTTGACGGCTGGGCGGACCGGAAGATGGTGCAAAGCATTAAATCAGGCAAAGGGCATAAGAGATACAGGATCCTGGTTGAGATCGACGGTTCTGTAACACCAGATGAGTTCAGGGCAGCCCTCGACCAGTTAAAAGGTGCAACGATACGGCAGCGCACCCCGACAAGGGTGTCGCACCGGCGGGCAGATAAAGTTCGGGAACGGCGGGTCCTCGATATCGAGTGTACTGGTGGCGTTGACGGCAGATACTGGGTAGAAGTCGCCGGTGAAGCGGGTCTCTACATCAAAGAACTGGTATCGGGTGACAGCGGCAGAACCAGGCCCAGCCTTGCCCAGATCCTGGGGCGCACCGCACATGTAGTCAGCCTCGATGTGGTGCAGGTCGAAACAGCAAACGAGTATGGTGAGTAATCATGGCACATCACAATGGACCACGCAAGAAGACGCGGTATAAGTTCAAGAAGGACCTTAGAAAACGTGGCATCCCCCCAGTAACCTCTGTGATCCAGGACTTTGAGATCGGGCAGAGGGTGCACGTAGTGGTCGAACCGAGCGTCCAGAAGGGGATGCCCCACCGGCGGTTCCACGGGAAGACCGGTACTGTTATCGGGCGGCGTGGACGTGCATGGGTGCTCGAGGTCAGGGACGGCAATACGATAAAACAGGTTATTGCGAGACCGCAACACCTGAAAGCGCAGAAATTATAACCCACAACACCGGTGATTGGCATGAAGGTAAAACGAGTCGTAAGTGAAGAGCGGATTCTGCTCCCGGAGGTGAGGGATATTCTCCTCACCGTGGAGGCAGCCCGGCTTGAGTCAGGGGATGAGATGTCCTACGAGCTCCGCAAGAGCATTGAGCATGCCAATCACCTCTCAAAGACGTCTGCCGAGAAGGCCCGCGCCCTTGTTGCCGAGTTGATGAAACTCGAGAAGATGAAAGAGGATATCGCCTACCGCATCGCGAACCTGATGCCGCGAACCAGGGATGAACTGCGGGCCATCTACGCAAAAGAACGTTTCAATCTGACGACGGAAGAGCTGGACGAGATCCTCGAACTGGTAATGACCCATTTCTAACCCCTCGGGGGTGGAGCATATGAGAGCCGAAAAGAAAGAGGTGAACGCGGTAGTTCTCGATGTCCTTCCCATGGGTTATATGAGTGCTGACCAGCGCCCGGGCTACAGGCGCGAACCGGTCGTCCAGGCGGTCGGCACCGACCAGTTCAAACTGCTCGAACTTGTTCCGAAACCAGGCGCGGATATCCGGATCCACGACCGCGTCTACATCGGGGATGAGGAGCGTGATAAGATCGAGCGTGTCAAGCGGCGGATCGGGTATGAGGATCTGACGGCGACAGCAAAACTCGAACTGCCTTTCGTGGTCGAGCAGATCGTCCGCGAGAACGAGCAGCGGTTCGTTGATTTCTTCAATAAGTCCGTTCCGATCACACCGAAGTTCCACATGCTGCACCTTCTCCCCGGCATCGGGAAGAAACTGCTCTGGGAGATCCTGGAAGAGCGGGGGAAGAAACCGTTTGAGAGTTTTGAGGATATCTCCAGGCGGATCAGGTCGCTTTCCCACCCGGACAGGATGATCGTCACCCGGATCCTGCGCGAGATCGAGGATCCGAACGAGAAGTATCACGTCTTTACATCGAGATGAGCGCTCCAAGGGATCAGCACTTTCTCATCGACCGCAGGGCGGTCGAGAAGATTGCCGGCTTTGTCGATGTCTCCGGTCGAAGGGTGCTCGAGATAGGTCCCGGGGAGGGGATCCTGACTCGAGCGCTCCTTGAACGGGGTGCTGAGGTTATCGCGGTAGAGATTGATCCGGCTCTGGTGGAGGAGCTCGAGGTCACGTTTGCCGACGAGATCGAGAGGGGGCGTCTGGATATAATCCAGGGGGATGCGAGGAAGGTTGATCTCCCGCCGTTCGATATCGTCGTCGCAAACCTGCCGTACTCTGTTTCTGCAAAGATTACGTTCCGGCTGCTCTCGATCGGGTTTGAGACGGCGATCCTGATGTACCAGAAGGAGTTTGTCCAGCGGATGATCGCGCCGCCGGGAACCTCTAACGTCGGCCGGCTCTCGGTGATGGTGCAGACCTACGCTTCCGTAAAACCCCTGCTCGAACTCTCACCCTCTGCCTTCCGCCCGAAACCGCAGGTCCGCTCCTGGGTTGTCCGGGTCATGCCGCACGAACCGCCGTACCCGATCGTGGATCGGGAGGTCTACGCTGACGTTGTGCGGGTGCTCTTCTCCCACCGGCGAAAGACTGTGCGGAAAGGGCTGCAGGGCGGGAGGGCGGCGTTTCCTCCCGGCACGATCGAGGGAGCGATCCTGGATCTTCCCGCCGAACTCCTGCAGCGCCGGCCGCAGGATCTCTCGCTTGAGGAGTTTGCAATGATTGCAAACAGGCTCACCGGGTGCTGAGCATGAGCAAGGGCGACCAGGTCTACACACCGGCCGAGGACTCGTTTCTACTTCTTCGGGCGGCGCTCCGTGAGGTCAGGCCGGGCGACCGGGTGCTGGAGGTGGGGACGGGGAGCGGTTATATCGCGGCCGGTCTCGTGGGCAGGGCGGCGATGGTGGTTGCAACCGATATCAACCCTCACGCCGCTGCATCCGCCCGCGCCAGGGGGGTGGAGGTTGTACGGACTGACCTGGCTGCCGGGATTTCCGGGCCGTTTGACCTCATCCTCTTCAACCCTCCATACCTCCCGACCGCCCCGGAGGAGCGGATCGACGACTGGCTGGAGTACGCCCTGGACGGCGGGCCGACCGGGAGAGCGGTTATTGAGCGATTCATCGCTGATGCCGGTCGGGTGCTTGCGCCTTCAGGCAGGATACTGCTGCTTATCTCCTCCCTGAC
>ERZ795052.3526-NODE-3526-length-17155-cov-4.368480_pt1 | contig 17155 bp, 11 predicted proteins | sample MGYA00375136_ERZ795052 | MGnify/ENA primary metagenome ERZ795052 (study PRJEB30181, sample SAMN05720156) | activated sludge metagenome | isolation source: Anaerobic digester | place: Japan | collected 2015-05-26 ... | reverse complement strand
TCATTTTTTTGCACAGAAGTCCATAGTAACAAAAAATGTTATTATATTTAATTTTATATATACATTTATATCAAAATAAATTAGTATAATTATATTATTGTTTTAGCTAAATACGTATATAAATTAGTGTAATTATTTTATTATTTTAGCTAAAAGTATTAAAAAAGTAATAAAAACATTTGGTAATAACAAAAAATGTTAGTATATTTGTATAAATAAAAAAAATGGTAATATTAGAACATAACAAAAGTAATAATAGCAATAATGGTATGGAAATAAATAATAAAAATAAAAAATATTTTGAAGGCGTTGCTTATGAATATTTACAAAAGCACGCAAAATATGTAAAAAGAGTTGCAGAGGAGGAGGCACCAGATTACTTTTATGAAACTAAAAGGGAGATGGAGGGAGTGTATGGATGGTTTAATTGTGAAGGCAAAGAGGATAAATATATGTTACCTATTTATGTAACTGGCTGGTGCTTTGAGAAGGAGACTGATTATTTGGAATTTTTAAATTTAATAGGACAATAACCAAAAAAAATAAAATTATGGAAACGCAGGAATTTAAAAAATTAGTAGTAGCCTTTCAAATAGGCACTTTATCAAGGTATAATTACAAAAAGCCTAATGTAATAACATATCTTGGGGAGATGGATTTCAAAGCAATTCAAAAGCTTCGTATAAATGAAATCTTTTACAAAAAGGTAGATGGTAAAGATATTATAACTGATGAGATGGGAAATATTGTAAGTGATGATGATATTAATGGGGAGGTTGGTGTCCTAAATTTTGACAATAATTATGATACAACGTATTGCAAATATTATGAGGATTGCACCATTGAGGAGATGGAGGTAATAAAAAAATCAGATATGTATAAGACGGCGGAGTTGGAGGCATATCTTGGAAATATTAATTTTAATAAGTGAGGGGAGGTAAGACTATGGAAAGAAAAATATATAAGTGTCCACGTTGTAATAGTGAGAACATATCATACTATAATAAATCTGGTGAGGATATAATATATATATGTAATGTATGCGGACGTTTATTCAATCCTAAAAGAGCAGTAAAAAGTAAAAATTATGATATTGAGAAATATTACAATGAGTATAAAAACGGGCGGACTATTTACAGCATATCAAAAGAACTTGGAATACCTTGGAACACTATAAAAAGACAATTATTAAAATACGAATACGAACAATCCCTAAAAAATAAAGGCAATGAATGAGATAAATGAGATAGTAAAAAGTGAGCAAAATATTGCTATAACTATTATGCAAAAAATAGACGAGTTGGTAGATACTTTTATCAATTCGCAGGATGTAAAAGAAAGCTCTAAATCCACATACAGGCGGACATTAAAGCAATATTTTAGTTGGATATATAAGAATGGATATTCTTTAAATGAAATAACAAGGCAGCACGTATTAGAGTATAAAAACGAACTATTAAATAAAGGTAAAAGTAGTTTAACAGCAGGTAGTTATATAACAGTAGTAAGAAAGTTTTATGAGTGGACTGAAAGTAATAAGATATATCCAAACGTTGCAAAAGGAGTAAAATCTCCTACTCGCATACAGGCTTTTAGAAAGAGACCTTTATCAGTAGAGCAAATTAATAGATTATTAGATTATTTTTCTAATAAAGATATAAGAGATTATGCTATTGTAAACTTACTTTTACGAACTGGTTTAAGAACTATTGAAGTAGTTAGAGCAAACGTGGAGGATATAACATTTAAAGGCTCTCAGCGGGTTTTACTTATACAAGGTAAAGGCAGAGTGGATAAAGACAATTTTGTAATATTAACAGATAAAACATTTGAACCTATTAGAAGGTATCTGGATACAAGGGGGAAGGTTTCTGGCAGTGAACCTTTATTTATTTCAAATTCTAATAACAGCAAAGGTAATAGATTAACTACCAGGACTATAAGTTACATTGTAAAAGAAGGTTTAAAGGAGATAGGGCTTGATGAGAGATGTTTTACAGCACATAGTTTAAGACATACAACGGCTGTAAATATATTAATAGGCGGTGGGACGTTGGAGATGGTACAGTTTACATTAAGACATACAAATCCATCTACTACTCAAATATACACGTCTACTTTAAATGAAATAAGAAGATTACAGGGGAGTGGGGAGGCGTTGTTAGATAAAATATTTTAAATTATGGTAGATATTACAGAATTTTTAAAGAATGAACTTTATCCAGCTATTTATGAAAGCATAGATAAAGTTTTTCCAGAGCACAATTTTAAACGTTTTTCAAACGGATGGAGAAGTAATACATATTTAGATGGTAGACCTCATAATAGAAGCGATAAGACAGTAATAACAAAAAATAAACCACATTTAATACTTGAGCAAGGCGGGGAGGTTTTAAGCATTGTAGACTATGTAATGAGGCGGGATAATGTAGATTTTATAACTGCTGTAAAGACTTTATGTAATATAGTAGGGTATAATCTACCTAACAATGTAAACACTGAAAATTATCAGAAATATAAATTAAAAAATTCAATATTAGAGGAATGTAATAATTATTTTATTAAACTTTTAACAACTTCTAATGAAACAAAAGAATATTTATATTCCAGAGGGTATACAGATGATGATATAGAAGGTATGGAGCTTGGATATATAGGTAATATAAATTCACTAAAAAAGCATTTGTTAGACAAAGGATATACAGAAGAGCTTATAAAGGAAATTATAAAATTTCCTAGTGGTGTAGGCATTACTCATAATCTTACCATACCTTATAGGGTAGGTGGTATTTTAAAAGGCTTTAAATTTAGGACTATAAATAATGATATTCCAAAATATTTAAATTCTATAGGATTAGATAAATCAGAAGGTTTTTTTAATATTTCTGGACTAAAAGGTAATAAAGATTTAGTAATAGTGGAGGGTGAATTAGATGCTCTTTTTGCTACTGTAAAAGGTGTGGATAATGTAGTAGCTATGGCAGGTAGTAGTATAACTTCTAATCAGATAAAAGATGCTGTAAAAAGGGGTGTACAGAAGTTTACATTATGTTTTGATAGGGAACCAGATAGAGAGGAGGAGACAAATAAAAAGATAAATAATGCTATAGATATAATTTTAAATGAAGGTGTGTATAAAGTTTATATAGCTACTTTGCCAGATTTAGGGGAGAAAACAGATGTAGATAGACTGATAAAAGAGCAGGGAGTAGATATTTTTAAAGAATGTATAAGGAAGGCTATTATATACTATTTGTATAAAATGGATAACATATTAGATAAATATGAGAAGATATATGAGGAGAATGGAGATTTAAGTAGAAAACAAATAGATGATTTAGTGTATGATATAGTAAAAGAGGGTGCACTTATACCAGATCTTATAGATAGAAATATTTACATAAATAATTTTATGGCTTTAAGTTTTACAAAAGACTATGGTATTACAGAGAAGGAATTATCTATGGCTATGGATAGATTGACATTTGAGATGGGTAAAGATAGACAAAGAAAAGATTTGGTGAATGTAACATCAGAGGCTACAAAGCTAATAAACAATGGTGATTTTAAGGATGCTATAGAACTAATTGATGTAAAGATAAAAGATATAAAATTAATAGATAAGATTACTGAATTTAGTAAGTTAATGGTACCAACAAGTGAGAAGGATATAAAAAACAGATTATCTAGTAGGCAGGAGGATTTAAGGTCTGGGTATAAGATAGGAATAAATAATGATTATGAAGATTTGTTATTACCATCAGGTGCTATTAGTATTTTTGCAGCACCAACCTCGCATGGTAAGACATCATTGCTTATAAATTTAATTTTAAACGTAGCTAAAGAGTATAAAGATAAGGAATTTTATTTTTTTAGCTATGAGGAGGATAAAGATAGTGTTATAATGAAGACATTAAATACGTATATAGATAAAGATATAAGCAAAAATAACAGGAAGAGTATAAGGAGTTATTTAGCAACTGGTAATACTAAATATATAAATAAAGACTATGAGCAATATTTTATATCAGAAAAGGATAAATTCTTTAGAGATTTTATAGATACTAAAAGAATAAACATTTATTATTCTGATTATAATTCTGATATGTTATCAGATGCTATCAGGTATTTGCATAAAAATGGCAATCCAGGGGCTATATTTATAGATTATATGCAGCTTTTATATTTACCAAGTGGTAAGTATAAGGCTTATTCAAGGCAAGAAGAGTTAAAGCAGATATGTATATCTTTAAAAGATGTAGCAGTAGAGACGGGGTTACCAATTATTTTAGGAGCACAATTCAATAGAGAGGTTGTAAATTTACTAAAGATACATCCAACTAAAATAGGTGAGGCGGGAGATATAGAGAGGGTAGCTAATTTGATAGTAGGTTTTTGGAATAATAAATTTGAAGGTATATGTAGTGAAGGGGAGCAGGCAGATATTGCTAGGAAATTAGATAATCATTACAATACAGAAACATTATATGTTACTATCTTAAAGAATAGAGATGGGAAGGCTGGCATAGAGGAGATATTATCATTTAATGGGAATACAGGTAAAATAAAAAACATAGACAATGATAAAGATAGTCCATTTTAATATGATATTAAAGAAATCCTACTTCCATAAAGATTACATTACAGAAGTAAAAATAATATATATATATATTATGTTAATTTTATAAAAACATACTTATGCAAAAAGGTAATTATAATAAAATAGTTAACAACTTGATAAAAAAGGGAATATTGAAAAATAGTAATGATATATGCTCTATTGACTCTATTGCTGTTAAGATATTTATGAGTCTTACACCTGCTGAACATAACTATTTGATATATCATAGAGACTTGCAAAAAATTAGAGATGTTTATTTAAAATATGGAGACTGGAATAAGATATTTGATGAGGATTATAATGTAGATGATATACTTGATATGGCAGAACCATTTATGGACTATGTAGAAGAGGTTTACAATGTAAATATTGAAGATGCTAATCATTTAAAAGAACTTACAGGTATTACTAAATTAACAATAAAAGAGTTAAATAAGATAATAATAACTTCAAGGCATACTAAATATTTAAATGATATATATATAGCTATAGAGGACGGAGCTAAATATAAAGACCTTTTAAAAATAGAACCAAAAGATTATGGACTACCAGAAAAATGGACTGGGCAAATAACAAAAGATAAAAAAAGTGCTATAATGTTTGTAATACATAGTGAATTTAGCTTAGATGCTTGTAATAATTTACTATTATATCCTAGTTTAAGAGAGATAGCAAACTATTTGGAAGCTCCATTATCTTTTATAATAGATTGTTTTAAAAAATATTAATAATATGGGCGATTTAGAAGATAAAGAAAAATTTATAGAACTTAGAGCTAAGGGCTGGACATTTGATAAAATAGCAAAAGAACTACATAAAAGGAAGGCTACTTTAATTGATTGGAGTAAAGAATTAGAAAGTGAGATAGCAAATAGAAAAGCCATAGAACTTGAAGTTTTATATGAAAAACATTATTTACTAAAAGAGCAAAGGATAGAAAAACTTGGCAACTTACTTAATAAAATAATCAATGAAATAGATAACAGGAATTTAAAAGATATACCAACTGATAAGTTATTTGACTTGCTTTTAAAATACAATAAGGAAATAAAAGAGGAGATGATAGAACCAGTATATAAGAGCACTATGGAGATAGAAAATGAAAGACAAAGCTATGAATTATTAAAAACACTTACAGTAATAGAAAGTGATAATCACGTTGAAACTAATATGGAACTAATTAATGAATAAATTAAAAAAGTAAAGAAATGGAAGATAGACAAATTAAAGCAAAAGATATTAAGAAATTACTTTTAAGAGTTTATAAAAGATATACAGCAGGAGCTATTACTGATGTACAGGCACAAAGAGAAACATATATACTAAATAGTATTTTAAAGGCTATAGAAACAGTAGATATTGAGGAGAGATTAAAGAATATAGAAATAATATTAAAAAGTGATAAATAATATGGCAAAAAGTGATATAGATAAAATTATTACATCGGGGTCTATTAGACAAAAACTACTTTTAATAGCAGATGATAGGGCAAGAGAACACTTTTCTTATGATAGACTACTTACTGATTTTGAACATAATCTAATAAGAGATAGCTTAAAAACCAATAATGAAATAAAATTATGGAACTTATATATAAAATTTGATGAGTTATTAATTCAATCTATAAACAACTTAAGAGGATTAATTTATGAATTTTTAATGTATGTTCAAGATTTTAAAGGGTTTTTGATGGTATGGAATACTTTAGAAAACACTGAGCAGTTAGTAAACCTATCTCTCCACGAATTAAAAGATATAAACAAACGTAAAGAAGTAGCAAAAGATATATCAAAAGGTGTATATTTACTATTAGGAAATATAGAAATAGATAAAGAGGGCTATATAGAAATAAAAACAAAATTTGATACTGTTAATAAATCAGATACACCTATAAGAAAAGAAGATAGTTTGACTTTTGTAATTGATTTTAAAAGGCAACAAATAGAAAAAACAGCAACCAAATATATAAGCTGGGAGGCAGCTATTATTGATTTTATGAATGATAATAATATAAACATAAAAACATATAAAGATATCTTAAAACAATATAAATCACTTATTACAGTAGATTTTGGAATATATAAATATAAGGGTATGTTTAATCCAGAATTAAATGGTAATAATCAAAATATAGAAAATATTTTAAAGAAATATGCTATCATTCCAGACTTAAGCAATCTTAAAGTAGATAAAAAGGAGTATGATTGGTTTAAGAGTAATTTTTTAAATATTGATAAATAGATGGAAAAATAAATAATTGTATTTATGAGTAAAAAAGAAGCTAAAAATAATAAAAATATCTTTAATGATATTTCTGGTCTTACAGGTATAGATAAAGAAATAGTAATTCCTATAGTAAAAGAACAAAAAGAGAAAAGGGGGAAAACACAACAATATAAACGTTCTGGACATCTAGTAGACCAAATACTTAAAACATCATATAATAAAGATAATCAGCTTACTTTATTTGATAGCTTAAATGATACAACAAAAATAAAAATTAAAGAAAATGGAATAGAAGGAAAATTAGTAGTTGAAGGTATAAGAAATTTATCTGCAAGTGAACATAAATTAATAGATGCTATATGTAATTTATTAGGTAAAAAAAGTCAAATAACAGATGCAACAAAAGAAGACTACTATACAGGTGATATTGGCTATGATTTAATACCTTGGGGAGAACATAATAATAAAGAAAAAGCTCCAAAGCTATCGGTTTCTATTTATGAGCTAACAAAAGAATATACTACTAAAAAAAACATAGGCGGAAATGATGTAGAAAATGTAATGGATATACTTACAAAATTGTCTAATAAACGTTTTTTATTAAGATATACAGCAACTATAAGGGGAAAAAATGGATCTAGGAAAGAAATTAAAATAGAAAAATATTCACCACTTTTAGATATAACTCACTTCAATATAACTAAATATAATTCCAAAAATGTAAAGACTAATGAAAAAAAAGAAACTATAATACAACTAAATCCTATTTTTAGACACCAAATAGAAACTAAATATATTAATTATCCTATTGATATTACAGATAGAACACAAAAAGCATACGGTTCAAAATATGTTTCTAGTATTACCTATATGTTAAGAGACTATTTATTAAGAGAACTAAGTAGTAAACGTTACAATCCAGAAATAACTATGGAAAGACTTTATTACATTTTAGCAGAAAAATGGATAAAAGAAGGTAGAAAGAAAAAAGTAAAGGAAGATACAGAAAAGGCTTTGGAGACTATGAAGAAATTAGGACTATTGATTTCTTATGAAATAAAAAAAGGTGTCTATGGTGAAGATAAAATAATATTTACACTAAATAAAGATTTTGAATAAAATATTTTATTGCTGTTATTTTAGGCTTATTTATATATAAACTTGCCAAATTTAAGGTTTTTTTATTTTATAGTATTATATATGTATTTTAAATAAAAGTTGCTTAAAACACGTTTTTATATATAAATATGGTATATTAAAAATAATAAATACTACGGTTTTTTATTCTTAAAGAAATAAAAAAAATATTATTAAAAATATTTTTTTTCTTCTTAAGATATCTTAATATATCTTAATATATCTTACTCTTTTTTTCAATTTTTTAAAAGTCGCATTCAGAAAGGGTTTGAAGTGTATTTTTTCTTTCACTTTTTGCACAGAAGTCCATAATCTTTGCACAGAAGTCCATAATCTCTGCACAGAAGTCCATAAAAAATTCATTTTTTTGCACAGAAGTCCATAGTAACAAAAAATGTTATTATATTGTTTTAAAGTTTGTTTTTTAGCTTCTGACATTTTTTCCCTTCCCTGCTTTAATTTTATATATACATTTATATCAAAATAAATTAGTATAATTATATTATTGTTTTAGCTAAATACGTATATAAATTAGTGTAATTATTTTATTATTTTAGCTAAAAGTATTAAAAAAGTAATAAAAACATTTGGTAATAACAAAAAATGTTAGTATATTTGTATAAATAAAAAAAATGGTAATATTAGAACATAACAAAAGTAATAATAGCAATAATGGTATGGAAATAAATAATAAAAATAAAAAATATTTTGAAGGCGTTGCTTATGAATATTTACAAAAGCACGCAAAATATGTAAAAAGAGTTGCAGAGGAGGAGGCACCAGATTACTTTTATGAAACTAAAAGGGAGATGGAGGGAGTGTATGGATGGTTTAATTGTGAAGGCAAAGAGGATAAATATATGTTACCTATTTATGTAACTGGCTGGTGCTTTGAGAAGGAGACTGATTATTTGGAATTTTTAAATTTAATAGGACAATAACCAAAAAAAATAAAATTATGGAAACGCAGGAATTTAAAAAATTAGTAGTAGCCTTTCAAATAGGCACTTTATCAAGGTATAATTACAAAAAGCCTAATGTAATAACATATCTTGGGGAGATGGATTTCAAAGCAATTCAAAAGCTTCGTATAAATGAAATCTTTTACAAAAAGGTAGATGGTAAAGATATTATAACTGATGAGATGGGAAATATTGTAAGTGATGATGATATTAATGGGGAGGTTGGTGTCCTAAATTTTGACAATAATTATGATACAACGTATTGCAAATATTATGAGGATTGCACCATTGAGGAGATGGAGGTAATAAAAAAATCAGATATGTATAAGACGGCGGAGTTGGAGGCATATCTTGGAAATATTAATTTTAATAAGTGAGGGGAGGTAAGACTATGGAAAGAAAAATATATAAGTGTCCACGTTGTAATAGTGAGAACATATCATACTATAATAAATCTGGTGAGGATATAATATATATATGTAATGTATGCGGACGTTTATTCAATCCTAAAAGAGCAGTAAAAAGTAAAAATTATGATATTGAGAAATATTACAATGAGTATAAAAACGGGCGGACTATTTACAGCATATCAAAAGAACTTGGAATACCTTGGAACACTATAAAAAGACAATTATTAAAATACGAATACGAACAATCCCTAAAAAATAAAGGCAATGAATGAGATAAATGAGATAGTAAAAAGTGAGCAAAATATTGCTATAACTATTATGCAAAAAATAGACGAGTTGGTAGATACTTTTATCAATTCGCAGGATGTAAAAGAAAGCTCTAAATCCACATACAGGCGGACATTAAAGCAATATTTTAGTTGGATATATAAGAATGGATATTCTTTAAATGAAATAACAAGGCAGCACGTATTAGAGTATAAAAACGAACTATTAAATAAAGGTAAAAGTAGTTTAACAGCAGGTAGTTATATAACAGTAGTAAGAAAGTTTTATGAGTGGACTGAAAGTAATAAGATATATCCAAACGTTGCAAAAGGAGTAAAATCTCCTACTCGCATACAGGCTTTTAGAAAGAGACCTTTATCAGTAGAGCAAATTAATAGATTATTAGATTATTTTTCTAATAAAGATATAAGAGATTATGCTATTGTAAACTTACTTTTACGAACTGGTTTAAGAACTATTGAAGTAGTTAGAGCAAACGTGGAGGATATAACATTTAAAGGCTCTCAGCGGGTTTTACTTATACAAGGTAAAGGCAGAGTGGATAAAGACAATTTTGTAATATTAACAGATAAAACATTTGAACCTATTAGAAGGTATCTGGATACAAGGGGGAAGGTTTCTGGCAGTGAACCTTTATTTATTTCAAATTCTAATAACAGCAAAGGTAATAGATTAACTACCAGGACTATAAGTTACATTGTAAAAGAAGGTTTAAAGGAGATAGGGCTTGATGAGAGATGTTTTACAGCACATAGTTTAAGACATACAACGGCTGTAAATATATTAATAGGCGGTGGGACGTTGGAGATGGTACAGTTTACATTAAGACATACAAATCCATCTACTACTCAAATATACACGTCTACTTTAAATGAAATAAGAAGATTACAGGGGAGTGGGGAGGCGTTGTTAGATAAAATATTTTAAATTATGGTAGATATTACAGAATTTTTAAAGAATGAACTTTATCCAGCTATTTATGAAAGCATAGATAAAGTTTTTCCAGAGCACAATTTTAAACGTTTTTCAAACGGATGGAGAAGTAATACATATTTAGATGGTAGACCTCATAATAGAAGCGATAAGACAGTAATAACAAAAAATAAACCACATTTAATACTTGAGCAAGGCGGGGAGGTTTTAAGCATTGTAGACTATGTAATGAGGCGGGATAATGTAGATTTTATAACTGCTGTAAAGACTTTATGTAATATAGTAGGGTATAATCTACCTAACAATGTAAACACTGAAAATTATCAGAAATATAAATTAAAAAATTCAATATTAGAGGAATGTAATAATTATTTTATTAAACTTTTAACAACTTCTAATGAAACAAAAGAATATTTATATTCCAGAGGGTATACAGATGATGATATAGAAGGTATGGAGCTTGGATATATAGGTAATATAAATTCACTAAAAAAGCATTTGTTAGACAAAGGATATACAGAAGAGCTTATAAAGGAAATTATAAAATTTCCTAGTGGTGTAGGCATTACTCATAATCTTACCATACCTTATAGGGTAGGTGGTATTTTAAAAGGCTTTAAATTTAGGACTATAAATAATGATATTCCAAAATATTTAAATTCTATAGGATTAGATAAATCAGAAGGTTTTTTTAATATTTCTGGACTAAAAGGTAATAAAGATTTAGTAATAGTGGAGGGTGAATTAGATGCTCTTTTTGCTACTGTAAAAGGTGTGGATAATGTAGTAGCTATGGCAGGTAGTAGTATAACTTCTAATCAGATAAAAGATGCTGTAAAAAGGGGTGTACAGAAGTTTACATTATGTTTTGATAGGGAACCAGATAGAGAGGAGGAGACAAATAAAAAGATAAATAATGCTATAGATATAATTTTAAATGAAGGTGTGTATAAAGTTTATATAGCTACTTTGCCAGATTTAGGGGAGAAAACAGATGTAGATAGACTGATAAAAGAGCAGGGAGTAGATATTTTTAAAGAATGTATAAGGAAGGCTATTATATACTATTTGTATAAAATGGATAACATATTAGATAAATATGAGAAGATATATGAGGAGAATGGAGATTTAAGTAGAAAACAAATAGATGATTTAGTGTATGATATAGTAAAAGAGGGTGCACTTATACCAGATCTTATAGATAGAAATATTTACATAAATAATTTTATGGCTTTAAGTTTTACAAAAGACTATGGTATTACAGAGAAGGAATTATCTATGGCTATGGATAGATTGACATTTGAGATGGGTAAAGATAGACAAAGAAAAGATTTGGTGAATGTAACATCAGAGGCTACAAAGCTAATAAACAATGGTGATTTTAAGGATGCTATAGAACTAATTGATGTAAAGATAAAAGATATAAAATTAATAGATAAGATTACTGAATTTAGTAAGTTAATGGTACCAACAAGTGAGAAGGATATAAAAAACAGATTATCTAGTAGGCAGGAGGATTTAAGGTCTGGGTATAAGATAGGAATAAATAATGATTATGAAGATTTGTTATTACCATCAGGTGCTATTAGTATTTTTGCAGCACCAACCTCGCATGGTAAGACATCATTGCTTATAAATTTAATTTTAAACGTAGCTAAAGAGTATAAAGATAAGGAATTTTATTTTTTTAGCTATGAGGAGGATAAAGATAGTGTTATAATGAAGACATTAAATACGTATATAGATAAAGATATAAGCAAAAATAACAGGAAGAGTATAAGGAGTTATTTAGCAACTGGTAATACTAAATATATAAATAAAGACTATGAGCAATATTTTATATCAGAAAAGGATAAATTCTTTAGAGATTTTATAGATACTAAAAGAATAAACATTTATTATTCTGATTATAATTCTGATATGTTATCAGATGCTATCAGGTATTTGCATAAAAATGGCAATCCAGGGGCTATATTTATAGATTATATGCAGCTTTTATATTTACCAAGTGGTAAGTATAAGGCTTATTCAAGGCAAGAAGAGTTAAAGCAGATATGTATATCTTTAAAAGATGTAGCAGTAGAGACGGGGTTACCAATTATTTTAGGAGCACAATTCAATAGAGAGGTTGTAAATTTACTAAAGATACATCCAACTAAAATAGGTGAGGCGGGAGATATAGAGAGGGTAGCTAATTTGATAGTAGGTTTTTGGAATAATAAATTTGAAGGTATATGTAGTGAAGGGGAGCAGGCAGATATTGCTAGGAAATTAGATAATCATTACAATACAGAAACATTATATGTTACTATCTTAAAGAATAGAGATGGGAAGGCTGGCATAGAGGAGATATTATCATTTAATGGGAATACAGGTAAAATAAAAAACATAGACAATGATAAAGATAGTCCATTTTAATATGATATTAAAGAAATCCTACTTCCATAAAGATTACATTACAGAAGTAAAAATAATATATATATATATTATGTTAATTTTATAAAAACATACTTATGCAAAAAGGTAATTATAATAAAATAGTTAACAACTTGATAAAAAAGGGAATATTGAAAAATAGTAATGATATATGCTCTATTGACTCTATTGCTGTTAAGATATTTATGAGTCTTACACCTGCTGAACATAACTATTTGATATATCATAGAGACTTGCAAAAAATTAGAGATGTTTATTTAAAATATGGAGACTGGAATAAGATATTTGATGAGGATTATAATGTAGATGATATACTTGATATGGCAGAACCATTTATGGACTATGTAGAAGAGGTTTACAATGTAAATATTGAAGATGCTAATCATTTAAAAGAACTTACAGGTATTACTAAATTAACAATAAAAGAGTTAAATAAGATAATAATAACTTCAAGGCATACTAAATATTTAAATGATATATATATAGCTATAGAGGACGGAGCTAAATATAAAGACCTTTTAAAAATAGAACCAAAAGATTATGGACTACCAGAAAAATGGACTGGGCAAATAACAAAAGATAAAAAAAGTGCTATAATGTTTGTAATACATAGTGAATTTAGCTTAGATGCTTGTAATAATTTACTATTATATCCTAGTTTAAGAGAGATAGCAAACTATTTGGAAGCTCCATTATCTTTTATAATAGATTGTTTTAAAAAATATTAATAATATGGGCGATTTAGAAGATAAAGAAAAATTTATAGAACTTAGAGCTAAGGGCTGGACATTTGATAAAATAGCAAAAGAACTACATAAAAGGAAGGCTACTTTAATTGATTGGAGTAAAGAATTAGAAAGTGAGATAGCAAATAGAAAAGCCATAGAACTTGAAGTTTTATATGAAAAACATTATTTACTAAAAGAGCAAAGGATAGAAAAACTTGGCAACTTACTTAATAAAATAATCAATGAAATAGATAACAGGAATTTAAAAGATATACCAACTGATAAGTTATTTGACTTGCTTTTAAAATACAATAAGGAAATAAAAGAGGAGATGATAGAACCAGTATATAAGAGCACTATGGAGATAGAAAATGAAAGACAAAGCTATGAATTATTAAAAACACTTACAGTAATAGAAAGTGATAATCACGTTGAAACTAATATGGAACTAATTAATGAATAAATTAAAAAAGTAAAGAAATGGAAGATAGACAAATTAAAGCAAAAGATATTAAGAAATTACTTTTAAGAGTTTATAAAAGATATACAGCAGGAGCTATTACTGATGTACAGGCACAAAGAGAAACATATATACTAAATAGTATTTTAAAGGCTATAGAAACAGTAGATATTGAGGAGAGATTAAAGAATATAGAAATAATATTAAAAAGTGATAAATAATATGGCAAAAAGTGATATAGATAAAATTATTACATCGGGGTCTATTAGACAAAAACTACTTTTAATAGCAGATGATAGGGCAAGAGAACACTTTTCTTATGATAGACTACTTACTGATTTTGAACATAATCTAATAAGAGATAGCTTAAAAACCAATAATGAAATAAAATTATGGAACTTATATATAAAATTTGATGAGTTATTAATTCAATCTATAAACAACTTAAGAGGATTAATTTATGAATTTTTAATGTATGTTCAAGATTTTAAAGGGTTTTTGATGGTATGGAATACTTTAGAAAACACTGAGCAGTTAGTAAACCTATCTCTCCACGAATTAAAAGATATAAACAAACGTAAAGAAGTAGCAAAAGATATATCAAAAGGTGTATATTTACTATTAGGAAATATAGAAATAGATAAAGAGGGCTATATAGAAATAAAAACAAAATTTGATACTGTTAATAAATCAGATACACCTATAAGAAAAGAAGATAGTTTGACTTTTGTAATTGATTTTAAAAGGCAACAAATAGAAAAAACAGCAACCAAATATATAAGCTGGGAGGCAGCTATTATTGATTTTATGAATGATAATAATATAAACATAAAAACATATAAAGATATCTTAAAACAATATAAATCACTTATTACAGTAGATTTTGGAATATATAAATATAAGGGTATGTTTAATCCAGAATTAAATGGTAATAATCAAAATATAGAAAATATTTTAAAGAAATATGCTATCATTCCAGACTTAAGCAATCTTAAAGTAGATAAAAAGGAGTATGATTGGTTTAAGAGTAATTTTTTAAATATTGATAAATAGATGGAAAAATAAATAATTGTATTTATGAGTAAAAAAGAAGCTAAAAATAATAAAAATATCTTTAATGATATTTCTGGTCTTACAGGTATAGATAAAGAAATAGTAATTCCTATAGTAAAAGAACAAAAAGAGAAAAGGGGGAAAACACAACAATATAAACGTTCTGGACATCTAGTAGACCAAATACTTAAAACATCATATAATAAAGATAATCAGCTTACTTTATTTGATAGCTTAAATGATACAACAAAAATAAAAATTAAAGAAAATGGAATAGAAGGAAAATTAGTAGTTGAAGGTATAAGAAATTTATCTGCAAGTGAACATAAATTAATAGATGCTATATGTAATTTATTAGGTAAAAAAAGTCAAATAACAGATGCAACAAAAGAAGACTACTATACAGGTGATATTGGCTATGATTTAATACCTTGGGGAGAACATAATAATAAAGAAAAAGCTCCAAAGCTATCGGTTTCTATTTATGAGCTAACAAAAGAATATACTACTAAAAAAAACATAGGCGGAAATGATGTAGAAAATGTAATGGATATACTTACAAAATTGTCTAATAAACGTTTTTTATTAAGATATACAGCAACTATAAGGGGAAAAAATGGATCTAGGAAAGAAATTAAAATAGAAAAATATTCACCACTTTTAGATATAACTCACTTCAATATAACTAAATATAATTCCAAAAATGTAAAGACTAATGAAAAAAAAGAAACTATAATACAACTAAATCCTATTTTTAGACACCAAATAGAAACTAAATATATTAATTATCCTATTGATATTACAGATAGAACACAAAAAGCATACGGTTCAAAATATGTTTCTAGTATTACCTATATGTTAAGAGACTATTTATTAAGAGAACTAAGTAGTAAACGTTACAATCCAGAAATAACTATGGAAAGACTTTATTACATTTTAGCAGAAAAATGGATAAAAGAAGGTAGAAAGAAAAAAGTAAAGGAAGATACAGAAAAGGCTTTGGAGACTATGAAGAAATTAGGACTATTGATTTCTTATGAAATAAAAAAAGGTGTCTATGGTGAAGATAAAATAATATTTACACTAAATAAAGATTTTGAATAAAATATTTTATTGCTGTTATTTTAGGCTTATTTATATATAAACTTGCCAAATTTAAGGTTTTTTTATTTTATAGTATTATATATGTATTTTAAATAAAAGTTGCTTAAAACACGTTTTTATATATAAATATGGTATATTAAAAATAATAAATACTACGGTTTTTTATTCTTAAAGAAATAAAAAAAATATTATTAAAAATATTTTTTTTCTTCTTAAGATATCTTAATATATCTTAATATATCTTACTCTTTTTTTCAATTTTTTAAAAGTCGCATTCAGAAAGGGTTTGAAGTGTATTTTTTCTTTCACTTTTTGCACAGAAGTCCATAATCTTTGCACAGAAGTCCATAATCTCTGCACAGAAGTCCATAAAAAATTCATTTTTTTGCACAGAAGTCCATAGTAACAAAAAATGTTATTATATTTAATTTTTTGATATTTTACACACCTATAAAAAAAGGAAACCAAAGAAAACCGACATAAAAACCGATAAAACCGATATATATATATATATAATAATTATCTTTTACCTCCTCCGGTGCCTCCTTTAATATTACCTCCACACGACCTATTGTTCCTTGCCCAACTCCTATTTCTTTTGCTAATATTTCACGAGTATTATATTGTTTTTTATCAGTTTTGTCCAAGTTGGACAAAACTGATGGTTCATTATATTTATATCCTCCAAGAGTTTGTTTTAGAATTCATTTGATACCAAATGATACCAATTTTTACAGTTTTTTAAGAATTCATTTTAAACTACTTTGACTACTTTGACAACTTTTACAAGGTTTTAA
>ERZ795052.3510-NODE-3510-length-17230-cov-52.135895_pt1 | contig 17230 bp, 14 predicted proteins | sample MGYA00375136_ERZ795052 | MGnify/ENA primary metagenome ERZ795052 (study PRJEB30181, sample SAMN05720156) | activated sludge metagenome | isolation source: Anaerobic digester | place: Japan | collected 2015-05-26 ... | reverse complement strand
GCCCTCCCCCCTCGCGCTTCCCAGCATCTCGACCCCCTTGATTTGGAACCGCTGAATACAAGACCGCGCCCTTGACTCCACCTGTCTCATGACACTACCATACCCATGACACAGCTAAACGAGACCCAGTGCGGAATGGTGAATAACATGCAGGTCAAAACAACACGCCGCACCTTTCTGGCGCAGGCCGGCAAGGCGGGGACCGTGCTGGCCGGGGCAGCCGCCCTGACCGGACACGCGGACAACGTGCAAGAGGAGGCAAAGCAGAAGATGTCCAACAGCAAGAAGATCCTGGTGGCGGCGGATCCGTTCGCCGTGCCGCTCAAAGATCAGATCGTCGCGTTTCTAAAAGAGCGGGGATACGAGGTGACGGACCACAGCCAGGCGCAAGGCCAGGATCGACCGTATTATGACGGCGCGGTGGCGGTCTGCGAAGCCATGCAGGCGGGCGCAGCCCCGCGCGCGATCCTCTTCTGCGGCACCGGCATGGGCATGGCCATCGTGGCCAACCGTTTCAAGGGCGTGACCGCCGCCGTCGTCGAGTCGGTCTATGCCGCCAAAATGTGCCGGCCCTAATGCATTCTCACCATCGTTTTTAACCGAAAGGAATCTCCATGGATCAACAGGCTCTTACCCTCCTTCAAAATCTGATGGCCCTGCCGACGCCGACCGGCTTCGAATACGACGGCATGGCCCTGCTCTCCCGATACCTCAAGAAGGCCGAGGTACCCAACCTCGCCATCGATGTCCACGGCAACCTGCGCGCCTGTCTCAATCCCGAAGCGCCGCTGCGGGTCATGATCGAAGGCCACTGCGACGAAATCGGGTTCATGGTGCAGTACATCGATGATGACGGCTTCCTCTACATGTGTCCCCTTGGGGGCGTGACCGTGCCGCTGGTCGCGGCTGAGCGCATCGTGATCCAAGGCCGGAACGGCCCTGTCTTCGGCGTGTTCGGCGTACGCCCCCCCCACCTGATGTCCGCCAAAGACCGGGAAAAGGTCGCCCCGCAAGAGCTCAAGGATATCGCCGTCGATATCGGCGCGCGCACACGCCAAGAGGCGCTGGATCTTGTGGACCTCGGCAGTCCTGCTGTCGTCGATGCCGGCTGGCGCCAGCTCGCGAACAACCGTGTGGCGTGCCGCGGCTTCGACAACCGTATCGGCGCGTTTATCGTCACCGAGACCATGCGCCGTTTGGCCGGCGAGAGGCAGAACGTCGCGCTGCACATGGTCGCCAGTGTGCAGGAAGAGATCGGCCTGGTCGGCGGCATCACCACCGCTTACGACATCAACCCGCACATCGGCCTGTGCGTGGACGTGACCTTCGCTTCCGACGCGCAGAAAGAGGACCGCAAGGTCGTGGGCGACGTCCGCGTGGGCGGCGGCCCGGTGATCGGTGTCGGCCCCACCTATCACGCAGAGCTGAACCGTTTGGTGAGCGACGCCGCTTCGTCCGCCGGACTGACCGTGCAACGCCAAGTGAGCAAGCGCGGCACCGGCACCTGCGCGTGGGCGATGCGCCTCTCGCGTTCCGGCGCGGCCGTGGCCCAGCTCAGCATCCCGCTGCGCTACATGCACAGCCCAGTCGAAGTCATCAGCCTGGACGACGCCGCGCAGACCATCGACCTGCTCTGCGCAGCGATCCGCGCCATCCCGGCGGACATCGACCTGCGCCCGCCGCAGCCGTGAACTTATTCCCCATCACCTGCCTGCTCGACCGCCCCGCGCCCAGCGAGACCTTCATCCGGCGCGAACTGGAGGTGCTGCGGCAGCGAGGATGGCCGCTCGCCGTACTCATGCTGACGGGCACGCCCGACGCGCTGCCATTCGCTTGGCAGCCTTTGCCAGCCGCCGACCGCCGGGCATTACTCCGGACCGCCGGGCAGCACCTGCGCGAAGAGCTGCCGCGCTCACCGATGACCGCCCTCCGGCTGCTGCGCCGGTTGCCCCAAGCCGCCGCCCTGCTGGGTTCGTTGCGGTCAGGCAGCAGCACCCGCCTGCTGCACGCGCAGTTCGCCGGCATCACCGCCGACATGGCCGGTCTCACGGCACTGGCCGCCGGACTGCCCTGGAGCTGTGCCGTCCACGCGCGTGATGTGTTTGCGGTGCCGCCGTCATTACTCTACCGGCGTTTGCGTCGCGCCGCCGCGGTGACCGCCTGCTCGCAACAGGCGGCCAATGCGGTGACCGCTTGCGGCATCCCCCCCGAAAAGGTTCACGTCATTCATCACGGCCTGCCGCTGGAGCATTTCCCCTTCGAGCCCGCACGCGGCGGCCACACTCTTTTCACCGCCTGTCGCTTGGAAACAAAAAAGGGAATCGACACCTTGCTGCGCGCCTGCGCGATTCTCTCCCGGCGCGGCACGCGCTTCACCTGCGTGATCGCGGGTAGCGGCCCGCTTGAACGCGACCTCCGCACTCTCGCGCAGCAACTTCCTGTCGACGGGATGGTCACCTTCACCGGCTGGCTCGCACAAGAGGAGATCCGGTCAAACCTCTTAACCGCGCGCGCCGTGGTGCTGCCGTCGCGCCGAACCGCCGATGGCGACCGCGACGGCATTGCCAACATCCTGCTTGAGGCGATGGCGCTCGGCACGCCGGTCGTCACGACCGGCGCCGGCGCCGCCGGTGAGGTCATTGACAATGGACGCAATGGCCTGCTGGTGCCACCCGACGACCCAGACGCTCTGGCCAACGCTTTAGACGGACTGCTCCGCGATGCAGAATCTGCGCGAGCCATGTCGCTAGCCGCGCGAGAAACGGTGGAATCACGCTTCGACGCCGAGAAAAACATCGTCGCCCTTGAAGCGTTCTTCGCGGTGGCGTCGGGGAGAAGAGATAAGGCAGAGGGATGAAGCAGGAAGCGTGAACGCCCAACGTTCAACTTTCAACGCCCAACCAGAAACCAGAAACCCGTCCCTCGTCAGGAGACCGGGATCGTCGCCTGGGCCCACGCCCTGCGCACGAAGCGCAGGGATTCGGCGAGATCGGATTGCTTGACTTGGGGCGCGGGCTCAAACACCTTGAGAATCGCGTCCGGGGCGTAAAAGTCGAAGGCGGGGAAGTCGATCGCCCCCTCGCCGGGCGGCAGATGGTCGCGGGTGATCGGCAACGCATCATGGATGTGGATGCCGCGCGTGAACGGCAGAAGCGTCCGCGCCGCAGCGGCGTGGCGGATCAGCCCCAGGTTTGCGCGCACCTGGCCGTGCCCCATGTCATGCCAATAGGCCAAGGCCGGCGTGTCGAACCGCTGCTTCAGCATCGCCATCTCGCTCTCGTCGGGGAACGCCTCGATCGACGGCAAATTCTCCAGACACAGCGCGAGGCCAGCCCTCTCAAACTCCGGGAGCAGCGTGTCAAGCGTCAGGCAGAAGAGATCGAAACATTTACGGACGCGCGCCGTGCGTCGACGTCGCGCTTTGGCTAGCAGGCGCTGATACGCGGGGGCCTCAATCGTTCCTTCGGTCTCCAACCCCTCGACCAGCGTACCCGTGTGCAGGTTGCTGAACCAGGCGTTCAAGAAGACGCGCCCCGCATGCAGCACGACGGCCCGCGCGCCCATCGATGCGCCGAAGGCCAGTGTGCGGCGCAGCAGGATCGTGGCCATGGCCCGTTCGTCATCGTCCTGCGACGCCAGCAGGTAGAGTTCGGGGTAACCGTGCGGTGCCCCCACCGGCACTGGGCAGAAAGCATGGACGCTATCCACCGCCACCTCGCCGGCCTCGACTTTGCGGCGCACACCGACCGCCAGTTCCTCCGTCATGTGGTAGCCCAACTCCAGCGCGTCGAAACCCAGATTGAGGATTTCGTCGACCAGCCGCTCGCCTTGCTCATGGCGTGCGGCATTCCAGTTGGTTGACAGGGCGATCCGCATCGCAGGTTACCGGTTGATCAGCGTCATAAACTCCTGACGCGTGGCGGGATCGGTCCTGAACGACCCCAGCACAACGGAGGTGGTCATCACCGAATTCTGTTTCTCCACGCCGCGCATCATCATGCACAGATGGCGGCACTCCATCACCACGCCGACCCCTTCCGCCTGCACCTCCTCCATGACCGACTGGGCCACCTCTTCGGTCAGGCGTTCCTGAATCTGGAGGCGTCGCGCGAAACAGTCCACGATCCGGGCGATCTTGCTGACCCCCATCACCTTGTCCTTGGCGATGTAGCCGACATGGCAACGCCCGAAGAAAGGCAGGACGTGATGCTCGCACAGGCTGTAGACTTCGATGTCGCGCACGATGATCATGTGGTTCAGGTGCGCCTGGAACACCGCCCCGTTCAACACCTGCCGCGCCGTCTGACGGTAACCGCCGGTCAGGAAGGCCAATGCCTTCGCCATGCGTTCGGGCGTCCGCTTGAGTCCCTCGCGCTCCGGATCCTCGCCAAGTTCCACGAGCAGGTCACGCACCAGCGAGGCCACACGGTCGGTATTGATCGTTTTCTTCTTCATCGTTGCGTGTCCATCCATCCCCCGCACAGTCCTTCTAACAGGGCGACGCGCGCGCGCCGTTCAGGCGCGGGCCGCGCGTCGCTGCGGAAGTGCGATCTGTTCAAGCCAGGTCTTTCATCGTCACGACAGGCACATCCTTGGAGGCCGCCGGCTTCAGTTCGGTCAGGCACTTCGGATTGAACCACCAGCCCTTTTCGGCGTCAAGCGACCAGATCGCCGGCGCCATCGACAGCACGGTCGCGGCAAAGCCTTGCAGCGTCGCGGCGGCGTTGCCGGTGTGCGACGAGTTGTCGGCCTCGTTCTCGATCACGAACGGGCGGGAGAAGCCCTTGTCCATCAGGATCTTGAAGAACGCGGTCCAGTCGATGCTGTCCGAGCCGCCGTAGCCCGGCAGTTTCGGGTCGTAGTGGTGGCGGTCCCACTCGCAGGACGGCTGGCAGACGCCCGCGCGCCGGGCCAGCTCGGGATCAACCTGCTGCATCGGATAGAGGCGCCCCCACTGGATCGCGGCCAGACTGTTGGTACGGTTGCGGGTACCCTTGACGTGCACGCGGTGCAGGCGCGAGAAATCGGTGTTCGCGATGACATCCACCGGATCAATGTTCTGCCAGGCGTCGTGCGACGGGTCATATGTTTCACCGTGCGCCTTGCTCGGGATCAGCGCGTACATCAGCTTGCGGGCCGCCAGCGTGCAGGGCAGATTGTTGTAAGTGGTCGGAGCCGTGGCCGGCCGCCAGCCCTCCATCGGGCAGTTCTCGTAGACCAGCGTCACGCCCAGGCTCTCGGCGTACTTGACGATCGGCGTGAAGACTTTGGCGTACAGCTCAAGATTCTTGGCGAAACCGCCATCCTCTTTGCCGAGGTCGTGGTTGTAGCCGACAAACGTGCCGACGCACACGTCATTGGCGTCGCCGCCCAGCAGGTGCGCGATGCGGATCAGCTTCAGGATGTGGTTCTGGTTCGCCTCGCGTTCGGCAGGATCACCGGCCAGCAGATTGTCATAAGCGCCAACCGAAATGCGGATACCCTCTTTCGCGCAGGTGTCGAGCACGCGCTTGGCGTCGTCCAGCGAGAAAGTCTCGTAATCCAAGTGTGTGGCCACGTGGTCGCGGCGCGTGCCGTCGCGCCGGAAGACGCACAGCTCGGCGCCCTGCGCGCCGACTTGCTTGACGCGTTCAATCACCTCGGCGAACGTGAGTTTCGGAAATGCGGAAGTCATCAGCCAAATCGGGTTGTTCATACGACTTTTTCCTCGTGTTTGTTTTCCCCCATTGCACATGCAAACAGGCATTGAAAGTGGTGGAATGATGGTTTTTTTGGGGCGGGTTGTCCAGCGCAAAGAACCTTCCCAAGGTCCTCCATTGACAAAGGCCCAATGCCAAGGCATGATAAGAGGCATTTGGGAGCCGGAGGATGCGGCCGTTGACGGGCACACCGGCACCGACAGATAAGGAGTGAACTATGGCACGCGTGTATAATTTCGGAGCGGGACCCGCGACCCTGCCGGTGGAAGTTCTGCAAGAGGCTCAGGCGGATCTGGTGGATTACAAGGGGTCGGGCATGTCCGTCATGGAGATGTCGCACCGCGGTAAGGAGTATGATGCCATCCACAACGAGGCGATCGCGAACGTCAAAGAGCTTCTCGGACTGAACGACGATTATGCGGTTCTGTTCCTGCAGGGGGGCGCCAGCCTTCAGTTCGCCATGCTGCCCATGAATTTCCTGGGTGAAGGCCAGACCGCCGACTATGTCAATGCCGGATCCTGGGGTGCGGCGGCGGTCAAACAGGCGCGCCTGATCGGCAATGTCAACATTGCGGCCGACTGTCAGAAGGACATCCCCACGCGCATGCCGGATGATTCCGAACTGAAATGGACGCCCGGCGCGGCCTACAGCCACATCACCACCAATGAGACCATATCCGGCGCGCAGCTCAAGACGTTGCCGGAGACCGGTTCGCCGTTGGTCGCCGACATGTCGTCGGACATTCTCTCCCGTCCGTTGGACTACACCCGTTGCACGATGATCTACGCGGGTGCGCAGAAGAACCTCGGCCCCTCGGGTGTCGCGCTGGTCGCGATCCGTAAAGATTTCGCCGAGAAAGGTAACATCTCGCTGCCGGCGATGCTGCGCTACCAGACGCACATCGAGAACAACTCGCTCTACAACACGCCGCCCTGCTTCAGCATCTACATGCTCTGCCTGACCACGCGCTGGCTGAAAAAGGTGGGGCTTGAGAATCTCTTCAGGCAGAACCGTGACAAGGCCCAGTTGATCTACGATGCCATCGACGCATCGGGCTTCTATCGTGGCACCGCCAAAAAAGAGTACCGCTCCGACATGAACGTGACGTTCCGTCTGCCGACAGAGGAACTGGAAGCACTCTTCATCAAGCAGGCTTCCGAGGCGGGCATGAAGCAGCTCAAGGGACACCGTTCCGTGGGCGGCATCCGCGCGTCGATCTACAACGCCTTCCCGGTCGAAGGCGTCCGGGCGCTGGTCGACTTCATGAAGGACTTCGAGGCGCGCAACGGCTGAGTGCGGCAGGATGTCAGCGCCTTTCGAACACAGTTAGATTTCTCACGCGAAGGCACGAAGGTCACGAAGGGGTTTGTCATGAAAACCTTTGTGTCCTTTGTGCCTTCGTGTGAGATTAAACGAGGTTACGGGTTCCCTGTTTTCTTCTTGCCGGAGCGTGGGTCTGCGCACACCCGCGTCACTGATCGACTGTAGGCCGATGCTTCTCGCTCACCACGCGATGCGCCACGAGCTGCAGCACGGCAACATCTTCTGCGGTGACGCCTTTAGGCACAAAGGGATTGCCGACCACACTCGTGCCGTAGAAAAACTCGAACCAGACACAGCCCAGCAGGTAGTTGCCCGGGGCGTTGGCATGGAATTTGTCCGCGCCCAGCCGATACTCCCCGCTCTTCGCATCTTTGCGCCAACTGTAGCCGTTGTGCAGCGAGCGTTTCTCGGCGGGCAAAGCGGGATACACCGCCGTCTTTGGATCAAACGCCGGATCAGGCACAAATTTTCCCCACGCCGGGTCGCGGCGCGCGGCCTCCATGGCGTCCCCGCTCGGGATCAGCCGAAACCCCTTCTCCTGACAAAAGGCATCGTAAGACGCGCGCACCTTCCGATACATGTCGTCCGTGGAGACGAAGCCCTTGGCCCCCCCGACCGGATGGTCATCGCGATACGCCCAGGTCTGGTGCACCACGATTTCGGCCTGGGGCGCATACTTGCGGATGAACGCGATCAGTTTGTCCGCGCCCGGCTGGAAGGTTTCCAAGCGCGGCGCCTTATGACTCACCTGCTGGATGGTCACATACTCCCACTTCTCCTGCTGCAACAGCTCCTGCAGGCTTTTTTTGCCAGGATACGGCCTGCCCACAGGATCGGAAGGATCCTTTTCATAGGCCTCCGCATGCCTCACATGCCGGTCGAAATCACAGCCGCCGATCATGGCGTGTCCCACCACCGCCTCATGGCCAGCGGCCTTGACGATCTCCTGGAAATACGTCAGCGCGTTGTTAGAAAAGCTGTTGCCGACCGCCAACAGTTTCACCGTCTTGGCATCGGCCGCCCCGCAGGCCATGATCGCCACCCCCATCATCACTACCACATGACGCAGTTGCATCCTCATCATCCCTTCTGCCATTTTGGCATTAGCTTCATTTCCCGCGATTGTATTTGACATCGATCCGCCGCTCAACCACAATCTGCGCCATCAATTTTTGCAACCCCCATGTGAAATCATGCTCGCCATCGTTGATTACAAAGCAGGCAACCTGACCAGTGTGCAACTCGCGTTCGGTGCGCTCGGATGCGAGACGACTGTGACCTCTGATCCCTCTGTCATTCGTGCCGCCGAGCGTGTGGTCTTCCCGGGGGTCGGCGCGGCGGGCTCGGCCATGACGCATCTTAATGCGCTGGGGCTGGCCCCAGCCCTGCGCGATGTCACCGCGCGCGGCACCCCCTTTCTCGGCATCTGCCTCGGGACTCAGATCCTGTTTGATTCCTCCGAAGAGGACGGCAGCACCGTGACGCTTGGCCTGCTGCCAGGACGTGCCGTACGCTTCCGTCCCAGTGACCGCCGTGACAAGGTGCCGCAGATCGGCTGGAACCAGGTGAAGGCCATGCGCCCGCATCCGCTGCTTTCCGGCATCGACGATGAGAGCGAATTCTATTTCGTCCACAGTTACTATCCCGCGCCAGACGACCCGTCTTTGACACTCGGCACGACCAGTTACGCAGGCGTGACCTTTGCCTCGATGGTCGCGCGCGGCAACGTGGCGGCCACCCAGTTTCATCCGGAAAAATCGGGGCGCATCGGCCTGCGCCTGCTCGACAACTTCCTGAGATGGACGCCGGGAACCTGAAAGACGGTTCACGCACGACAGCCCGCAGAACGCCATGCTTACTAAACGCATCATACCTTGCCTGGACATCATCAACCGGCGTGTCACCAAAGGTGTCAAGTTCGCCAACAACATCGACCTGGGCGATCCTGTCGAAATGGCTGTGCGCTACGCGGAAGACGGCTGCGACGAACTGGTGGTGTACGACATCACCGCGTCGGCCGAACGGCGCCCGATTGACATCGGGATGGTGCGCGAAGTCGCGCGTGCCATCCGCATCCCTTTTGCGGTAGGCGGCGGCATTGCCACGCTGGAGGACATGTCGCGCGTGCTGCTGGCGGGTGCCGAGAAGATCTCGGTCAATTCGCTGGCCGTGCGCACCCCGTCGATCATCGCTGAAGGCGCGCGCGCGTTTGGCAATCAATGCATCGTGCTGGGCATGGACCCTGTGGCGACCGAAGACCGCACACGCTGTCCCAGCGGCTACGAGATCACCACGCGCGGATTCCGCGAGCGGACCGGCATGGATGCGGTCGAATGGGCGCGGCGCGCCGAGGGCCTCGGCGCAGGCGAGATCGTGGTGAATTCGGTCGATGCGGACGGCACGCGCGCCGGTTTCGAACTGACCATCACCCGGCTGATTGCGGAGGCCGTGAATATCCCTGTCGTGGCCTCGGGCGGAGCAGGATGTGCCGCGCATCTGCGCGACGCCTTCCTGATTGCCGGAGCCGACGCGGCGATTGTGGCCGGCATCCTGCATACGGGACACACCACGATCAGTCAAATCAAGCGCGAGCTCCATGCCGATGGCGTACCGGTGCGCATGCACTGGTAGCGCGTGACAGGCTTAAGGGGCTTTGGCCGCCGCCATCATCTGCTGCATCAGGGCACGCTTGTCCTGCCAAGTGTCGCGCAATGAACCGATGCGGATACGCTGGCGGAACTGGTCAAGCTTCATCCGTGTGGACGGCGTCACGCGCACCCGAACGGGCCGCTCAGGCTCGAGGCAGAAGAAATTGTCATCATACCGGGCGTCCACGCCCTCCAACGAGATCCATACCCACAGTGCAGGATGGCGGCTCGTGAGGATCACGGCGAAACTGTTGTCGTCCCACGCGCGGATCTCGGCCCGCAGCCGCGGCGGCTGCGAGTTCAGTTCCCGCCACGCGCAGAAGGGCACGATATGCCACGCCACGGGATTACCCTGCTCATCGATCAGATAGAGCCAAAGCAAGAGATTGGGCGCGCCATACTTCCGCAGTGCCTCACCGACTTTGACCGACAGCGGCATTTCGCGCGAAGCCGGTCCGAGCGTGACTTTTTTGGAACCTTCGCCAACCGTAGTGCCCTCCATTTGCGTCATGCGCCACTGTACCTCGCCCTTGAAAGGCTTGGCTGCGTCGTTGAAGGCGAACACCTCCACGGTCGTCCCCTGATAGCGGTCAGCGAGGGTCAACGGGGCGAAGAAACGACGCGCCACGTAGTGCAGGGCTTTCCAGCGGCCGTCGGCGTCCACCGACGAACAGCTCGCCGTGGGCCAGCAGTCATTGAAATGCCAGAAAATCGCCCCTCCCTGTCTGTCGGGCGTCTCACAACGTCCGCGCAAGATCTGCCGCTTGACGGCCAGCGCCTGCTGAATCTGGCTCAACCACAGCGTGTTTTCAAAACCGAACGGCATCAGGAACTCGTCCACGCAAGTCGTGAAAATGCGCTTGGCACCGTCGGGAGGCGACATGTGAAACAGACAAGCGGGGTGCGACACATTGCGTTCGAAATCGGAAAGATAGGCGGCCACCGCGCGCGGTTCGGGGAAGGAAGGCAGGCTCTGAACCCCCGGACATCCGCCCAAAGAAAAGGGATCATGCGGCATCGGCGGCAAACACGGCCGACCGGGATCCTCACGCCGCACGGTTTCCTCGACCGTCGCAGCATACGCAGCATGTACACCGCGTCCGCCGCCATCCCCGCAACACCACATCACCACACTGGGATGGTGGTGCAGCCGCCGGATCACCCCGGACACCTCGCGTGCACAGTCTGCAAGCGCCGCATCGTCCGGTTTTTCCGACTGCGCCTCGCACAACATCATGTCTTGCCACACGCAGATGCCATATTCGTCACACAGATCGTAAAAGGCCTCATTCTCGTAGACGCCGCCACCCCACACGCGCAGGCAGTTCATATTGGCGACCGCCGCCGCTTTGACGAGGCGCGCATATTCCACGCGCGTCAGGCGCGCGACATAGAGGTCGGCCGGCATCCAGCTCGCGCCCTTCAGAAAAATCGGCAGCCCGTTGATGAAAAAGCGCCGCGAAATCTGGCCCTGCACATCGGTTTCTTCCATGCGGAAATCGCGCAGCCCAATGCGCCGCGGAATGTGCTCGTGACAGGTACGCCCCGTCAGCACGTCCACCGTGACCTCATACAGAGGCTGCTCGCCCATTCCGACCGGCCACCAATACTGGGGATTCTTGACCGGGATGTTCAACGACAGGTGATCCGCGTCCAGGATACCGCGTGCCTCATGGAGAATGTTGCCCTTGTAGCAGACACGAACCAAAACCTCAAAATGCATCTCGGGACGAAAACGCTCCGCGTCCACCTCTACATTCAGGCTGACCACCCCTGCAACGGAATGATCTTGGAGAATGACCACCTGGCGCACACGCACATTCGAGTACGCCAACACCGACACCCCGCGGCAAAGCCCGACCGTTTCCGATTTGGGCTGCCAAAGACCGAGCGACGACGACACCTGGCGACGCAGAGGCTGACCGGCGTTATGACCGGATTCCTTGGTGGAGCCCGCAAACACGACAGTCAGTTTATTCTTGCCGGGCTTGATGAGCGATTTCACATCGCATTCCACACATTCGAAGGCACTTGTCGAATGTCCGATCACCGTGTCGTTGAGTGACACGACCGCGCGCCCGTCAAATCCGTCAAAGCGCAGCACGACACGATCGAAATTCGAAAAATCTTCGGACACGAAATCCTTTTCGTACACCCATGTGCTGTTGCACAAGCCGGACAAGCCCTCAAGCACTCTGCCTGAGATCGGGTTTTCAATCTCTTGCACAGCCAGAAGATCGGCGTGCACGCAGCCCGGAACCTGCGCCGGCAGTCTTTTCTTCGAGCCTTCTTTGCGCACACTCCAGTCGCCTGATAAATCGATGCGTCTCATCGTAACGTCTCACTTATGCCGGAACCACACTTCCGGTTGCATTGTCTCAGAGCCCCTTGACAATGTCAATCCATCGCGAGTTAGCAGGTGGAGTTTTCCACGGCTTTTTCTTTTAAAATTGTTTGGGCAATGGGAGATTGGACGAACTTTGCTATGGACAAAAACCGCCCTCCGGCCTCTGCGGTATCCTCATGGACAACTCTACATGTGAGAAGGCTTCCCCGCTGGGCGTGGTAGCCGTTGAGGCGGATGTTGACGTCGCCAGATTCGACGCGATGCTCAATTGTATTTCTGAGCGAGGTCAAAAGCGGTACGCAACGTGTATCCTCAGAATTCAAGATAGCCGCCGTTCCATGCGCCAATCGACGGAATCTCCACACGGCCATCTTCAATCGGCACCACGACCGGTTGGCGGCGTAATTCGTGCCACACGGCTTTCGTCACACCGGGTGCAAAGTTCCGCAAACGCAAGCGAATAGGGCCTTGCCCGTCAATACGCACGTTCAACAAAGCCACCGAACGCAAGACCCCCACCTCCGTCACGCGTGGCAGAACAAGCCCCACAAATGCTGACTCCACCACGGCGGGCGTTCCACCCGCGCGAGTGTCTAATTCGTCACGCTTTTGCTGAACGGCGGACGCCGTCGCCGTACAGCGATTAAGCGCCAGATCGCTTTGTGTAAGTTCGCCACACGACTTGCCCACGCCAAACAGCACTGGCACACCCGTACAGGCGAACGCATAAAGCGACGAAATTTTCGCGCTGCATGTGAAGCCCACCGCATGCGTACCACGGTTCGCTCGCGCATAACCACGCAGTACGGGTGCTGCATCCGCTAGCGGACGCATCATCGCACGTGACGACAGTTCCAATGGATCGTTCCCTGTCTGCGTCACGAGCCAACTGGCCGCATTGAGTCCATACATGAATCCTGTGAACGATTCCACGATCACGCTCTGCGCCGAACGCGACCCGTAGGTCCGTGGCCAGCTTTCCACTTCGGGCGTCCATACCTGAATGAAGGCCGGATCGCCGACCGTACGGCGAAACTGTGCTGCCGCTAAACTTTTTAAAACCTGCGCATTTGGATCAATGTCATAGTACGCACCGCCGCCGGGACGCATGCCCACCGGATGTCCGCTCGTTTTTTCTAGCGTCATCAGCACGCGCATGATCATGCCCGTCGAAGACATACCATGTTGTAGCGCCATGCGCGTTCCCGGCGAGACACGGTGAAACTCCTCGGCTATCGCCCTCGCAACGTCCTCCAACGAATCGATCGAAAAATCCAGCCATGTCGCCGCAACCGGCTCCCCCTTCCCGACCGCCGCCGCCAATGACTCGCGTGTCCATGCCCCTCCCGTCTTCGCGTTGAAGTCTTTCAGACAGGTCTCACACCAACACCCAATGTGGGAACGCTCTGTGGCCGGACGATGGTTGTCATAACGCAGGTCGTCGTCGATCCAGACCGATGCCGGATGGAACCCGGCGTAGATGTGCGCCACTTCGCGGACATAGGCGAGGAAACCGGGTTGGCGCGGACAATTGCAATGTCGGGCTTCAACACCCGTCGATCCCGTCCATCCCCCCCATGTCTTCCCCGAACAATCTTCCAGATCGGAAAGGTCGTCGCTATGACCGAGCGTCGCCTGAAACTGCAGCGCCGGCGCAATGCCACGCGCGCGCAGATCGGCGGCGGCTGCACGTATGACTTCCATACGCCGCACATGCTCGGCCATTGGCGGCATGCCGATGCCCGTGGAGAACCACACCTCATCGCAACAGCCGTCGTTCTCAAAAATCATGTGGCGCGTGGCCGCCCAGTTCGTCGCGCTCAGCGTGTCAGGTGCACGCAAACGCAACTGCAACACGGGAGCCCATTCACTATTTTCCTGCGAAAACGCGCACAGTACGAATACCGGGGTTACTGACACCACCCATGACCCTGCGAGCAAAATCACCCTCTTCAATCCGAGTTGTAGAGTCGACACAGTCTGATACCTTTCCTTGACTTATTTGATAAACGTTTTCAGCCTCGTGAGGTGTTTCAACGCCCCTCACAGAACCGTACTTGTGGATTTCCCACATACGGCTCTTCGGTTACGTTCACGAACAGGCACTTGAGTCCGTAGAAGTCGTGGTGGATTTTCGGAGTCGGCAACGGATACCGTTTCAGATACGCCCCGTAGGTTTTCCACGAGAAGCTTTTCTTCTGGCTTCTCCTGTTGAGCCATTTCAGGGTGATCCCCAGAACTCTGCTGTAATACACCCTGACGGCCCTGTAGTTGCCGCTGACGCCGAAATACCGGAAGTGCCCGGCCAGCTTGGCTTTCAGCGTCTTCCACAGGTCTTTCAGCGTCAGCAGGTTCCTTACGCCTTTGAGCCACTGCGTCATTTCCTTGAGCTTCGCGTTCAGCTTCTTGCGGCTTGTCTTTCTCCCGACCTTGAACGCTCCGCCCCGCGTCTTGCCGATGTGGTGCGTGAAGCCGAGGAAGTCGAAGGACTCGGGCTTGCGCCCTTTCGTCTCCGCATTCCGTTTGGCATACCTGCCGAACTCGATGCGCCGCGTCTTCTCCTCCGCCAGTTCGAGCCCGAACTTCGCGAGCCGATCTCTCAGCCCGGCGAGTATGCGCTCCGCGTCGTCCTTGTACTGCACGCAGATGACGAAATCGTCCGCGTACCGCACCATCCCGACGTATCCCCGGCTCTCCTCCTTGACCTTCCGCTCCATCCAGAGGTCGAGCGCGTAGTGGAGGCAGACGTTCGCGAGGACGGGCGAGATGAGTCCGCCTTGCGGCGTGCCTTCCTCCGTCGCGAACCGCTCCCCCTCCTCCATGTACCCGGCCTTCAGGAACTTCCCGACCAGTTGCAGGAATTTCTTGTCGGCGATCCGGTGGCCGATGAATTTCAGCATCCACTCGTGGCTCACGTTGTCGAAGAAACCTTTGATGTCCGCCTCGATGACATGGTTCACCGGATGCCGCATGATGGTCTCGTCCACTTTCCGCAGCGCCTGATGGCACCCGCGTCCCTTCCTGAACCCGTACGAGCAGTCGAGGAAGTCCGCCTCATAGACCGCCTCCAGTATCCGCGACATCCCGCACTGGACGACTTTGTCTTCCACCGCGGGGATGCCGAGCGGTCGCATCTTCCCGTTCGTTTTCGGGATGTAGACGCGCCTGACCGGCTGCGGCTTATAGCTCATCCTCTTCATCCGTTCGACAAGTCCGGGAAGCGCCGTATCCGCCACTTCCTCATATTCCTCAAGTGTCACCCCGTCCGTCCCAGCCGCTCTCCTGCGCTTGAGCCGTCCGAGGCACTCTTTCAAGTTGGCGGGGTTCAGCAGGTGCGCCACGTTTTCGATACGCTCCGCTCCGCTCGCCCTCGCCCTGTCCGATAGGAGGTCAAGTTCCGTGTCCATGCCTTTTGGCTCGTGTCCTTGCATTTCGTCCCCCTTGACCTCTTCACATACCGCCGGCCCCTTCGGGTCAGGTTTCCCTGTCGCAGGCCGTTACCCTGCTACGCCCCTACTATGGGCCGGTCCGACTCCCTGCGCGCCGTCCGGGCGTCCTTCCCTCTTTCCGGGTTGTCCGTCCGTATCCCTTCCGGGAAGCGCGCAGGGTCTCCCAAGTTCATGTTTCTGCATTCGTCGCCGTACCGTGGTCTCAGACCCCGGACAGGATGGGGACGGCTCACCGTGTCGCCGCCCTCATTGTTGCTTTCCAGTAGATGAACACTGTCAGCCCTGTCAACATAGGAGTGTTTCGAGGCTCAATCCCTTCACTTGCGTTACGGTCCAGCGACTCCCTTCCTGTGGCTTCAGCCGGTTCGTTGCCTCCCCGTCTGCACATTCGGCAACAGGGTGCTGGCTAGGCTTTCCCCGTGTCGGACTTTAACCGACTGCATATCGCACGCTTTTCTTGGCGCACTCATTTTCATAACACCTCCAAACTGCACACAAATTGCGTTTCCGTTCATTCTTTGGGAAGCACAAACCGTAAATAGTCTGCGTTCATGCCTTTCCAGTCCCAGTCTCCTTCGCGTTTCAACATCTGTTCAAGCGTGTTGGCCTTGCCTGGGTTCATGCCCCTTTTACCGGACGGGTTCTTGTTGTGCCAACCGCTTACATCGTCCCCTGTACCGCCTGGAGATCCATCAAGCACATTCCCGGGTGAAACCAATCCCAGCAGGTGTCCACATTCGTGAACGGCTGCCAACCCCCACAAGAAACTAGCAGTCGGGGTCGTAGTTTGACATTAGACATTTCGTTTTCCCAGCCACGCCCTCATCCTTCCGGTGGTGCCTCAGTTGCCTTGCCATGGCCACACATTAACACACTGCGAAAACGCTCCGCAACTCTCGAATGTCTAATGTCAAACAACGACCCCACTACCCCCCAAGCAATGTGGTTGTTCTGCCGGATCAATTTTAAAATGGATCTGATTCCATTGGGAATGTCAAATTCCCATAACAGATCCCAATACAAAAATCCGTCAATAGGGCCATGGTTAAGTTCTACAATCCCCATAATTTCATCTGACTTGACGCATAAAGTCCCTTTGCCCGGGACGACAGTCGCTGTCATAATATGCGGCCCATTCGATGGGTGTTTCTGCATCCCATGTCGATACAGTGTGAAATAACCGACGGGGAAAGGGTCGGACTCACCTTCGTAAAGGCGTACGTTATAAAAATTGACAGTATCTGGGCAAAGATACATATCCGCATAGTAATGGATGTGCATCCAATCTTCGGTCGGCGTTGGCAGATGGAGCTCAGGAGGGACGAGAGAGGTGTTTTCAAATGTAAACGACGACGGTTCAATGATATCGAAATCCACCTCACATTCGCCGCCCGAGAAGGTGGCGGTGACAGTGGTGTCGCTGGCTTCGCCGGGCGCAGTAAACAAGATGCTCCCAGTTGAGTAATAATGACTTAACTGGCCAGAACCTGAAGGGATATTCCACGAGACTAGCCCCAGGCCTGCGGGCAGCAGCATCAAGTTGACCTCCTCCCCGACCCCGATGGTTTTCCGCTCGCGGTCCGGCGGCGAGGTGGCGACGGTCTCGGTGACGATCTTCGGCACGTACAGGATGGCCTCGAGCCCTTCGGCGACGTTGCCGCTGCCGTTGTCGTTTGAATGGACGTGCGCGGTGAGCAGCCCGTCCGGGTTGTCGGCGAACCATCCCTCGCCCGCCACGGTCGTTGCCGCGCCGGGGATGCGGA